>JGI24713J26584_10002938_pt1 | contig 11375 bp, 8 predicted proteins | sample BioPla4DNA1_FD_26584 | JGI IMG/M metagenome (IMG submission 26584) | reverse complement strand
TTATCGTCACCGAGATCGCGGAACCGCCGGCCCCGCCGTACCCGTCCGCCAACGCAACCCGTGCCGCCTTTACCCTGTTCTATGCAGGCATTGAAAATGTGGCGATCTTGGATGGCGGTTATAACAAATGGGTGGCGGAGGGCAGGACTGTGACAAACGTCGTCCCCGCAGTAAAGCCCGTGGCTTACAACGGGAAAGTAAATGAGGAGCTCCTCGTTACCGAGGAGTACGTCAAGAAAAGCTTGAAGAAGGCTATTATTATCGATGCCCGGGATGCCGATGTCTATTTTGGCGTCACAATCGAACCCTACGCCCCGAAAGCCGGCCATATCCCCAACGCCCGTTCTTTGCCCACGCCCTGGATGTGGAATGAGGACGGGACATACAAGTCCATAGATACCCTCAAGGAGATGGCTGCCGGGGTCATCGGCAAGCAAGGGAAACGGGAGATCATTGTTTATTGCGGTGTCGGCGGTTACGCCAGTTCATGGTGGTTTGTCCTGGGCCGGGTCTTGGGGTACGATAAGGTCCGGTTATATGACGGTTCGGCGGAAGAGTGGACAAGAAACAACGAGATGGTCAAATACACCTGGACAAGATAGGCAGTATACATAGGGCTTTGCTTTGCGCGGATGCGCAAATGAAAAAGGGCTCCCAGCCGGCGGGTTGGGAGCTCTTTTCTGCGGACGGCCAAAAACCAACCACCCTTTACGGGAAGGGCCTTTACCTTCTCCATCGCCGGTTTGCGTGAAAAAGAAACCGGTGGTATTTACAAAGGTATTTTGGTAAAATAGGATAGATAATGGTTATTTTTCCGCGGGCGGAAGGAGGATGGGCGTGACAACCGGCAGGCAGAAACCGGGTCTTTCAGGGAGACGGGATGAACCGGCACAGCCTATCGGGATCTTCGATTCCGGGGTGGGAGGGCTTTCGGTTGCCAAGGAGATCAGGGAACTCCTGCCCGGAGAGGACCTTCTATACTTTGCCGACTCCCGTTATTGCCAATACGGGGAGAAACCCCCGGACTTCATCAGGGAACGGTCCTTTGCCATCACCCGCTTTCTCCTTGCCCGCGGCTGCAAAATGATTGTCGTCGCCTGCAATACAGCTTCCGAGGCGGCTTTGAGCGCCCTGCGGGATGCTTTTCCCGCGGTCCCCTTTGTCGGGGTGGAGCCCGCAGTGAAACAGGCCGCCTTACACACAAAAAAACAGCGGGTTGGAGTTTTGGCTACAGCCCTGACCCTTGCCGGGAACCGTTTCTCCGCCCTGGTGGAGAGGTTCGCCAGCGGCTTGACCGTTGTCACCCAGCCTTCTCCCGGGCTGGTGGAAGCGGTCGAAGCAGGGAGGTTGGAGGCAGAAGAGACCGAAACGCTGCTCAAGATGTATCTTCAACCCCTGCTCGACCATGATGTGGACGTTATCGTCCTGGGTTGTACCCATTACCCTTTCCTCCGCCCCCTGGTGGAGAAGATCGCCGGCCCGGAAATCAAGGTCCTGGATACGGGAAAACCCGTGGCCCGGCAGGTAATGAGGGTCTTGGAAAGACGCGGGCTTCTTTCACCACGGCAGGAAGGAGGAAAGGAGTCGTTCTTTACCAGTGGTCTTCCGGAAAGGGTCGCCCCGGTGCTCAGGCGTTTATGGCCAAGACCGGTGCCGGAGGTAATACCAGTTGATGAATGATAATAACATAAACATAATTTTCTCTTAAATTTTTTTTGTAAGGAGGATTCATAAGAGTGGATAGCGTCTCCCCAAAAATACTCGACGGCAAGGCCTTGGCCGCCCGGATTAAAGAAGGGTTGAAAAAAGAAGTTGCGCAGTTGACGGCGGAAGGACTCACACCCGGCCTCGCCGTTATCCTGGTCGGCGAGGACCCGGCTTCCCAGGTTTATGTCCGGAACAAGGAACGGGCTTGTGCGGAATTGGGGATCAACTCCTGGAAGCATCACTTGCCGGCGGATACCTCCCAGGAGGACCTGGTGCAACTGGTGAAAAGAATTAACGCCGATCCGGAGGTCCACGGGATCCTGGTACAACTGCCGCTGCCCGCCCAGATCAAGACTGAGGCGGTGCTGGATGCGATTGACCCGGCAAAGGATGTGGACGGTTTCCACCCGGTCAACCTCGGCTTACTGGCGGCCGGGCGGCCGGGGATCATCCCCTGCACTCCCGCGGGCGTCATCGAACTGGTCAAGGAGAGCGGGGTCGAGATTGCCGGGAAAGAATGCGTCATTGTGGGCAGGAGCAATATTGTCGGCAAACCCCTGGCCTTCCTTTTCCTGCAGGAACACGGGACGGTAACGATCTGTCACTCGCGCACCCGGAACCTGGAGGAGGTTTGCCGGCGGGCCGATATCCTGGTTGTCGCCGCCGGCCGGGCCGGGCTGGTGCACGGCGGGATGATTAAACCGGGCGCGGTCGTGATTGATGTGGGGATCAACCGGACGGCGGAGGGCAGACTAACCGGGGATGTGGATTTCGCCTCCGCAGTGCAGCAGGCCGGGGCGATCACCCCGGTTCCCGGCGGGGTGGGGCCGATGACCATCGCCATGCTGATGAAGAACACGGTGACAGCGGCGCGCCGTACTGTGCAAACATTGGATTAGCAAATTGTTATCAATAGGCTAAAATTTCATAAATGGCAGGAGAATAGGGGAAAATACAGAATAAAATTTAAATGTAGCCAAAGGCGCGTAAAAATGCCGGTTTTACCTGCCGGTGAAGCTTTTCGTTGTTTTACGCGGGCACTTTCGTACGCCGGGGCGCCCGCTGCGGGCAGGCCCGCAAAAGGGTGCGCCGGACGTTTTGTGCGCGCGTTGCCGATGAGAAATCAATAAAGGCAAAAGAAGGAGGACGGCAAATGTCAAAGAAAATGGTGTACTTCTTTGGCGCTGGGAAAGCGGACGGCACCGCGGAAATGAGAAACCTTTTAGGAGGCAAAGGCGCCAATCTGGCTGAGATGACCAATCTCGGCATACCCGTTCCGGCCGGGTTTACCATTACCACAGAGGTCTGCACGGCTTACTACGAAAATAATAAACAGTGGCCGGCAGGGCTGGAAGACGAGATCAAAGAGAACCTCCGGAAAGTGGAGGAGGCTATGGGCGCCAAGTTTGGCGATACAGAAAACCCCCTGCTGCTTTCTGTACGTTCAGGCGCACGGGTTTCCATGCCGGGTATGATGGATACCGTTTTGAACTTGGGTCTCAATGACGAGACGGTGCAGGGCCTGATTAAAAAATCCGGCAACAAGTGGTTTGCCTATGACAGTTACCGCCGGTTTATCCAGATGTACGGCAATGTGGTTTACGGGATTGACCACGACAAGTTCGAGGCGATACTCGATGCCAGGAAAGAAGAGAAAGGGTACAAGCTTGACACGGATATGACGGCAGAGGACTGGAAGGATATGGTGGTCCAGTTCAAGCAGTTGTTTAAGGAAGAAATGAAGATGGACTTCCCGTCCGACCCGTGGGAGCAGTTGAAGGGGTCCATCAATGCCGTCTTTTCTTCGTGGATGAACCCGCGGGCGATTACTTACAGGCGTTTGAATAAGATCCCGGAACACTGGGGGACCGCTGTAAACGTCCAGGCGATGGTCTTTGGTAATATGGGCGACAGTTCCGCCACAGGCGTGGCCTTCACCAGGGATCCGGCCACCGGTGAGAATAAATTCTACGGCGAGTTTCTCATCAACGCCCAGGGTGAGGACGTGGTGGCCGGGATCCGGACGCCGCAGCAGATCAGCCTGGAGGCCTCCAGGGAGTGGGCGAAAGCCAATGGGATCTCCGAAGAAGAGCGGAAAGAGAAATACCCGTCCCTGGAAGAGTACATGCCCGAGATTTACCAGCAGTTGTTAGGGATCAGGGAAAAGCTGGAGAAACACTACCGCGAGATGCAGGACGTGGAGTTTACAATCCAGGATAAAAAGTTGTATATGTTGCAGACCCGTGCCGGTAAGCGGACCGGGGCGGCCGCTGTACGCATCGCCGTGGAGATGCAGCAGGAAGGTTTGATTGACGAGAAAACCGCCGTCCTCCGGGTCCAGCCGGAACAGTTGGACCAGTTGTTGCACCCGATGATTGACCCCAAGGCCAAGGTTACTCCGGTAGCAAAGGGCTTGCCGGCCTCGCCCGGCGCCGCTGTCGGCCGGGTGGTCTTTACCGCAGCCGATGCCGAAGAATGGGCGGCCCGCGGTGAAAAGGTGATCCTGGCCCGTCCGGAGACCAGCCCGGATGATATCGGCGGGATGCACGCGGCCGTTGGGATCCTGACCTCTCGCGGTGGCATGACCTCCCACGCAGCGGTGGTCGCACGCGGAATGGGTAAATGCTGTGTTGCCGGGTGCGGCGATGCCATCATTAATACCGCTGAAAAGACCTTGAACCTCAACGGCCATGTCCTGAAGGAAGGCGACTGGCTGACCCTGAACGGGTCCACCGGCGAAGTGATCCTCGGCCAAACCGACCTGGTAGAACCGGAGATCACCGGGAACTTCGGGATTTTGATGTCCTGGGCGGACAAGTACCGCGACCTCCGGGTCCGTACAAACGCCGATACCCCGCACGACGCGAAAGTGGCCCGGGAGTTCGGCGCTGAAGGCATCGGGCTCTGCCGGACGGAGCACATGTTCTTCGGCCCGGAAAAAGAGCGGATCAAGTATATGCAAGAGATGATTCTGGCCGATAACACCGAGGACCGTGAAGCGGCCCTGGCCAAACTCCTCCCGTACCAGAAGGCAGACTTTATCGGGATTTTTGAGGCGATGGAAGGCCTGCCCGTGACCATCCGGCTTCTGGACCCGCCGCTCCATGAGTTCCTGCCGCATGATGCCAAGGCGCAGGCGGAGATCGCCAAAGAGATGGGGCTCGATCCGTCGGTGCTTGCAGCCAAAGTGGAATCCCTCTCGGAATTCAACCCCATGTTGGGCTTCCGCGGCTGCCGGCTGGGCGTGGTTTATCCGGAGATCTATAAGATGCAGGTCCGGGCGATCTTTGAGGCCGCCTGCGAGCTGGCCAAGAAAGGGAAGAAGGTCCTGCCGGAGGTTATGATCCCGTTAATCGGGACCACCGGCGAGATGAAGACGATCAAGGAGTATGCCATTGAAGTAGCGGAAACGGTCATGAAGGAAACCGGTGTAAAAGTCGAGTACATGATCGGAACCATGATCGAGATCCCGCGGGCGGCTCTCCTCGCCGGTGAGATTGCCAAAGACGCTGAGTTCTTCTCCTTCGGCACCAATGACCTGACCCAGATGACCTTCGGTTACAGCCGGGATGACGCCGGGAGGTTCCTCCCCCTCTATGTCGAGAAGAAGATCCTCCCCTTTGACGTCTTCCAGTCCTTGGACCAGGAGGGCGTTGGCGAACTGGTGAAGATCGGCGTCGAAAGAGGGCGCGCCACCAGGCCCGACCTGAAGATCGGGATCTGCGGCGAGCACGGCGGCGACCCGGATTCGGTGAAGTTCTGCCACGAAGTGGGTATGAACTACGTCTCCTGTTCGCCCTTCCGGGTGCCCCTGGCCCGCCTGGCTGCAGCGCAGGCCCAGTTGACAAAACCGCGGAACTAAAAAGGGTAAATAAAAAAAGAGGGAGTAACGGAAGTACTCCCTCTTTTTTTTGCCCATGCTTTTTATGGCTACCGGAGAAACTGTAGAGGAGAGTTTTTTGCCGCATAGCTTTTGTCAAAGCGGACTACCGGCGAATACCGGGGGAGTGGTTGGATGTTCCAGGCAGAATATGGGGTGGTCATCCGGATCATCCGGGACCTGCCCGACCTGCAGGAGGTCGTTGTCCAGGCGGGAGAGGAAACCGCCCGGGCCCTCAATTACCCGGTCTTGACAGGCCGGATCAAAAAGGGCGACCGGGTTCTCCTTAATACCACAGCCGTCCGTTTGCAACTGGGAACAGGCGGCTACCATTTTATCATGGGAATCGAGGGAGCGGGGGAAAAGGGAGTGGCCGCGGGCGGACACATTATGAAGCTGCGGTACACCCCCTGGCAGATTAAGGTGAGCGCCGCCGAAGAGGAAGAATCCCCATACCACCAGAGGATAAAGGATTTTTCTTCCCTGGGGGGTATCCCGGTGATCATCGGCGGCCTGCACAGTATGATTGCCCCGGCGCTCCTGGCCTACCGGGCGCTGCAGCCTGCCCCGGTCCGGGTGGCCTACATCATGACGGACAGCGCGGCCCTGCCGCTCCCCTTCAGCCGGCTGGTGCGGAAGTTAAAAGAATACGGGCTGCTGCAAACGACCATCACCTGCGGCCACGCCTTCGGGGGTGACCTGGAGACGGTGAACTTCTATTCGGCGCTGGCGGCGGCAAAAGCGGCGGCCGGCGCCGGTTTGATCCTGGCGGCGATGGGCCCGGGGATTGTGGGGACAAAAACCAGGTACGGTTTTTCCGGGATTGAACAGGCGTACATGCTTGAGGCCGTGGAAAGGCTGGGCGGAAAACCGGTGGCCATCCCCCGGGTCAGCTTTGCCGACCCCCGGCCCCGGCACCGCGGGCTCAGTCACCACAGCCGGACCGTTCTGGCGGAGCTCACTTACGCCAGGGCATATGTGGCCTTTCCCCGCTGGCATGATGAGCGCGGGCAGTTCCTGGCCGGGCAGATCCGCGCGGAACAGTTGGCCGGGAAACACCGGGTTTACTTTGTTAACCCCCCGCCGCTGGCCGGGCTTTTTACCGGCTATGACCTGGAGGTAAAGACTATGGGCCGTTCCTGGCAGGAGGACCCGTCCTTTTTTGAAACCGCCGCCGCCGCCGGTGTCCTGGCCGCCGCCTTGGCCGCCGGCAAAGAGGGTGAACTGGAAAGAATGGAAAACTGACCGGGGTCAGGAAGGAGAGAAGGAAAAGGGGTTAGGAAAGAGAAAAGGAAACGGGCAGGAAGAAGAGGAGGAAAAGGAGTCAGGAAGGAGAGAAAGAAAAGATAATGGAAAAACCGGATTTGACAGAGAAGAAACTCCGGGGAAGCCTGGTCTATGACGGGAGTTTGCTTAAAGTCCACCGGGACGAGGTGCTTCTCCCCGGGGGGAAAAAATCGGCGCGGGAGTGGATTGATCATCCGGGGGCGGCAGCGGTCATCCCGGTACTCCCCGGGGACCGGGTGGTACTGGTCAGGCAGTTCCGCTATCCCATTGGCCGGGAGACGCTGGAGATACCCGCCGGGAAGCTGGATCCGGGGGAATCACCTGCGGAATGCGCCAAGAGGGAGGTGGCGGAAGAAACCGGTTTTTACCTCAACTCCCTGCAGAATCTTGGCGCTTTCTTGACCACTGTGGGTTTTACCAATGAAATTATCCATCTCTTTTACACCGCCGACCTTGCGCCCGGCCCCTCCGGGCGGCAAAGGGCGATAGGCCCCGATGAGGACGAGCACCTTTCCGTGGTCATTCACCCGCTCTCCGAGGTCTTGCGGATGATTGACGAGGGGTTGATCCTGGACGCCAAGACGATCATCGCCTTTTTCCTGGCGCAAAGAAAAGGCTTGCTCTGAATATATTAACTTACTGGCATATCCTCCCTTGTCCTTTCATAATTATGTAACCGGGACAGGGGGTGGGGATTTGCTCTCCGAATACCGGCGGGAAGCCGTGATCAGATATATAGAAGACCGTATCTTCATCTTTCTCCTGGTTACACTCATTTTTATCACCGGCATTATCGGCGGCGCGGTTGCCGTCAACGGGCTGCGGGAAGGGCAGAAACTGGAGTTAACCCAATACCTTCATCTGTTTTTTCAAGGGTTTAAGGGAGAGAGCCAGCCAGCGGTGGAACTGGCGCCGGCCGGGAAGATCGTCCTTTCCCATTTGAAAACCCTTTTTCTCTTTTTTCTCTTCGGGTTCAGTGTCATCGGCGCCCCGGCCATTCTTTTTCTTGTTTTCACTAAAGGTTTCATCCTCGGGTTTACCGCCGGTTTTATCTTGAAACAATGGGCGGGGCGGGGGNTTCTCTTTGTCATTGCTTCTCTCCTCCCCCACCATATCCTGATTGTGCCGGCGGTTTTGATCGCGGCCGTGGCCAATATTGATTTTGCCGGCGCGCTCTTGAAAGGGCGCTGGGGAAAGAAGGTCCCGTACCCGTTGGCCGGGGAATTACTGCGCTGCCTGGGGTTGAACGGCGCTTCTTTTCTTCTCCTGCTCATTGCAGGGTTGGTGGAAGGGGTGCTTGCCCCGTACCTGATCTACTGGGTGGCGCGGCTTTTTTAGGTGGAAAACTTTCTCTTAATTTTAAAAAAGGAATTCCCAATTAATATGTCGAAACTGAGAGGAGAGAAACAGGGGGCGCGCGAGCACTTCATACGTACGCGCCGCTTTCTCTCTTGCGCGCCGGATCTACGACGAGCAGCGAGAACCAGGAGATATTCCGAGGAAAAGGGGTTGGCTGTCTTGTATCCTTATTTAAAAGAGTTTATTGATTATTTGGCGGTCGAGCGGGGGTTGGCTGCTAATACCCTGGAGTCATACGGCAGGGATCTCCGCCAGTACCTGGCCTATCTGACGGAAAAGAAAAAAATGACGCCGGCGGAGACAACTCCAGCCACTGTTGTCGGGTTTCTCCTCCATCTCCAAGCCAAAGGGCGCGCTACATCCACGATCTCCCGGATGCTGGCTTCGATCAAATGTTATTACCATTTTTTAGTGGCGGAGGAGATCATCCCGAGAAACCCCACGATTAACCTGGACGCCCCGAAACAAGAGAAAAAGCTGCCGCGGATCCTCTCTGTGGAAAATGTCTTAAGACTCCTGCAACAACCGGACCTGAAAACACCCTCGGGGATTAGAGACCGGACAATGCTGGAAGTCCTTTATGCCACCGGGCTCCGCGTTTCCGAACTGGTTTCGTTGAAGATTTCCGATGTCAATTTGGAGGAAGGATACCTTCGCTGCGTGGGCAAGGGTTCAAAAGAGAGAATCATCCCGCTGGGGTCGGAAGCGGTTAAATACTTAAAGTCCTATCTCAATCATGCCAGGAAGTTTTTGGCTTCGAATCCGGCGGAAGACGCCCTTTTCTTGAACCACCATGGGCATAGTCTTACCCGGCAAGGCTTTTGGAAGATCATCAAGAAGTACGCGGAGAAGCTGGATCTCCCCGGCTCCATAACCCCCCATACCCTCCGGCATTCCTTTGCCACTCATTTGTTGGAGAACGGGGCGGACCTCCGGTCTGTCCAAGAAATGCTGGGACATGCCGATATCTCGACAACGCAGATTTACACCCAACTCACCAAGAACAGGCTTAAAGAGGTCTACGACAAAGCCCACCCCCGGGCGTAAAGGCCATACCGGCACTACCGGCATATGCCGCTGGCTGATGCCTGGGTAGTGATTCCATGGGTATGCCATGGGCGGCAAGTTCCATGGGTAATGCCATAGGCAATCCCGCAGGTATGCAATGGGTTTTCACGCTTTAAACGCGTGATTTTATTATGGCTTTCTTATTTGCCCTTCTTATTTGCCCGGGTAATTATTTGTATGCAGGTTACTTGTGCATCAGGTAGCGGAGGAAGAAGAGTCCCCCAACTAAAGTGGTCAGGTAGTAACTGAGGAAACGCCAGATGGCCACGGAAACGGCCAAGAGGTGCTTGGGGAGGTAGAAGGAGAAGAGGGAATAGAGGCCCATTTCCGTAAATCCGCTCCCGCCGGGGATCGGGATCAAGGAGACCAGGAAAAGAATGGCGAATTCCAGAAGAAGCAGGCGGAAGATGCGGTTGCCGATATTCACGCCGAAGCCTTTCAAAACAGCGGGGGCGATGGAAAGGTTGATAATCCAGTAAAGAATAGTCAGGAAGATAACCCCGACCACCGGGAGAAAACGGTGGCGGAGGATCGTTCCCAGGCAACTCTGGAATTCTTGCAATTCGCAGAGAAACCGGTCAGAGATGGCCTCAGCCCGGGATCCCAGGACTTTCTGGACCAGCCGGAGGGAGAAGACCTTTTTCACCAGGATTCTTCCATAATGGGGCCGCCAGACACAGACCAGCAGGAAAACGAAGGAGAGAACCAGAAGAAATAGGAGCATGGCGTTGATGATGACTGCTAAATGCTCAATCCCCAGTTCCTTCAGGAGCCGGCGGCGGAATAAATAGAGGGCGACCGGCCCGCCAACCATGAAGAAAAGGGAGGTAAAGACCATCCGGGTGGTAACAATGGCGGTGGCCTTCCCCAGGGAGATCCCCAGGCGGTGGAAGAGGTAGACCTGGGTGGGAACGCTTCCGGAAGTAAAAGGGGTGATGTTCCCGGTAAAGAGTCCGGCCATATTAATACGGAGGATATCTGAAAACCCCACTTCCTCGCCGAGGGTTCCGGCGATTAACTTAACCCTTAGGGCTTCAACAAGCCAGGAAGCAATCACCAGAATCAGGAGGAAAAAGATGATTTCCGGGTTAAAATAGAAAATGCTGCGCCAGGTATCAGGGGTTGCTGAATGGAAAAAAAGAAAAGTCAAGGTGCACAAACTAAAAATCAAGGCCAAGGCAAGCCCTTTCTTTAGGAATGAAACCGACAGTTTTCCTGTTTCCATAAGAGGATCCTCCCGAAAATTAGTACGGGAACCCCCGTGCGCGAGCCAATCCGTACCAGTGCAATAGTTGGCCTTTACTTTACCGGTTTTATGCTGACAAATATATTTTATTCTCCAAAAAACGGCTGTTTCCTCCTGGTGTTTTTTGCTGACAGTTTTCAGCCGGGGATTTGCAGGTAAATCCCTGCCTGTCCCAGGGGGAAAAGGGGAGCCCCGGGTGAAAAAGGGAAAGTAGGGACCGGATGGATAGAATAGAAAAAAAGATATATCTTAAAGAAGAACTGGAGGAGGGAGAAGATGACCAGGAGCCTGCGGGTAGATGCTTATGATGAAACGGTGGAAGCCGCAGTAGCGATGGGACGCAGGGAGCAAGTGGGTTTTATCCTGAGGATTCAGGAGAAAAAAGAGCTCTTGTTCAACTTGAATAATGGGGAAACGGAAGAGATCGCCACCACTTCCCTACGGGGAATGGGGATCCAGGTCTGTACACCTGAGGGGTACACCGGATTTGCTTCTTCCGACCGGATCGACCCTTCGACCGTCACGGAGCTTTTCCAGCAAGCCTTGAAGCTGGCCAAAAGAGTCGAGGCAATGAAAGGCGAGGCCAACAAGGCGCTTTTTAGCGCGCCGCCCAACAACCGGCGGGTGGTTGTGCCCCTGAAGTACCCATACGGCTCGTGTTCATTGGCGGAGATCGAGGAACGCCTGGTGAAGTTGAATAAGAGCCTGACCCTGGACCCCCGGCTTTCCGTCCGCACCGTCCACCGGCTGGTGGATGAAGAATGGCGGGTGGTGCGGCACGACGGGACGGATACCGCTTTCATGACACCCCGCTCTTTTATTTATAAT
>JGI24713J26584_10002915_pt1 | contig 11432 bp, 9 predicted proteins | sample BioPla4DNA1_FD_26584 | JGI IMG/M metagenome (IMG submission 26584) | reverse complement strand
ACTTTACCGAAGGCCTTAGCCCGGAATTAAAGCAAAAGTACCTGGAAGCCGACGCCCTTGTGTTCAGCAAGGTGCGCCAGCTATTGGGCGGCAGATACCGATTCGCCTTTTCCGCAGCCGGCTCACTCCCGGCNGATCTGTGCAAGATTTTTATGGCCATGGGCATCCGGATAATTGAAGGATACGGGCTTACCGAAACCTGCAACACCACAAACCTCAATCGCATAAATAAAATTCTGCCCGGCTCCATTGGTCCCCTGGCCGTTAACGTTGAGGGCAGGATTGCTGAGGATGGCGAATGGCTGGTACGCGGGGACAACGTGATCAAGGAGTACTGGAACAATCCGGAGGCCACCCGCGAGGCCTTTACCGAGGATGGGTTCTTCAAAACCGGCGATATCGTCGAGGAGCTGGCCGACGGCTATATCAGGATTGTTGACCGTAAAAAGGCTATTATAGTCCTGGATACCGGTAAGAACGTGCCTGCCGCCAAGGTAGAAAACCAGTTCTCGCTCAGCAAATATGTGGACCAGGTCTGCGCTGTCGGGGATGACCGTCCGTTCCTGGGAACCCTGGTAGTACCCAACTTCGACGCCTTTATAGCCTATTTCGACCAGAACGGCATTGCCTACGACAAATCGGCACTCCAATTTGTGGGAGAAGGGGCCCAGCGGATGTGTGTTAAAGTGGGACCTGATTTCGTAGCCAACGAACAACTGCGGGCGATTGTGGATGAGGAGATACAGGCCGCCAATAAGAACCTGGAGGACTTTGAGACTATTAAGAAATATGTGATCGTGACCCGCAGATTCCTGGAGAGCGAAGACGAAGTAACGCCCACTCTGAAACTGAAACGGCGGGTAATAGCACAACATTTTGCCGACGAGATAGAACAGATCTATGCCAGGGGATAGACTCGGCGGAATAGCAGCCGATCGGTAACAATCAAAAAATTGCTGAGACCGCAGAATCGTCTGCGGTCTTATATTTTATTTCATGAAATGGCAAGTGCGGCAGATCAGACTTATTAGTTTACACGCTGTTTCCAATCCTTTCACCAATGGTGGTTCATAAACATATAGTTAATTAACAATTCAGCATGGAGATGATACCACCTTGAATAATGATTACAGGTTTACGGGCGCGAAGTACGCAATAAAAAAATGGCAGGTCCCACCGCCGCCGGCACAATGTGACGGCCATTATTATCAAGTAAAAGCAGGAGATACACTCACCCGTATTTCGCGCAAATTTCGAGTTACAGTAAACGATATTCTTGCCGCCAATCCACAGATTACAAACGAAGATGTTATCTACATAGGGCAAGTAATATGTATCCCCCGCGGGACCCCCAAACCCATACCCGATTGCGATCTTCGGGTCCTGACATTAACCCTTCTAACGGAGGATGGCCAGCCGTTGCCCGTAGTTAATGGAGCTGTCCAGCTTAATGCCCGGGTAATTGTTCGGGCAACCTTTAATCGCCCCGTTTCCCGAGCCTTCTTTTTCCTTGAACCTACCGGCACTGAAACTTGTGAGCTTGCCAGCCTTATCGGCACTGATTGTCCCAGTGCAGTGACGGGCGTTGCGGAGATCCTCTGGCAGGTTCCGTCGGGTACTCTGGGTCGTGTCTTTACAGTCGCTTGTATCGATAGCTGCTGTGCGAAATCCGGTGAGGTTCTGGTTGTCCGAAATACTTAACAGCTGAAAAAGGTGACTGTTAGTCATCCTCCTTAATCCGGAATAGATCATTTCAGGTTCTGTTGGGAGAGCGGCGGTCGGCGAGAGCAGACACAGCAAGGAAGCCCAAAAAAAGGAATTAAGCGGTCGGCGTAGTAACTAAGTAGTTAATTCCGCAGGAGGCAGGATCATGAAACTACAAGAGCTGTACGAGTTTTGTACCGAATGGCTTCAGTCATGGACGGGAAGCAACCCGGAAAAGCTGATTGACTATTATTCCCGGGATGCTTTCTACTCCGACCCGGCCAATAAAAGCGGGTTAAAAGGCTATGAAGAGTTGATGGCGTATTTCAGGAAACTGCTGGCCGCCAACCCGGATTGGAAGTGGGAGGCAGTCGAGATCTTTCCCACCGAAAAAGGGTTCACGCTGAAATGGAAAGCTACCATCCCCATAGGTTCGGAACAGGTAATTGAATACGGGCTGGATATCGTTGAGCTTGAAAACGGCAAAATAACACGCAATGAAGTCTATTTTGATAGGTCGGCATTAATGGCAGTTTTGAATAGCCGCAGACAAAAGGGTCAAGGTTAGGGACTTGCGGATGCTGCTTATATAATACCGTGTACGGCGGTGCATGGTCTGCTATGAGGTCTTTTATTATCTTGCGATGCTGCTTATATGCTGCCGTTTACAGGAGATTAATCCATAATGCGCAGTTGGTCGCCTTATACGTTTATACGTATTGCAGCCTTTGCATTACCGCCCTTTGGCCAGTTCAGCCAGCGTGTCCCCGGTAAGCCGGTAAACAGTCCAGTCCTCCATCGGTTCCGCTCCCAGCGAAAGGTAGAAGTCAATGCTGGGCTGGTTCCAATCCAGGCACCACCATTCCAGGCGACCGCAGCCCCGCTCAACCGTTATCTGCGCCAGTTTCCGGAAAAATGCCTTGCCATAGCCGCGACCGCNATATTCCGGCCTCACATACAAATCCTCCAGGTAAATCCCGGCGCGGCCGAGGAAGGTGGAAAAGTTGTGGAAGAACAGCGCATACCCAACCGGTTGACCGCCATACTCTCCTATCAGGACTTCGGCTTTCTTTTTGACAAACAGCCATTCCGTGAGAATCTCTCCAGTGGCCACCACCTCGTGTAACAGCCCTTCATACTCTGCCAGTTCCCTGATTAGCTGCAGAATCAGAGGAACGTCTTTTTCACTGGCAAAACGCAACTCAAATTGATTGTCCATGGTTTCTCCCCGCCAATTGCTTTATTGCCCGGACCTTCCCTAAAAGATCATCCGCCGGCTTTGATCACTGACAGTTCATCACAGCGTGTTCCCGGCGGATTCTCCCCGGAATAACTTCGTATGGTGTCCACGAAATCATCCTATGCCATGTGACTTCAACAAACCTAAAATATAGCTGTCGGTAAGCTTCTTGCCCATCAATTCCTTGTATCGATACGACTTTTCCTTGCCCTCATCGCGAAGCATTTGCAGCTGTTTCGGAATCTCTGTTTGGCTTGCCATCAGTTGTTCAACGAAATCCTCGAATTTGCCCAACCGGTTGATGGCTTCTCCCGTATACCCCTCCGAACCGGGAACAACTTTGGTCTCATCAACAACATAACCACCATTCAGAGGTCTTGTCAGCCTTTCCATGGAATCTCCTTCCATCCTGGTTTTCAATAGTTATTATAGCCCAATGCGAAAACGCATTTATTGGATTTTCATAACCGGTTGTTCCGGCCAGCGTGCGGGCCGGCGGGAAGCAAAGAGGGTGAGCAGTCAAAGGCAGCCGGATCGCAGGTTGGCGGAGTGCAAAAGAATTTGAACAATTCAGGGTGGTCTGATTACTGTCTTACTTTTCTCAGGGTTCATCGTTAGCCTCCGCCAAGCAAAAACAGAAGAGGCTCTTTTTGTTGGGGACGGATAAAGAACGCCCCCTGTTTGTAACCTTTAGTTTAACCCGTATTTGCTCAATTTCCGGTAAAGGGCGGAGCTGTGGATGCCCAATACCTGGGCGGTTTTGGTCTTGTTGTAACCGGTCTCTTCCAGGGCCTTAATTATCATGCTTTTCTCCAGTTCATCAATTGCCTCATTGAGTTTGCGCCGTGAGTCAGTATCTACCGTGATTGGGGTGTCATTCGTCAATAAAGTGGAGACATCAACCGTATCGATGCATTCCGCCGCTCGGATATGAGCCAGGTTGATGGCTCTTTCCAGCATGTTTTCCAATTCCCGGACATTCCCCGGCCAGGAATAGTTGCGCAGGACCTCCAATGCCTGTTCCGAGATCCTGTTAACACTGGTGCCCAGTTTCTGGTTAATCCTGGGCATCAGTCCGGACACCAGCAGGGGCAGGTCTTCAATGCGTTTACGCAGCGGGGGTATGTGCAGCCGCACCACGTTCAACCGGTAATAAAGGTCCTCCCGGAATTCGTGGTTGGCCACCATCTCCTCCAGGTTGCGGTTGGTCGCCGCGATTACCCGAACATTGACTTCTATCGGTTTGGTTCCGCCTACCCGTTCGATTACCCTTTCCTGCAAAACCGAGAGCAGTTTGGTCTGCATGCTCATCGGCATGTCCCCGATCTCGTCCAGGAAGACTGTTCCTCCCCGGGCGAGCTCAAACTTCCCCGGTTTTCCGCCCTTTTTGGCTCCGGTAAAGGCTCCGTCTTCATAACCGAATAGTTCCGATTCCAGGAGGTTTTCCGGCAGGGTTACGCAGTTAATCCTTATAAACGGCCCCGTCCTGTAGCTGCTGGCATTGTGAATGGCCTGGGCGAACAGCTCTTTACCGGTACCGCTCTCACCCGTGATCAGCAGAGTCGATGAAGTTTGGGCAAATTGCTGGGCCATGGCCTTGATGGTGACAAACTCCGAGCTGCGGCCAATCAGGTCCTCAAACCTCCATTTTGCCTGGTAAATGGCGTTAACCTCATCCTTGTATACGCTTAACTCCTTCTGAGTCTCCTGCAGTTTCTTCATCAGGATTTTGGCGCCGGACATGTCCAGGACCATGCTGTGCCCAATAGCTCCGATAATCTCTCCGTTCTGCCAAATGGGAATGCGGTTGATCAGTATGTCTCGCCCTTCCACAATCGGCCAGATATCGGCACTGTCCATCCGACCTGTGCGCAGGGTTTCCGGAAGTTTTGAATGGGGCAGGACTTCCAGTACGTATTTGCCGATTACCTCCTCCCGCTTCTTGCCGATAATACTGAGGAAGGTCTCGTTCATTACCGTGATATAGCCATCCTTATCGACAATAATATAAGCCGTGTTCGGGTTTTCAATCAGTCCTTCGAAGATGGCATTAAACTGGCTGTCAGTCTCCTGCAGTTTGCTGACCAGGAATTTGGGGACCGACCGTTCCAGAGTAAGGGTATGACCTATTGCGCCGATGATCTCGCCGTTCCTAGTTATTGGCAAGCGGCTGACAAACATATTGTGGCCGTTGACCGACCACAGATCAATCTCCTCAATCTTCCCTGTTTCCAATACCCGCGGCATCTTGGAATGAGGAATCACATCGAGAATCTTTTTGCCGATAATGTCTTCCGCCTTCATACCCAGGATGTCAAGGTAGGTCTGATTTACATGAGTGATCTCCGCATCCTTGTTGATTACGATGTAACCCATGGTGGGACTGTCAATGATCCGGCTTATTATGGTATCAATTTTTTCGTTTAACTGCTCCAAAACGACCTTCATACGGTTGGTGTCCATCAGCACACTGGTGGCAATGGCCCCAATTATCTTGCCTTTATACATAACGGGCACCCTGGTAACTATAACTTCCTGCCCGTTAATCTCACAAACATCCGCTTCATCAATTCGCCCCGTCTCCAGGATCTCCGGGAGCTTGCCATTGGGGATTATATCACCCACATAGTGATTTAACACTTCTTCTTCCGTCTTTCCCAGCATCTTCAAGAGAGTGGGGCTGATCATCGTGATCATGCCTTTCTTGTCAACAGCCACAAAAAACATATAGGGGTTCGTTAAGAGGAGTTCCAACATCTGTTGCGGGTCTAAGGATCCGCTCCACATACTATCACCTCTCGCCCGGCATGTANGTTGCCACAAATATTCAAAGATAAATCAATTGACGGCTCGGCGATTGTCTGGAGATTGAATAGCGTGATACATTACTAGCTATTATTCAGTATATCATCATTTTTCGACTTTGTTGTCCTTTTTNCCCTGAAATTTACTGTTACTTGCGGGACAATTCTTCTGTTTTGGAATACAGTTCTCCCGTTTTGCTATACCTCATAAAACCCCAATTAAATGGGTTTTTGTCGGAGGTCAATCCTGTGCAGGCTATCGATTGGTGATAAAACCTCTCAAACCGGGAGAGTAGGATGGGTATGGGTTAATGTCGTTTGTTGTCGTAAAACGCGGGGAAGTCGACATTTGAAGTGTCAACCTCATGGTTGGCACCAATCTTGCTTAAAAAAAGGGTAAACGGATTGGTTGATATCGAGGTCGCAGGGATTCATGTTGCAATAACAGCACAGTATCGCAGTTCAGAAAGGGAGTGATTGTACAAAACCTCTTGCCGTACATTGCCGCAGTAATTCATACAGTCGAGCAGTTGTCCGTAAGGGCGACCTTTATAACCTACAGGACGCATTAAAGTACCAAAAGGGAGGTTTGCCGGATGGATATCAAAAAGATCGGCGTACTGGGAGCAGGCATCATGGGATCGGGTATTGCCCAGATCTGTGCCGAAGCCGGGTATGAGGTAGTCCTGGTTGATATAGCCGAAGCGTTTGTTAACAAAGGCTTCCAGGGCATAGTCAAAAATTGGACCAAAGCAGTGGAAAAGGGTAAAAGGACTGCCGAGGACCTGGAAAAGTTCAAAGCTCTGATAACCACCAGCCTGGATAATAAGGATTTCAAAGACTGTGATGTCGTGATAGAGGCCATAGTCGAGAACATCGACGTCAAGAAAAAGGTATTTAAGGAGCTGGGGGAAATCTGCAAGGATTCCGCCGTCCTGGCCACCAATACCTCGGCTCTCAGCATCACGGAAATAGGTACCGCCAGCGGTCGTCCCCAATCGGTGGTAGGAATGCACTTCTTTAATCCGGTACCGGCCATGAAGCTGGTGGAAGTGATCCCCGGGGCTGAAACCAGTGAGGAGACCGTCGCCATCGTCACCGAATTGGCTGTAAGAATCGGCAAGGAACCGGTTAGAGCCAAAGAAACCCCGGGCTTTATTGTCAACCGCCTATTGGTTCCTTACATGAATGAAGCTGCAATGCTTTACCAGGAGGGGATCCCGGCCGAAGAGATTGACAAGGCCATGAAACTGGGAGCCAATATGCCCATGGGTCCCCTGGCACTGGCGGATCTGGTGGGTCTTGATACCCTCCTAATGATCTGTGATTACTACTGGAGAGAGTTTGGTGACTCAAAATACCGGGCTTCCCTGGCTTTGAGAAACAAGGTCCGCGCCGGGCACCTGGGAAGAAAAACCGGCAAGGGCTTTTATGATTACACCAAGTAAAAACGCTTTACATCAATCGTCCCTCTTACGGTAGAAAGGGAGCGGAGCTTGCTCCGTCCCTCCCTTTCTAAACTGAGAAAGAACAGGTCACCAATACCATAATGCTTTGGTATTGGGATAGTTCCTGAAATCATATGAGTTCCGACATCTGTGAGGCGGCGGTACTCTCCGCATTCAAAACTCGGCACGAAAGGAAGTGATTACAGCATGAATTATAGCGAAGAATACAAAAGAAAACTGATAACTGCCGATCAAGCCGCCAAGCTGGTCAAGTCCGGCAATTGGGTTAATATGGGTGAATTTGTGCAACATCCGTGGGATTGTGATACGGCCCTGGCCCGGCGCAAAGATGAGCTGAGGGATGTCAAGATCCGTGCAACCACGCTTCCGGTTGTGCCTGAAGTATGTAAGGTTGACCCGGAGAGGAAGCATTTTATCGTAAACGACTGGCACTTCTCGGGTGTGTCTCGGAAACTGATGGATCAAAACTTATGCAGTTATATTCCATTTACCTACCATGAGGCTGCTATGCTTTATGAAAACTTCCTCGAGGTCGACGTCTGTTTCCAGCCGGTAGCCCCCATGGATAAGAACGGATTTTTTAACTTCAGCACCTCCAATTCCATGGCATCGTATGTGACCAAAAAGGCGAAAAAGGTAGTTGTGGAGGTAAACAAATCAGTACCGGTTTGTCTCGGTGGAAGCTGCGAAGCGATTCATATATCGAATGTTGACTATATCGTGGAGAGTTCAACCAATCCAAAATTGGCCAACCTGCCTTCCCAGCCTCCCACCGAGGTGGACCGGAAGATAGCCGAGCATGTGATGAAGGAAATGTGTGATGGGGCCTGCATCCAATTGGGTATTGGAGCCATGCCCAACACTGTCGGTTCATTGATTGTGGACTCGGACCTTAAGGACCTTGGAGTCCATACGGAGATGCTGGTGGACTCTTTTGTCGATATGTACGAAGCCGGCAAGGTCACGGGCAAAAGAAAGAATATTGACAAAGGAAAAATGGTTTACACCTTTGCCATGGGAACCGACAAGCTCTATAATTTCCTGGATCACAATCCAGCCTGCGCCAGCTACCCCGTAGACTATTGCAATGACCCTTATATTATCAGCCAAAATGATAATGTGGTGGCGATAAACAATGCCCTGGAAGTCGATTTATACGGTCAAGTAGCCTCCGAAGCCTCGGCCGGACGCCAGATCTCCGGAACCGGCGGACAGCTGGATTATATAATCGGTGCGTTCAAGTCCAGGGGCGGCAAACCAATCATCGCCTTGAGTTCAACCGTTACCAGACCTGATGGAACCGTGGTGTCGAGAATCACCCCGGCACTGAGCCCGGGTACCATCGTGACCGTACCCAGATCGATTGCCGCCTATATTATCACCGAATACGGTTCAGTCAATCTGAAGGGCAAGACCACCTGGGAACGGGCCGAGGGTTTGATCAATATCGCCCATCCCGATTTCCGGGACCAATTAATTAAAGAAGCAGAGAAAATGAAGATTTGGTTAAGAACCAATAAAATAGCATAGCTGTATCGTCCGCGCTCGTCATTGCATTAGCTGCACTCTCATTTATGAAAGGGGAGGTATTCATGTCCGTAAACGAAGTTGTAATTGTAAGTGCCTGCAGAACAGCAGTAGGGAAATTCCAGGGTGGACTCAAGGATGTCCCCGCAGTTCAGTTGGCCACCGTAGTAGGTAAGGAGGCCATCAAGAGGGCTGGTATTGATCCGCAAATCATTGACGGCATCGTAATGGGCCAGGTTTACCCGCATATGTCCGGTTCCCTGCCGGCCCGCCAAGTGGGTTTGGCCTGTGGGCTTTCTTTCGAAAGCAATGCCTGTTCAGTTAACCAGAACTGCGCCTCCGGGATGAGGGCCCTGGAAATCGCCTGCGATCAGGTAGCGCTCGGCAAGGCCGAAGTCTATCTGGTGGTTGGGGTGGAAAACATGACCCGGGTCCCCTATATGCTGGATAAGGCTCGCTCCGGTTACCGGATGAACGATGGCGTCCTGTATGATGCCATGTTCCATGACGCCCTGGTTGATGGACTTGTACCCGGTCATATGGGTTTGACCGCGGAAAACGTCGCGGAAATGTACAACATCACCCGTGAACAGTGCGATGAGTTGGCAGTAATGAGCCATAGCCGGGCAATCGCTGCTATTGACAATGGCCATTTTAAACGCGAGATCGTCCCGGTGGAAATCCAGGATCGGAAAAAAGGAACGATTATATTTGATACCGACGAACATCCCATTCGGGGTGCCAGCATGGAGNGCGTCGGCCGGCTGGGCCCGGCCTTCAAAAAAGGCGGTGTTGTAACTGCAGCCAATGCTTCCGGTATCAATGACGGGGCGTCAGCAGTCGTGGTTATGTCCAAGAAAAAGGCTCTGGAATTAGGTATTAAGCCTCTGCTCAAAATGATCAACATTACCGCCTGCGGCGTAGATCCCAAGATCATGGGTGTCGGTCCCGCTGAAGCCATCCCCAAGGCCCTGAAACTGGCGGGATTGAAATTTGAGGATATCGAGTACTGGGAAATCAACGAAGCCTTTGCCCCGCAATTCCTGGGCGTCGGTATCCGGCTGAAGGAGAAANACGGCATTACTCTGGACATGGAAAAGTGCAACCACAACGGTTCCGGTATCGCCCTGGGACACCCGGTTGGCAATACCGCCCTGCGTATTATCGTAAGCCTGTATTACGAGATGGAAAGACTGGGGCTGACCCTGGGAGGAGCTTCCCTGTGCGTGGGGACCGGACCGGCCATGGCTTCTTTATGGACCAGAGACATCTAACTTGACATTCATTTACCCGATCAAATCGNAATTAAAGGGAGGTAATGTAAATGGATTTTCGTCTTACCGAAGAACAGGAAATGATTAGGCAGATGGCGGCAGACTTTGCTGCCAACGAGATTGTTCCCTACTGCATTGAGTGGGACAAAGCGGATGAGGTTCCCATGGAGACCATCAAAAAAATGCAGGAGCTGGGCCTGATGACCATTGGGGTTCCTGCAGAGTACGGCGGTGACGGGCTGGACAATGTCTCCAAGTGCCTGGTTTGCGAGGAAATCTCCAAGGGTGATGCCGGCCTGGGGACGACGATTGCCGCCTCTACTCTGCTGGCATCAGACCCGATAATTGTGGGGGCCAACGACGAGCAGAAAAAGTGGTGGTACGGCCGCCAGTTGGAAGGCGCTGTCTGCGCATTCTGTCTAACCGAACCGGGAGCAGGCTCCGATGCTCTGGGACTGTCGACCAAGTGCGTTAAGGACGGCAATGACTACATCCTTAACGGAACCAAGCAGTTTATCACCAACGGCGGCATCGCCCAGCAGTTCACGGTCTTCGCCACCCTGGACAAGAAGCTCGGCAACAAAGGCCTGTGCTGCTTTATGGTTGATAAGGAGACGCCGGGACTAACCATTGGCAACAAAGAAGATAAGCTGGGTATCAGGAGTTCCAGCACCACCCAGGTCATCTTTGAAGATGTCCGGGTACCGGGTTGGATGATGATAGGGAAAGAAGGTGGAGGGCTTCCTATACTGATGGAAACCCTGGACCTGTCCCGGACCGCCATCGCCGCTCTGGCTACTGGTATTGCCACCGCATGCGTTGAAGCATCTCTCAACTATGCCAATGAGAGACAGCAGTTTGGCAAACCAATCGGCACCTTCCAAGCCATCCAGTTTAAGCTGGCCGACATGGCAGTTCGAGCTGAAGCCTCCCGGCTGCTTTACCTGAAGGCAGCCTACCTGCAGGACATCGGAGCCCCCTACAAGACCGTATCCTCGATGGCAAAACTCTACGCAGGGGACTCTGCAATGATCAATGCCATCGAAGCCGTTCAGATCTTTGGCGGTTATGGGTACACCAAGGAATACCCGGTTGAGAAATACATGCGCGACGCCAAGATAATGCAGATCTTTGAAGGAACCGCCGAGGTCCAGCGCATGGTTATCGGTAAGTATCTGTCCAAAAATGGTTATAACCCATTCGTTATGGAATAAGCAGATGATAGCCGAATGACGGGATTAACTGCATAACGTATTCGACCGCTACCAGGTGAATTCCGGCGACCGGAGTGGAAGGCAGTATGCGGGATGAATATCGAGTAGGAGGGGGCGGCTAACCCCCGTCCTCTCACACCACCGTACGTACCGTTCGGTATACGGCGGTTCACGCTGCGGAACGAAGTTGATCATAGCGC
>JGI24713J26584_10002907_pt1 | contig 11448 bp, 9 predicted proteins | sample BioPla4DNA1_FD_26584 | JGI IMG/M metagenome (IMG submission 26584) | reverse complement strand
AAACTGAACCCTGGAAAAGCTATTCTTCATCCTGCGGCAGGGCGCCTCTTATTTGCGCAATAACTTCAACCTGTTCCTTTGTCATGGTAAGCAGCGCGCCCCAATTCTCCTTATCCTTCTCCCTCAACTCCTCAAAAAGCCCTTCCGCTTCGGCCAATCTCTTCCCGGCTTTCTCCAGTTCATTTATGACCATGTAATACTGGGTAAGGGTCAAATAACCAACAAATCTTGAGACCAAGGGTTCATCACCGGCATTAATATGCGCCAGCAAGAGATCTTCAATCAAATGGTCGTTATCTTCCCGCTCATCAAAAAGATAAAAATCCGCCAGGTCATTGAGGTCTGTCATATGCACCTCTTCTTTTTCTTCCGAGAATAAATAGTAGTTATTCACCAGTTTGTCGCCGAATATGTAATAAATGTGGGCATAACACTCCCAGGTGTACGCCGGTAGCGTCTCCTGGTTTTCGAGATCAAAATTGGTTGTCATGAATACTATTTGCCTGCCTTCACTGGCAAATACCCGATACGATACGCGCAAAGGCTCATCCCAGTCATCAAATTTTATAACCAGCTCCACCGGGTAATCTTCCCTGATATTATTAAGGATCTTCGCGAACATCTCCATCTTTGTCTGGAGATCCACCTTGTCCAGCAAGTCAAAGAAGTACAGGACATCCACGTAAAAATAATGGAGGAAAAAATAGGGTTCCAGTTGATAAGGGGTCCCACTGCTTGCGTCTTCCGGCAAAGAAAACCCGATATATTCAATTTGCGCGGAGGCGCATGTTGAGAGGGCAAAAACAATCACTAAGGAGAATAATAGCCTTTTCATTTTTTACTCCTTTTTCCTATTTGATGGAAACATTATATCACAGAAAACCTTGAAGTTAAAGGGGTTCAGATTGTTTTGCCCCCGGTTGCCGCCGGTCCTGAAGGAGGAAAAAATGGAAAACCATAGAAGTAAAGAGTAACAATGGAAAGGGGCGGCAAAAATGAACCGGTGCGAACCTGATCCTTACCGGGTGAACAACGCCATCAGGGGGCCCGGGGATTCCCTCTTTAAGTACCTCCGCGCGGCAATTGCGGAAGCCTTGGAGATCCGTTTCCTGGTCGCCTTCATTACCGAATCCGGCGCCCGGCTCCTGGCCAAGCCGTTGCGGGAAGCCGCGGACCGGGGGACGCCAATTACCATCCTTACCGGGACCTATCTTTATAACACAGAACCCTATGCCCTGGAGTACCTGGTCGAAAGAATCGGCCCCGCTCTCAGGCTCCAGGTTTACGCCGAAACCGGGCGTTCCTTCCACCCGAAAGCCTACTTCTTCACCATGCCTGAGGATAGTGAAGTCTTCATCAGCTCGGCCAACCTCTCCTGGACCGCGCTGACCACCGGGGTGGAATGGAGCTACCGCCTGCGCCGGAGTTTAGTCCCGGCGGATTATGAGATGTTTGCCGGGGAGTACCAGCGCTTACTTACGGAGCATTCCTTCCCTGTCACCAAAGAGTTCATCCGGGAATACTGGCGGGAATGGAAAGAGAAAAACCGCAACTCTTGAACCTGCACTGTGCCGGCATATATATTGACAAGAATGCAGTTTACCCTGGTAAGTAATGGTTTGGAGAAGATGCGTCCAAATTATTACAAGAAGGAGAAATGAAAATATGAGGATTCATTTTAAAAAAAACCTTGCAAAAGTAATCTTTAGCATTTTATTACTGCTGATCATAGGCAATAACACACTTGCCACGGTCAGATCAGGATTTTTTGTTCAACCGTTTTTCGCTTTGTTTGAAGACCATGATTACCATGTTATGTTATTTTTTGAAGGACATAAGGAATATGAAGCTGTCGAAGCGATGATTAAAACGGGCAGTGGAACTGAACCGCCGCTAATACGGGCAATTCTTACACGCCATGACCAGACGCAAATTGATTACATAAACAACAAAGAACTTGTTGAGCAATTGCAAAAACGAGGGGCCTCCAGAGAGACTTACTATACTGATATTCAGTATGATTGGGATTTGGAAAAAAGCAGGCCGGAAGTGTTTTTACGCTTTCGCACAATCAATGAAGAACTTGTCGAGTTTAACTTATACACAGCAGCAAAGCCGGTGAAAAAGTATGGAGGGTTAACGGAACCGGGAGGCCATGCCAAAGATAGTGCCCTGCCAGTCATGTACCGTGGTAAAAGCACTTTAGCCAGTAAGAAAAGTAGTATTTTAATCGATGGAATCAGTTACAAAATACCGTATATGGTTCGCGTACCAATCTTTTTTACGGGAATGAAAGGTTACTACACGGAAGAATTCCTAATCGGCGTTATCTTCGCCGGCGAAAAAGATCTGAGACTAATAAAAACGCCGCCGGTACTTGCTGAAGGTGAAAAGTGGATCTATAAAAGCGGTGACGAAGAAAAAGAGTACATGATTACAGAGATTCAAAATAATGAGATAAAGATTGCCAGTAAAAATGAGGTTATTAAGGCAGAAATGATTGATGGGGAAATAGGGATTAAGGAAATTGCTTTTCTCTCCCCTTTTAACCAGGAAAGATTGTTTTCGTTCAACTTCACCCCTTCCTTGATTTTTGGAAAGGAGACCGCAAAAGAGATGGAGTTTTCTCTATCGATTGATGATAATACTTCTCTAGTCACTGGTGTTCTTCATAAAGAAAAAACCGCTGATGGTATAGTTCTGCGGCTAATTCCAAAAGAGCCCGGGTGGGCGCAAGAGCGAGTAGTTAAAACAGAGATTAAAATTAGCGACAATGAGATATTGATAATGACGACTGTGGGAGAAGTCTAGGCTTCCAATTGCGCTCCCGGCGCCAGTCTCACGCTTCGGCAAAACCCGATACTCATTAGAAGGCGATCGACCACAAAGCGGACTACCCCATAACAAGAGTCGTTTACCATATGGGGGTGACAACAGTCTGTCAGAGAACTAATGTTCGGTGAGAATTTTTTCCGTAATTGCAATCTATACTTCTTCTTTACACTTAGGGGTATCTAATTGATTCTCAATTTTAAGAGGATTTTTCTCTTGAAAATGGTTTATTTTTTTAAAAAACATAGTATACTATATAAAAAAGGAGAAATTTTCTCCTAAAAGGGGAAATTAAAATGATTGTTAGCTTTTCCATAGAAAACTGGATGTCTTTTAAAGACCAGGCTACCTTTTCGATGATTGCCACGCGCGAAAGGCAGCATAAGCAACGCTTGGCGGAGATTCCAAAGTACCGGATGAAAATCCTTCCTATCGCTGTAATTTATGGGGGGAATGCTTCGGGGAAAACAAATTTCTTTAAAGCCTTAAATTTCGTAAAAAATTTCATAGTTCATGGTACTCGCCTGGAAAGCTTAATTCCTGTTGAGCCATTTCTTCTTGGGGCAAACCCGGAGCAACCGACCAAGTTTGAGTTGGAAATTCTAATTAATGAATTAGTATATGAATTCAGTTTCTCTGTGACAAAACAAAAAGTGATTGAGGAAAAACTCGTTCAGATAACGAGTGCCAGTGAAAAACTCCTTTATCACCGGCGCCCCGATGGTTTTAAATTACATCCTAGTCTTAAAGACATAGACTTTCTTAACTTTGCTTATAAAGGAACGAGGGAAAATCAACTCTATCTAACAAATGCGGTCTCGCAAAAAGTAGATAATTTTAAGCCGGTGTATGATTGGTTCAACAACAACTTGATCCTTATCGCTCCTGATATGCGATTTGGTCCATTTGAATATTTTATTAATGAGAACAGCCCTTTATATGAAGCGATGAATACTTTTCTTTATGAACTTGATACCGGGATTGTGCGTTTAGGCGCTGAAGATATCCCGGTGAAGTCACTTCCCGAACCTTTGAGAGCACTTCAAGAGGAAGTAAAAGAAGGAACGACGGTTGTAATCATATTGGAGCCGGATAATGAACGTATAATCCTGTCAAGGGAAAACGGTCTCTTAAAAGCAAAGAAACTGTTTACCTATCATCAAAAAAATGATGGTTCCGAAGTTCGCTTTGACTTGCGCCAAGAGGCGGACGGTTCCCAACGGATCATGGATCTTATTCCAGCCTTCGTGGAGTTAGGGCGAAAAGATTCAAGCAAAATTATTGTTATTGACGAGATTGATCGTAGCCTGCACACCCTTTTAACCCGGCGTTTACTCGAGCTGTATTTAAAGACTTGTTCAAAAGAAAGCCGGAAACAACTGTTATTCACAACCCATGATGTTTTACTCATGGACCAGAATCTATTCAGGCGCGACGAAATGTGGATAACGGAACGGAATGCTCATGGCGCCTCCAGTATCATGTCGTTTAGCGAATATAAGGATGTCCGGAGCGATAAAGACATTAGAAAAAGTTATTTACAAGGAAGGTTAGGCGGGATCCCCCGTTTTCTTATCAACGACTTATCCTGTATATATCCTGATAAGGAAGACAGGGGGGATGCTTAATGCCCCCCAGAAGGACCTTTCGCCGGCCATTAGGAGAAAGACGCTATCGCAAGATGTTCGTTATCGCAACGGAAGGCGCGAAAACAGAGCCGGAGTACTTTTCGATTTTACAGCAGATAGTCGGAAACGTAATTGTTAATATTAAATGCCTAACGAGAGATAAAAAGTCTGCACCAAGATCAGTCTTGGATCGAATGAAGAGATTTTTAGATGATGAAGGCCTAAGGGATGAAGATGAAGCATGGCTTGTAGTAGACAAAGACAAATGGACACATGAACAGCTTGCAGAACTATATAATTGGTCCCAAGGCCGCGCTAATTATGGATTGGCGGTGAGTAACCCCCTATTTGAACTCTGGTTATTATTTCATTTTGAGGAGGCTAAAGGGATTTCAACCGCTAAGAAGTGTTCAGAAAGACTAAAACGTTATTTGCCAGACTATAAAAAAGGTATTAAACGGCAAATGATTACGAAGGATATGATATTACAAGCAATCAACAGGGCTAAGCAAAGAGATGATCCCCCATGTTCTGATTGGCCAAAAAAGACTGGAACAACGGTTTACAGATTGGTTGAAAGGATCTTATGTTCATAGACTAATCTACCGGCTGAAGGTTCTATAACACAGACTTTCCTTTTATCGATGGCTGTAAAGGAACCGCCGGGACGCCAACGGTCCCCGGCGGTTCCTGTATCTGCCTCTTCTACCTGTCCCAGCCTTTGCCCGGGTTAATCCCCCACCTGCTTCTGGATGGCAATTGTCGTTTTGTACGAGCCTAAGCCGAAGGCTTCGTAGACGTACGGCTGAACCGTCAAGCCCTCCTCCGGAAGGGGCAAGGAACCCTTAAGCGGGAACATATGCCCGAATTCCCCGAGGAAGACCGGTTCTTTGCCCAGGCGTTTCCGGTAAAAACCCGTAACCTTAAGGGTGCGGCCCCGGCTTGCACCGGCAAAAAGAATAACATCATAAGAAGAAAAAGAAACCAGCTCCAGTCTCCCTTCATTTTACAACCACCTCCCCTATAATCCATTACGTCCCATGCCGGCAAAAGATAACCCCCGGTAACGTGAAAACGCTTGATTTAGGATTAGTGTCACATTTATTTTACGGAGCCGGTTCTCAACAAAAACTAAACAACAACGGGTTGGAATTTAATGCCTTGCCGAATTTTTACCGTTAAGTTTCTATTACTGTTGACGATATTTTATATACAATACTACGATCATTAGCCGGCCACTGCTTTATTTTACCGCCCTCCAAGAATGACCGGGTAATGGATGTGGAGGCGAATTCCCTTGTTCAAAAAGCTAAAACTCCGCACCAAACTGTTGGTTGTTTTAATGATACCCATTTCCGCCCTGGTGGTCTCCGTGCTTTCCGGGATTAACATCCTGCAAACCGTTTCCTCCAGTTATGTCCGCTCCCTTTATGAAGAATGCTTTGAATCATCGGTTTTAATTCTCAATGCCGATCGCGATCTCTACCAGGCGCTGAATGCCTTTTACGAACTGATGAGGGACGAGACGGGAACCGGCTACGAACGAATAACCACTACACTAAGGGAGAACTTGCAAGAGGCGGAAGACCGGATCGTCCTGGCCCAAGATACTCTAAGGGGAAACTGGGAGAAGATCAACTCGGTCAGGCACCCTGATTCAGGAAGAACGATGGCCGATAATTTCGTGGTCTTCTTCAACTCATTTGCGGCCTGGCAGAAAGTTTTAGACTTCCTTAGTGAACGCTGGCGCCAAGAGCAACTGGCCCCCAGACCGCATGAAATCGCCAATATGGAACGGGAATTTGCCACCGCCCGGGAAGCCCTTAACCAGCTTGGAGAGTTGCTGGAGATTTATGCCGAGAATAATATCAAGGAAAAGCAAACGGAGATTGCTCTATACCGGAGGAATATTCTTTACTTTAACTTGTTCAACCTCGCGCTCTCCTTAATAATCGGTTTAATCATTATTAGGAATATCACTACCTTTTTGCTAAAAGGAATCCGCGCGCACTTGAAAAAAGTCGCCCAGGGGGACCTGCGCTTGAAATTCAGTACCAAGCGCCAGGATGAACTCGGGGAGATGGCCCGGGAATTAAATAAAACCACGGAGGAAATAGCAAGCATCCTCAGGTCTATTAGGGAAAGCTCCAGCGAAGTGAATAATGCGGCCTACGAGATCTCCATGGCCAATACCGACCTTTCCCAACGGACACAGGAAGAAGCCGCCACACTGGAGGAGATCTCGGCGACCATCGAGGAAATGAGCGCCTCTATCCAACTGATCACCAATAACGCCAGCCAAGCCAATTCCTTTTCCTTAACAACCTTAAATGCGGTGGAAAACGGGGAAACCTTCTTTAAAGAGACTTTTGAAACCATGAAGGCAATCGCCGACAGCAACCTGCAAATTGCGGAGATCATAAAGATGGTGGATGATATCGCCTTCCAGACCAACCTCCTTGCCTTGAACGCCGCAGTGGAAGCGGCCAGGGCCGGAGAACACGGGAAGGGGTTCGCAGTGGTCGCCGCCGAAGTCCGTAAACTGGCGAGAATGGCGGCGGAAGCCGCGACCAAAATCGAGGAGTTGATTGCCGCCTCCGTGCAACGGACCGAACACGGCAACAGGCTGGTACAAAACTCCACTGAGATCCTGGAACAGATCGTTACCAATACAAAACGTACAGCCGAGCTTTTCCAGGAAGTTACCAATGCCGTGGAAGAACAGGCCGACGCCACCCAACAAATTAAAAGCTCCATCGAACAACTCAATGAGGTAACCCAGCAAAACGCCGCCATGGTAGAGGAGATCTCTTCCAGCAGCGAGTTGCTGCGGAATAAAGCGGAAGATCTTTATAAGCTTGTCAACAGGTTTAAAACCGCCGACGGGCAAGCAACAAACACCCAAGGAGTCCAGGCTTCTTAGCCTTGAACCCATCTTTGTCTCAATAGGGACAAAATCGATACAAAATCGATACGCCAGGGGCTAGAAAATGTGATAATATGGAACCAAGAGAATATTCCAGAAACCGCCGGTAATAGGCGGTTTTTTCATTTCCCCCTTCCCCACTGTCAAGTGGGTTTTTTTGTGCTTTTCTAGTTATCCATCATACCCCCGGTATGAACAAAAAATAAGAAAGCGAGGGTATCATTTTGCTCTACGCTGAAAAAAAGCAGGAAGAACCCGTCTATGTCTCTGTAAACACCATCGCGGGCGGGCGCGTGCTTGAGCTGGAAAAGACAGCCGGCGAGACGGCTTCCCCGCAGCAAACCAAAGAACAAGAAAACACCCTAAGCAGCGGCATGAGTACCCAACCGGCAAAGGCCGGAGCGGAGACGGCTACGCCGGAAGAAAACCCCAGCCGCCTCCTGGAGATACTCAGCGGGCTGGTCCGGAATATCCCCGGCTATAACCTCCTGGCCCTCGCCCTCGGCCGCGACCCCCTGACTGGAGAGACGGTAAAAGGCGACGGCCTTGCCTGGGGCAAAGCCATCGCCGGGCTCCTCCCCGGCGCCGCCGCCCTCTTTGCCAACCTGGAAAAAGCCGGCGTGCTCACACGGGCAGTTACCTGGTTCAAAGAGGAAATTCAAAAACTTGGGCTCTCCTTTGCCGCGATTAAGAACCTGTTTACGCAGGCCTGGGAGGCCATTGTCGGGACCCCGTCCCGGCAAGAAGAGACTACGGAAAGAAAATCCGGTTGGCTAGGTAAAGCCATTCAAGCGGTCAAGCAAGTAGGGGCTACCGTTGTCAGCATCGGGAAAGCACTTCTAAGCCCGGGAGAGGCCTTCAACAAGATAAAAGAGATCTTCCTCCCCCCCATCCAGCGGGTCATTGCTTTTCTCGGCAAGGCCGGGCCGAAACTGATGGAGTTTCTCTTTGAAGGCGCCCTNGTCCTGGCCAACGCCCCGGTGCAAAAGATCATGGAAGTGATCAACAAGGGGAAAAACGTCNTCCTCCAGATCATCTCCGACCCCNTNGGTTTCCTGAAAAACCTCCTCCAGGCCGTCCACGGCGGTCTCCAGAATTTCCTGGAGCGGATCGGGATCCACCTCCAAGCCGGCCTCGCAAACTGGCTCTTTGGCACCCTGAGCGGGATCGGGATCATCTTACCGGAAAAACTCGACCTTGCCGGGATCTTCAGCCTGATCGCCCAGATCCTCGAAGTCACCTGGCAGGCGATTAAGGCCAAGGTCATCAAACTCCTGGGCCCGGCGGCGGAGAGGGTCATCGAGCAAATAGAGAAAACCGTGGCTGTAATCGCCAATTTTATCACCAGGGGACCAATCGCCCTCTACGAAATGGCCGTGGAGTTCATTGGCGACCTGAGAGACCGCTTCTTCGCCTCAATTATTGAATGGATCAGGAACACCATCATCGTCAAAGGCGTACAAAAACTGATCTCTATGTTCACCCCGGTAGGCGCCGTCATCCAGGCCATCATCACCATCGGCAACACCATAAAATTCTTCATCGACCGGGCCAAAGAGATCGTCGCCTTTACCAATGCCGTCTTCGACTCCATCGCCGAGATTGCCGCCGGCAACCTGAAAAAAGCCATTCTTTACGTGGAAAACTCCCTGGCCAAAGCCATCTCCCCTGCTATCAGTTTTTTGGCAAGNNTGGCAGGAATTGGCGGGATTGTGGCGAAGATCAAGGATGTCATCAAAAAGATCCGCCGGCCCATAGACCGGGCTGTAGAGAAAGTCGTCACCTTTGTGGCGGACAAGGTCAAGGCCTTGCTGGGCCGGAAAGAAAAACCCGCCGCCACTGAGGAAAAGGAATCCCCGGAGAAAACAGAAAAACTCGCCCGTGGCCTTACCGCCATCGATGAGGAAGAGCGAAAGTACCTTGAAAACAACAGGATATCGCGGGAAAACGCGGAAAAGGTGGCAACCACCGTCAAACAAGCCCACCCGGTCTTCAAGTCCCTCACTGTAGTTGATGGCGGCGACAGTTGGGATTATGAGTATGCGGCGAGTCCAGTAAGGGTTAAGGAAGGGCCGGGGAAGGCGGAGGGGAAAGCGGGAGAAGAAGGTAGCAGCGGCCTGGCTGCCTTATACAAAGAAGAGATAGACAAAGCGCCGGAAGAAACACGCCCCATAATTATCGGCGAAATAACCGGCCAGGCGGAAAAATTAAAGAAACTCAAGTCATGGCAGGAAATATGTGAAAAGATCGCGCAAAGCGGGAAACTGCACCAATTTACAAAAAACCCCTCTCAAAAACCCATGCCTTTGGTGAAAGAGTCCAGGAACAAGTGGCGATCCCCGCCTTAAGAGAAGTTGAGAAAGATAAAACGATTGAGGAATACCGGCGGTCAATCTGGGCAAGAGAAAATGCCATCCATAATGAAGAAATGCCCTATGGTCCCGGACCGTTAAAGAAATTACGGGATTTAATCTTTAACTGGCTGGACCATGTTAACGAAGCCATAAAAGTTCTCATAAAAGCGTTTACAGAGGCAAAGACCTGGGTAGGCCTCTCAAGCAAAGAAACGCGGGTAGTCGAGGAATTAGAGAAACTCAATATCCAAGGGGCGAAAACCCTGGCAAACCGGATTCGTACCACAAGAAATCCCCAGTTTAGAATAGGTCTGGTCTCTCAAGCGAAACAGGCGCTTGAATACCATAGGCAAGGAGCACTCCTTGCCATCGAGGCTCCAATAGCAGAAGGCGCCCGGTGTGATCTACTGATTAGGGAGTTTGGGAAGATAGGCGCTGAGGAAACCAGGACCATTGTTGAAGTGAAGTATTGGCCGGGGTTTTCCCGAATGACACAAAGGGAAAAAGAAAAGATGATTGATAAAATGGATAAGCAACTTAAAAAATACATGGCAACAGGTAAACCGGTTATCCTGGAATGGTATGGGAAGTTACCGCCGGAGGTTGAAGAGAAACTAAAAGATCTCAGAGAGCAAGGGTTAAGAATCAGGGAAATATAGGGGGAATTGTAATGGATGAAATAACCACTGTAGAAGCGACGAATTATTTCTCCACCAGACTTCAGGAGCAGGGTCCAGTACCGCTTTTTCAATACCTGATTGATCTGGGTGCAAGATTCACTAGAACCATTGGGCCTCCTGATGAATACATGGATCCGATAAAAGAATACTATGAAGACCCGAAAAGGCGGCATTACAGTTTTTACCTAGAAGGCTTTGAGTATAGACTTGCTGTTTGCGTTGAGTTTAGTTATTTATTTTTTTACGGTGATATCGATTTTGAGGAAAAGCATAAGAATGACCTCTCTGCAACATCCCTTTTTAGCCTTGTTGAAAAATTAATCCCCAAGTATTCGTTTAAATACGGATTTTTTGATATATCAGGCGATGACTATATTTCAGAAAAAGCGATTGCCGCAACCCGATTAAAAAATGTTTTCTGGGCAAATTTTTACGGCCGGCCCTATGTTGAAAAATACGGAAAGGAGTTTCTACTAGGCGCCCCCGGATGGAAGAAAAGGGAGCTTGCTGATGGGACCATTGAGTATATCCTGACTGAGAGCCTCTTCACTCGTCCGGATCCAACATTGGAGAAAGAAATCAAGGAATATTTCGCGCCAAAGGCGAAGGTTAAGTTATTCAAACCCGGCCCCGGCCCGGTGGGTTTTGATATCACCGTGAGAGAGGTGACAAAATAAGAAGTTCGCTTTTACTATCTTCTCTTCTCATTAACACCTTACTTTGATGTAATGATTGTTTCAAGATAAAGACCCGCATTTAAACTCAAGTCATGGCAGGAAATATGTGAAAAGATCGCGCAAAGCGGGAAACTGCAACCAATCTACAAAAAACCCCTCTCAAAAACCCATGCCTTTGGTGAAAGAGTCCAGGAACAAGTGGCGATCCCCGCCTTGAGAGAAGTTGANATAANATAAAAAGATCGAGGAATACCAGAGATCAATCTGGGGAAGAGAAAATGCCATCCATAATGAAGAAATGCCCTATGGTCCCGGACCGTTAAAGAAATTACGGGATTTAATCTTTAACTG
>JGI24713J26584_10002905_pt1 | contig 11456 bp, 10 predicted proteins | sample BioPla4DNA1_FD_26584 | JGI IMG/M metagenome (IMG submission 26584) | reverse complement strand
CAGTCTTCTGCTGCAGGGAATCGGTTATCATCACGCCGGGATGCTGCCGGCTTTGAAAGATGTGGTGGAAGACCTGTTCACCCACCGCTTGATCAAGGTTTTGTACTGTACAGAAACGTTCGCAGTGGGTTTGAACTTCCCCTGCCGCACTGTTTGTTTTGACTCCAGCACCAAATGGGACGGCCAGTCGTTCCGCACCATTTCCAACCGTGAATACTATCAAATGGCTGGGCGCGCAGGCAGGCGGGGGATCGATACGGAAGGCTTTGTGTTCACTGTAGTGGACTTCCAGTACTTCGACCTGCAGGAACTGCCGAGTATGAAAGAGTCTGAGATTGAGCCGCTGCAAAGCCAGTTCAACCTGACATACAACTCTGTTCTGAATTTGATCAAAAACTATGATGAGCAGCACATTTACCGCATCCTGGGGCAGAATTTCGCCACATACCAAGCTTTGGACACCAGGAGTTTTCTGCGGCAGCAGATCGATGAGTTAAAANCGGAGCTGGACAAATTCTGCGAACACTTNGACAGCCAATCATGCCCTGTGGAGTATGAGCGGCTGGTCCGGAACAAAAAACGGCTCCAGGCTATTCTGCGCAAGACCAAGAATCCGCGATCGAAGCGGAAGCTGCGGCAGGAAATAGCGATTATCCAGGATAAACTCAGTCAAATGTCCTTGAAAGAGTGTTCCAGAGAAGAACAGCGCAAGTGCTTGCGCGATCAGAAGAAGTACCGCAAGCTGAAAAACCGCTACCAGGCTTTGCTGAAGCGGGAGCAGCAGATTGATCCCCAGGGAAGGTATTACCAGGAGTTTCAATCCAAGAAAGCGCTGCTTGAGGCCTTGGGCTATCTCAACGGCAACCAGCTGACAGCGGCTGGTGAGTTTGCCAGTCAAATCCACGGTCATGAGCTGTTGATCACCGAACTGTTCATGGATGGGTGGTTCCATAAGTACTCTGTGGAAGAGCTGAATGCCCTGGCGGTTGCCATCAGCTATGAGCCGCGCCGCAACGAAGTGAAGATCCGTCATAGACTCAATTTCGCGCCTGCCTACAAGTTTGTGTTTCAGTTGGCCAAGATGGAAGAACGGTTCTTGGGCTACTCCACCGTCACCTTCAACGACCATATCGCGCTCTTGGCCTACCGCTGGTCGCATGGAGAGAGTTTCTCCACTTTGATGGATGCGGCGGCTATTGATGAAGGCGATTTGGTTTTTGCTTTCCGGCGCGGAATTGATCTGCTGCGGCAGGTGCGCAATGCTGCGTTGGAGGATGCATATTTGGGGGGCAAGATTAAAGAGTGTATCGCCCGGATGGACAGGGACCAGGTATCGATCATTCTGTAATCTTATTGCAGCGAAAATATATAATACGGAAGATTCTGAAATTTAGACTGCCAGTCCGGGCTGGCAGTCTTTTGACGGGTGTAGTGTGCTACGGATATCTGCGATAGGGGGTTATCTTAGCCCATCTCCGATTAAGTAACCGCCGACAAAAGACCCAACGACTACTGCCCCTGCGATAGCCCATCCAACGGGGCCGCAAGCCAAGAGAGATCCTACGCTCATACNGAAAATCGATGCTCCGCCTAGGTGTACTGCTATGGATGTGGCTGATGCGATTGCACCTAGACCGGATGCGATTTTATCAGGTTCCAAACCACCGTTAATCGCCAACAACTGAACATCATCAAGGGTAGTCAGATTGCTGAGCTCGGCCATGAACACCCACCTCCTTTCCTTTATTCATAAAAGGATCCCCGGATATCCTTTTTAAGCTTTACGTAGGTTGGCAATGCGTGAGTTCAGATCAGGATGCGTCAAGAGAGGCCGTCTGTATACCGCAAATTCAGGCTTATACCGGGACTTCTCATTTAGAATTGTCAGTGCGCGAATCAGGGCTTCTTTGTCACCGATCAGCTCGGCCGCATAGCGGTCTGCAGCGTATTCGCCTTTTCTAGTGTTGGATAACCAGCGAAGCAACAACACAACAAAGCTGACGATACCAATGGTCCCGATGAGATTACTGGAAAGAGAATCTTTTGGTAACACGTTGGCTGTGGTAAGCAGGCCCATCGGGAGGATTATGAGCATCCAAAGATCAAACAATCTTTTTACACCGTCCTTATGCTTGATATGCGCTATCTCATGAGCTAAGATCGCCCTTAGTTCCTCATTGGACAGTGTCTCAAGCAAGGGCTTGGTCACGATGATGTAGAAATAATCCCGATAACCGTTTACCATCGCGTTAAAGCTCTTAGCAGGCTGTATGAACACGTGAATCTGTTTGAGTTTCAGCTCTGCTTTGCGCAGAAGCTCGGTAGTGATCTCGTGAATGGGGCCTTCTGTCAGAGTCTGGAATATCCCAGCTCGTGCTTGGATTATCGGTAACCGCCAGCCAATTGAGGTAATCACAACATGAAGAGTCAGAAAAAGCGATAATGTCACGCTAAAATGCACCCTGTCAGAAACCATGCACCATATAGCGATTAGGTAAATCGCTATGAAGAATACGATCAGGAGGTAATAAAGGATTCTGAACCGAAGACGAACATCCAACCTCACCACTCCTATCGCAAGTATAATTCTGTTAATTTAGAATATAGCATAAAACTTCGCAAAAGGCAAGGGGGAAAATCAGTTTTTTCCAGAAATTATACGGTGGATCTAAGCCTAAGCAGTGTGGCAATAAGGTTTGGGATATCCAGGCACTGAAGGAGTTTCCTATGCTGGATGCGAATACCAAACAATAATGCATCACCAATGCATCTTCCACTATACCACAACAATGTCAGGAGGAATAGAGATGGCAGCACCGCTAACCCGGGAGCAGGCCTGGGAACTTCTAACTGAATACAATCAATCAGATGCATTATTGAAGCACGCATTGGCTGTAGAGGCAGTGATGCGCCACTTCGCCCGCCTTTACGGCGAAGACGAGGAAAAATGGGGTGTGATAGGGCTGCTTCATGATTTGGACTATGAGCAGTTTCCGGAACAGCACTGCCAGAAAACAGCCGAAATCATGCGGGAGCGGGGTATCGATGAAGAATACATCCATGCCGTCTGCAGCCATGGGTACGGCATCTGCTGCGATGTGGAGCCGATCCACCGCATGGAAAAGGTCTTGTATGCAATTGACGAGCTTACCGGTTTGATCAACGCTGTTTGCTTGATGCGCCCTTCCCGGAGTGTGCTGGATCTGGAAGTGAAGTCGGTGGTTAAGAAATATAAGCAGAAAAACTTTGCCGCCGGTGTCGACCGTGATGTGATAGAGAAAGGCTGCCAGATGTTGGGCATAGAAATGAACGAACTGATTCATGAAACAATCCAGGGTATGCGTACGGCAGCGGAAGCTATTGGGTTGAAAGGCGCCGTCGAGATGGCCGAACAGTGATCAGCTGCCGACAGGCAGGGAGGGGTGGAAGGATGAATCAGAAACTGCTTTTCAATGATGGTTGGGAGTTTGCCAAAAGCAGCCTGGAGGTCAATGATCCGGCAGGGCTCGATTTCCAGCCTGTGGATCTTCCTCATGATTGGCTGATTTGGGATACAACGAACCTCTACGAAGACAGCATCGGCTGGTACCGCAGAAAGCTGGTTTTACCCGAGATACCAGAACATGTCCTGCTTTATTTTGAAGGCGTATACATGGATTCTTCAGTGTATGTGAACGGGAAACTGGCCGGCGAATGGAAGTACGGTTATACTTCTTTCGAACATGAGATTACCGATGCTTTGGTTCCGGGCGAGAACGAGATTCTGGTCAAAGTGGTCCACCAGGCGCCTAACAGCCGCTGGTACTCAGGGGCGGGGATCTACCGCAATGTGTGGCTGAAGCTTAGAGGCGCGAGCTTCGTCGAAACGGACGGGATTTACGTATCCATTAAGCCGGAGCAGGGCCGGTGGCGGGTGGAAATCGATACGGAACTGTGCTTGTCTGCCGATGTTGAGTTGATCCACACCATTTATGATCAGGAACAGGTGGTTGCCGCATCGAGCCACATCATTGGCGCTGACGATCTCACAGCTGAACAGAAGGTGTGTTCAAAGCTGGATTCCCAGGTTATCGAGGTGGCCGATCTGCAGCGGTGGAGCCCGGACAGCCCGTATCTTTACCGGCTCGTGACCAAACTGCGGCTTGTGGAAGATGGCCGCATTGTGGAAACAGTCGCGCAAAACATCGGGTTTCGGGAAATAGTCCTCGATCCCGACAACGGTTTGATCGTCAACGGTCAAAAGATGAAACTGAACGGTGTATGCGAGCATCATGACCTGGGGGCTTTGGGGGCGGCGTTCAACCGAGTGGCTTTGGCACGGCGGTTCAAAATATTGAAGGAAATGGGTGTCAATGCGATCCGCACCGCTCACAACCCACCGGCGCCGGACTTGATGGACCTAGCCGATGAAATGGGCTTTTTTATCGTTAATGAAGCCTTTGATATGTGGGAGCGGCGCAAGACCAAGTATGACTATGCCAGGTTTTTCCCGGAATGGGTGCAGCGAGACGTGCGGAGCTGGGTGAGAAGGGACCGCAATCATCCAAGTTTGCTGTTGTGGAGTATCGGCAACGAAATCTACGACACCCATGTTGACAGCCGCGGGCAAGAATTGACCCGGATGCTCCGGGACCTGGTGCGGGAGCATGATCCCAAGGCGAATGCGCCGATCACAATCGGATCCAACTATATGTGGTGGGAAAACGCGCAGAAATGCGCCGACATTCTCAAAATCGCCGGCTACAACTACGCCGAAAAGCTGTACCACGAGCATCACCGGAAGTATCCCGACTGGGTGATTTTCGGCAGTGAGACGAGTTCAGTGGTGCAGAGCCGCGGTGTTTACAAATTTCCGTTTGAACAGGCAGTCTTGACTGACGATGATGAACAGTGCTCAGCTTTGGGCAACAGCTCGGTGAGCTGGGGCGCGCGGTCGGCGGAGTCGTGCATAATCGCCGAGCGGGATGCGCCGTTTTCCCTGGGACAGTTTTTGTGGTCCGGGTTCGACTACATCGGCGAGCCGACACCCTATCACACGAAAAGCTGCTACTTCGGGCAGATCGATACGGCGACTTTTCCCAAGGATTCGTATTACATCTACCAGGCGGCCTGGACGGATTACAGGACTCGTCCCATGATCCATATCTTCCCCTATTGGGATTTCAATCCGGGTCAGGTCGTCGATGTCCGGGTCTGCTCCAATGCGCCGAAGATAGAGCTTCAGCTAAATGGAGCGACTGTCGGCACCTTCGATATTGACCACCAGCACGGCACAGAGCTAGTGGGCTGGTGGAAAGTGCCGTATGAGCCTGGAGTGCTCAAAGCGATTGCCTATGACGAAGACGGCAATGTTATCGCTGTCCACGAAAGAAGATCGTTCGGGGAGGCGCGGCGGATCCGCCTGAAGCCGGACAAGTACCGGTTGAAGGCCAATGGAGTCGACTTGATTTTTGTGGAGATTGCTGTCGAGGATGAGGACGGCAATGTGGTGGAGAATGCCGCGAACCGGATGGAGGTCAAGGTTACCGGTGCCGGCCGGTTGATCGGTTTGGACAACGGCGACAGTACGGACTTTGATCAGTACAAAGGCTTGAGCCGCAGGTTGTTTAACGGCAAGTTAATGGCGGTTGTCGCCGCGAAGCTTGAGCCGGGGAGAATCCGCATGGAAGTGGCTTCCAAGGGGCTGCCCACAGAAAGCGTCGAGTTTGATGCTGTGCCTGCTGATGATAGCGAAAAGGCGGGGGTTTCTGCTCTGATGGAAAACCGGGTTATGCCCTGCGTGACTGGTGGGTATGATGAAATCCCGGTGCGCAAGATTGAGCTGCGGTGTGTTGGGCTGGACGGCAGTTCTCCGGAGCGGGTGCTCACCAAGGAGAAGCCAGTAGTGGTAGTGGAAGCTGTTCTTTACCCGGAGAATACGTCATATCAGGAGTTGGAGTGGCAGGTGGTGAACGACCTGAAGATTCCAGTGCCCATCGCTGAAGTGGCCGCCGAAGGGCATCGGGTGACGATCAGGGCGCTTGCCGATGGTCAATTCCGGGTGAGGAGCATGTCCAAAAACGGCACAGGCAAACCCAGGCTTATCTCAGAGCTTGAGTTTGCGGCGAGAGGATTGGGTGCGCTGGCTGTCAATCCGTATCAGTTTGTTACCGCCGGTTTGTACGACTTTGCTGATGGCGTGATAGGCAGCGGCAATGAGCAGGGTGTGGCCACCGGGCGGCTGACACGGTCAGTAATCGGCTTTAAAAATGTGGATTTTGGGACAGACGGCTCAGATACTATCACTATCTCAATTTTTGCCATGACCAACGAGCCGCAGAGGATAGAGGTTTGGTCTGGATTGCCTGAGGCTGAAGGCAGCCGCTTGCTCGGTGATTTGATCTATCACAAGCCTATGAAGTGGAATGTGTATCAGCCGGAGACCTATCGGTTGGAGCGGCGCCTGCGGGGAGTGCATGATCTGTACTTTGTCGTTTATGATCGGATGCACATCAAGGGCTTTGAGTTTGCGGCGTCGCCGCGGGCCTTCGCGTTGAACCGGATCGTGGAATACGACCAAATTTACGGTGACNACTATACTGTCGAGGATGATGCGATNACCGGTATCGGAAACAACGTTTCCATCGTATTTGCCGATCTGGACTTCGGTGATGCCGGCACGCGCAAGCTGGTGGTATATGGCCGGGCTCCTCACGGGGACAATTCGATTCATGTGCAGTTCAGCGGATCCGAAGGAGAGCGAAGGCAGATCATCGAGTTCCCAGCTTCCAAGGAATATCAGGAGCTCAACTTTGAGTTGGAGCCGATGACGGGCAAACAGACGGTCACGTTCATCTTTATGCCCGGGTCGCACTTTGACTTTGGCTGGTTTAGGTTTGAGTAAGGGTATGGCAGGGGTGTGACAGGGGACGGTGACCTGTCACGTGGCACAGCACGTGACAGGTCACCGTCCCCTGTCACCTTCTCACACTCCTTGCATTAGGCCGCCGGATGTGATATAATTGTCACTAAAGGTGATATATATATCACATCGACGAGGAGGTTCAGCATGAAAAAGAATGCCGACAAATATCTTGGTTTCATCGGTTTTTTGGGCTTTACCGGTTTTCGGTATTTCATGACCGGGAATGCGGCAGATCTTTGCGGTTTTGCCTTTTTTGCCTTCTTTGCTTATTTCTGGATTGCGAAACTAAATGTGTCTATCCCCGATGAACGGTATTTTGAAAATGTCCAGCGGGCAAAGGCATTTGCTGCCGACCTGGCTGTGCTAGTGTTGGTGGTATTGTTTATTACGTCGGTGTTTTTCTCCCAGATCCGCGAATTACTCGTATTCGGTATCGCAATCGCCTTCGCAGCAGTTATAATCGCTTATGCCGCAAAGCTTTACCAATTGGAAGAGAAGTGATCCTATGGCGAAGTTTACCTGCAACCTCAAGAGATACCGGCAGCTAGCCGACTTGACACAGGAAGAACTAGCCCGCAAAGTGAATGTGCGTAGGGAAACGATTATCCGCCTTGAGGCCGGGAAGTACAATCCATCGCTCAAGCTGGCCATTGACATCGCACGAGCTGTCCGTGCGCCAATCGAGGAAATCTTTGTCTTTGATTAGAGAAGGTGTGAAAGAGGCACCGAAGCCCGACGTTCCTGCGATGGTTAATTTGAGTGCCAGGGGACGGTGACCTGTCACGTATTGGGCACGTGACAGGTCNCCGTCCCCTGGCACACCCTTCATACATTGTAACACCGCCTTGTTTNCTGACGGTTTACTTTGTCAACCAAAGTCAACTGGCACTCCATTGTGAAATCTCTTTCATGCCTGTATAATAAACATAGGTGAAGCTCATGAAAGAGATCAACATAGCGCGGGCAATCGTTAACGGGCGAAAGGCTAAGGGAATAACACAAGAGCAGCTCGCTCAATTTATGGGTGTGTCCAAAGCGTCTGTGTCGAAGTGGGAAACCGGCCAGAGCTATCCGGATATCACCCTTTTGCCTCAGCTGGCTGCTTTTTTTAATATCAGCATAGACGAATTAATTGGCTATGAGCCCTGGATGACCAAAGAAGATATACGCAAGCTGTACCACAGCCTCTCAGCCAAGTTCGGTGTAAGGCCGTTCAAAGAAGTGATGGATCAATGCCGTGAGATTATAAGGAAATACTATGCGTGCCATCCACTGCTGCTGCAGATGTGTGTGTTGTTCATAAACCACACGCACCTGGCTGAATCAGAAGAAACGCAAACTGAAATCATGAAAACGGTTAAGGATCTCTGCGCCAAGATTAGAACCGAATGCCAAGATGTTTCCATGGTCAGGCAAGCGGTAATGATCGAAGCATTATGTGAGCTCGAACTGGGTAATCCAGCTGGTGTGGTCGAATTGGTGCAGGATGTCAACGACCCGGTTCTTGGCGAGGAAGTGATTTTAGCTTCCGCCTATTATTATCTCGGTGATGTAGAAAAAGCCAAAGAAACCACGCAGGTGGGCATTTTCCGGCATTTGATGGGGATTCTGGGCGACATTCCAAACTACTTGATGCTCAATACTGATAACCGTACCAAGTTTGATCAGATCATTAACCGAACGCTCGGTTTGATTGATCTGTTCGAAGTTGAGAAGCTGCATCCCGCAATTGTTATCGGTATTTATCTTACCGGTGCGCAGGGATATGCTGTGCTTGGCGCTGATGACCAGGCGCTGGAACTGCTGCAGAAGTTTGTGGATTTGGTGACATCGAATATATTTCCCTTGGAGTTTTCAGGTGACCAATTCTTTGACAAAGTGCGGGAGTGGTTCTCGGATCTTGATCTAGGTGTTAGACCACCGCAAAGTGAGACAGTAATCAAAGGCGGGCTGGTTGATGCTTTAACAAAAAACCCGCATTTCGAAAGGTTCGCAGCGAACCCACGGTTTAAAAGCATGGTTGCGAAGGTGACAAGTGTGACAGTGTGACAGGGGACGGTGACCTGTCACGTGCTTTGTCACGTGACAGGTCACCGTCCCCTGTCACACCTTAGTCACACCCAACGCCCACGAACATAACAAACAAAAGCCGAGGTGAAGTGTATGGAAATGTTAAAGGAGTATTGGGTGTTCCTGGTGCCGCTGATTATTGCGCAGTTCGCTCTGATGATTATCGCTTTGTTAAATGTGCTGCGGCATTCAAACTACCGATTTGGATCGCGGTTTTTGTGGATCCTGGTTGTAGTGTTTGTCGGATTTATCGGTCCGGTGGCCTATTTTATCTTTGGCCGAGGTGCTGACGAATGAGCATCTTGGAGATTAAGCAGCTGCATATGAGTTTCGGCAATTACAAAGTGTTGAACGGTCTCGATATGTCCGTGCCCGAACATTCCATTTTCGGCTTTGTTGGCAAAAACGGCGCGGGCAAAACCACCACGATGAAGATCGTCCTCGGCCTTCTCAAACCAGACAGCGGTTCAGTAACCGTGTGCGGCGAGCAAGTCGTCTACGGCGAGACCAAGACCAACCGCCACATCGGTTTCCTTCCCGATGTGCCCGAATTTTACGGATATATGCGGCCAAAGGAGTATCTGAAACTTTGCGGCGAGATAACGGGGCTCTCAGCAGGCCAAATCAAGGAGAGGAGCGAGGAACTCCTGGACTTGGTTGGGCTAAAGGGGGTCAACCGCCGAATTGGTGGGTTTTCCAGAGGGATGAAGCAGCGTTTGGGCATTGCTCAAGCTTTGCTCAATGAACCAAAACTCTTGATTTGCGACGAACCCACATCGGCTCTTGATCCTATCGGGCGCAAGCAAATCCTGGATATCCTTGCAGCAGTCAAGGGGAAAACAACGGTTGTTTTTTCAACGCACATCCTCTCCGATGTGGAGCGAATCTGCGACCACATAGCCGTGCTTGATCAAGGCAAGCTTGTCCTGTCCGGGACAATCAGCGACATCCAGAAACAATATCGCCGGAACAGCTACAGCATCAAGTTTTCCAATCTGGATGATGCAGCGAGGTTTGCTGCGTGCGAACAGCTTCGCTCGCCAATGATCAAGCTCAAACAGGATAACAGTACACTGGCGATCACCATCGAAGAGCAAGCTATAGATGGCCAAACATTGATCGACCTATTGTCCCAGATGCAGATTGCACCGGAGAGGTTCGAAGCGATGGAGCCGACATTGGAGGATTTGTTTACGGAGGTGGTCCAGTGAAGAATTACCTGGTGTTCTTCAAAAAAGAACTGCTGGAGTATCAGAGAACATACAAGTTGTTGATTATGCTGCTGGTGTTCCTGATTCTCGGGATCATGAACCCCCTTACAGCGAAGCTGACCCCTGATCTGCTGGCTAAATACATGCCCGAGGGTGTTGTAGTCACGCTTCCCGAACCTTCGTCGCTGGATTCATGGGCACAGTTCTATAAAAATGTTACGCAGATGGGCATAACCGTGACTTTATTGGTATTCAGCGGTGTTTTAGCATCGGAACTATCAAAAGGTACTCTGGTTATCTTGCTTACCAAGGGCCTTCTACGCCGGGCAGTGGTGCTGGCTAAATACGCTTCGATGCTGATGTTGTGGAGCGTGAGCCTGCTTATATCGTTTATTGTGACTTGGGCCTATACGGTTTATATCTTTCCCGACGGCCGCTCGGCCAATCTACTGTTTTCAGTGTTTTGCCTGTGGCTGTACGGAGCATTTCTTTTGGCAGCGCTTTTGTTTGCTGCCACACTTGTGAAGAGCAATTACGGAAGTTTGATCATAACCGGCGTGGTAGTGGTCATTCTCACCCTCTTGAATATTGCGCCGGCTGTACAGAAGTATAGTCCGTTTTCGCTTGCGGCAAAGTGCATGGATTTGGTTGCACAGAGCATCCAGCCAACTGTACTTTACCCTGCGCTTGTAGTCTGTGCAGCAGGTGTGGTTGTTCTCCTTTACGCCGCAGTCATGGTGTTTAACAAGAAGCAGCTGTAAGCGGGAGGTGTGACAGGGTGTGACAGGGGACGGTGACCTGTCACATGGCACACACCAAGTAAACCCCTCTTGATCAAGAAAGCCAGTTTGTCGATGCGGGTATTCTTACACAGTCAAGGCCATGTGACAGGTCACCGTCCCCTGTCACACCCCTGGGACAGCAAAAGGCTGTTGGAGCTAATACTCCAACAGCCTTTCAAACATCGAGGACGCTTTCGGTGTAGTGCTGCGGCTGAGCTTGGTTTGGTCCGACATCCGCTAGTTCAATATGTGCGGCATCTGCCAGGGTACGGGGACGCTATCATATGACCAAAGTGCGACTAATCTGCAGCCAAATTATGACCTGTGTGTGAACCATGTGTGATCTGCGCGTGCTAAAAGAGCGTTTACAGTGATTCGATGAAGTGTNACAAGTCACCGTCCCCCTGTACCACCTGTCACCCCACCCGGTCTTGAAACTCGAGTTCAACTGTCTTGGTCAATAGGTCTGCGTACGTATATGATGCTTTT
>JGI24713J26584_10002862_pt1 | contig 11549 bp, 10 predicted proteins | sample BioPla4DNA1_FD_26584 | JGI IMG/M metagenome (IMG submission 26584) | reverse complement strand
TTTCAGCAATAGGAGTATTTATTGGAGTATTAAGGGATGGAGGGGCTAGCTTTGCTAATCTTCCAGCTGGACTATTATTCCAACATCCAAGTGGACAATCCTTTATACCAGTATTCTTTATTACAGTTGCCTGCGGTATAATGTCAGGTTTCCATGGAAGTCAAGCAACCCTAATTTCAAGAACTGTTAAATCAGAAAAGGAAGGCCGTGGTACCTTCTACAATATGATGATAGTTGAAGGTTTTATAGCAATGGTTTGGGCTGCTGGAGCTATGGTCTTATTTGGAAGAGGTATTCCATTAACTACAGGGGCTACTGAAATGGTAGGTCTAATATCTAGGGAATTTATGGGTAACATAGGTGGTCTTATAGCCATAATTGGTGTTGTTGTACTACCTATTACATCTGGAGATACAGCCTTTAGATCCTTAAGACTTATGGTGGCTGAGCAGTTTAATATAGACCAAAAGGATCCTAAGAAGAGGGTAGGACTATCTGTTTTAATCTTTATCCCTGCAATAATAATTCTTGCATATGCAAAATTATCACCAGGTGGATTTAACCTATTGTGGAGATACTTCGGTTTTACAAATCAGCTGGTTGCAGTATTTGCCCTAGCAATGATTACCGTTTACCTTAAAAACGAGGGTAAGAATCATTTAATAACCCTTTTACCAGGTGCATTCTATACCTTTATTGTAACTGCATACATCTGCCATGAGAGCATAGGTTTAGGTCTTGAAGCTAGAATTGGTGGATATTTTGGTCTATCCCCTGAAAGCTATGCCATATCCTTTACTATAGGAATTCTTACATCCATCCTATTTATAGTTGGTGTTCCTAAACTAGCTAAGGATAGAAAAGATGCTATTTTAAGATATGAAAATATATAAACTAGACATCCATTTAATAGGCCAATAAATATAGAGTGGAACCATTGATTATAAAAATATCAATGGTTCCTTTTTTAATGATATAATATTTAGGAATGTTAAAATAAATTTAAATAGGGCTAAATCTTCTTAAGCTGCATTATTTACATGGAGAAGTGGCTAATAAATGGAATAAATTTTGGGTATAGATATAGAGTNTAAGGAAAAGGAGGAATTCTATGAATGAGATGATTAAAAAACAGCTAAACCATAGGAGCATTAGGCAGTTTAAAGATNAGGATATCCCTGATGAAGTCTTTGATACCTTGATAAAGGTGGCCCAAAGAACGGCAACTTCTGTAGGTATGCAGCAATCATCTATAATTAAGGTTACTGATTCCAATTTAAAGAAGGAGATAGCAAGGGTTTGTAATCAGCAGTATGTGGCTGATGCGCCAGTACTTTTAATATTCATAGCAGATCTCTATAGGAATTATCAAATAGCCTTAGAACAAGGCCATGATATGAAGAGTGCAGGAGATATGGATAAGTTCTTTGCAGCTTATACCGATGCCATATTGGCAGCCCAAAATGTGGTAAATGCAGCTGAATCTATGGATTTAGGTACGGTATTCTTAGGTAGTATACTGAATGATCCAAGGCAGATTTGCCAGCTATTAGAACTACCTAAATATACCTTCCCAGCAATAGGTTTGGCAATAGGATATCCTGATCAAGAACCTCAATTAAAACCTAGGATGGATATGAGTTTGCGCTTGTTTGAAAATAAGTACAAGAAATTTGATAATTATCTAGAAGAGATAAAGGATCACGATAGGGAGATGGAAGCCTATTATGATCTTAGAAGTCCAGATAAACCACTAAAGAAATTTAGCCTACAAGTGTTAGACAGATTAATAGAAGCTCCCCAGGAAAAACGACAAGTTATTAAGTGTATAGAGGAGCAAGGATTTAATATAGAATAAAGTTTAAATAAGATTAATCTTGGTGGATATAAATATTACCAGCTGCTATAATTATATTATTACACCATCAATTTGAAAGACTAAAGTAACATATTAAATTACTAAGATAAGGAGTAGTAAGATGAAATTAGTATACCGTGGTAAAACTAAGGATGTTTATGAATTGGAAGATGGAAATTATTTACTTAAATTTAAGGACGATGTAACAGGAGCAGATGGTGTCTTTGACCCAGGGGCCAATACTGTTGGCTTAACCATTGAAGGAGCAGGTAGGGCAGGCTTAAAGCTTACTAAATTCTTTTTCGAAAAGCTTAATAGTATGGATATACCTACCCATTATATTAATTGCGATATTGAAAATGCAACTATGACCGTACTGCCTGCCAAGATATTTGGAAAGGGAGTAGAAGTCATCTGTAGGTATAGGGCTGTTGGCAGCTTCATAAGAAGATACGGCCTATATGCAACAGAAGGACAAGAACTAGATGCTTATGTGGAGGTAACCCTAAAGGATGACGAAAGGGGNGACCCTTTAATTACAGATGAAGCCTTGGAAATGCTTGGTATAATGACTAAGGAAGAATATAAGGTTTTAGTGGATTTAACTAAGAAAATAGCTAAGGTAGTTAAGGAGGAGTTAGCTAAGAAGGACTTAGAGCTATACGATATAAAATTTGAATTTGGAAGGGTAGGAGAGGATAACCATATTGCCCTAATTGATGAGATTTCAGGTGGTAATATGAGGGCCTATAGGAATGGCCAAAGTGTAGATCCTCTTGAATTAGAAAGGATAATGTTAGAAGAATAGTCTAAGGGCCTTTCATAACTTCTTATTATGAAAGGCCCTATATTTGTTCATAAAAATTTTATCTCAATACCTATATTATCTCAATAGTTATATAAAGTTGAAATGTATAAAGTCTATAAAGTTTATATTTATGAATAAATTCAATTGTTGTAAAAGTATCCCTATGCAAACAGGCTTAAGCCTAACTCCTTTGACAGCCCTTCAAGGACCTTTATGCCCCTTAGGCTATTTCCTGTAGCATCCAATCTTGGAGAATAGGTACAGATTCCGAATTTACCAGGAACTACACCCATTATTCCACCGCTGACACCGCTCTTAAGTGGGAAACCAATGGTCATTTGGTATTTACCACTTTCTTCATACATACCGGAAGTAAACATCTGTGCTAGGGTTATCTTTACATAATCTTCTTCAACTAATTGATCTCCAGTTTCTAAGCATTTACCACCATTGGCAAGGACAGCAGCTATTTNGGCTAGGTTGACTACATTTACTCCTACTGAGCAACCAGCAACATAGCGGTTAAGTACGTCGTCCATCTCTAGGTCAAAAATACCCTTGCTTCTTAAAATATAAAATAAGGCCCTATTAGTGTCTGTAGTTTCCATTTCAGAATTGTAGACTTTTTCTAAGAATGTTACGCCTTGGTCTCCACTTAACTTTTTAATCCTATCCATAAACCTTTGGAATTTTTCTTCCTTGTCCCTACCCTTGATCATGGCTGTTGTAGAAATTGCTCCAGCATTAACAAATGGGTTAGCAGCTTTAGTAGTGATGGTGTTTACATGGTTGAAAGCATATGGACTACATTCACAACCTATTCTTTCAAATACGTAGTCGGCACCATTATCTTCTAAGGCCATTATTAAAGAAATTACCTTAGATATGGATTGCATGGAAAATCTTAATTCTGTATCCCCTTTTAGAATAGTTTTACCATCTACCGTTACGATGGCCAGGCCGAAGTTATTCTCATCCACATTAGCCAGTTCAGGGATATATGTAGCTACATTTCCTTCAGTTTTAAATTCTTCAGTACTTTCGATTACCCTTTCTACTGTTTCATTTAATAGTTTAAAATCCAAGATCATCTCTCCTTTCTATAAAAGAGAAGACTCAAAAAGATGAATCTTCTCTTCATAAATTATTTCCAATAATCAAGTTTGCTGGTGTCAATACCTATATTTGATGCTTTAAATACAGGATCAAGTCCTTGCTGTTTTTGTTCAATATAGTCATTTAAAGCAGCTATAGCTTGACCCCCAAGTNTTAGGATTACAGGCACGTTTATTATTGTCATTATACCCATTAGTAAGTCACTTACACTCCAAGCAAAGTCCATTTCCATAGTTGCCCCAACAAATACTACAAAGGCTGCTATTATCCTATATACGGTCATAAAAGTATTGCTTGGTCTTTTCTTATTATTAAGGTAGGTTAAGTTAGAATCTACATAGTATAGATTACCAATAATCGTAGTAAATGCAAATAATACTAGGGATGCAGTAATAAATATATTACCCGCATTACCTATCATTAAGTTTAATGCATNTTGAACGTAAGGTGCACCTGCTAAATCAGGAGTAGCTTCTAGACCTGATGCCATTGTCATCATGGCAGTAGCTGTACAGATTCCGAATGTTACGATATAGGTTGATAGCATTTGTACAAGGCCTTGTTTAACAGGGTGGCTAGTATCTACAGAAGCAACAGCATTTGGAGCTGAACCTATACCAGCTTCATTGGAATATAGTCCCCTTTTAACACCAAACATAAGGGATGAAAAACTTTAGCTTGATAGACTTGGAATATTTACTCTTTTCTCACATGTGAAATGGCAGGGATTTAACACCTCAAATATTGGCATATTTCTATTATTGACAACTTTAAACATTGATATAATCATATATTTTAAAGTATGGTGAATGATAGACTAAATAATACTTCAAATTTTTCAATATTAGAACTTTAACCCATTATATAAAACAGCAACAAGAGAAAACTTCTTGTTGCTGTTATTCTTTTATTGGGGATTAATTCCTAGCCTCTTCATGGTAGTTATTAATGTCTTGTAGATTACAACTATTCCCATAGTATTAACGATGGCAGTAGGTAGCACAATTCCTTTTACCAGTAGAGGCAAAGGCATTGGTAAACCAGTAATAAATAAGGCGGAGCTTAGGAAGGTAATGCCGCTTATTAGGGTGCCCAATGCTCCTATAATGCCCACCTTGATTACATTTAGGCTATATCTTTTAAAAAAATTAATTACTAGGTACATGGATAAGCAGGTTACCATCTTATCTATGATATTTGGTATCTGACCACCAGGAAAAGTGGTTGTCATGGCAGATAAAAGTCCTCCTAAAAGTCCAGTCAAAATAATATTATCAAATTTAGAATTTATCAATAGGGAAGCCAGGATAAATATTAGTAAAAAATCGAATTTCATACCGCCTAGTAGACCTGGTGTTATATAATGGAGTAATAAGCCAATGGTTAATAGTAATGTTGTCATGATTTGATCCTTTAATCTCATATAATTTCTCCTTTCAATTATTTTGTTTATATATTTGTAACTATTCAATTTATGAGATTCCTTTCACAACATACTATCACCACCTTTATTTAATAAATAAAAAAAGCCTTCCGTCCTAAGTTTAAGGACGAAAGGCATATTCGCGGTGCCACCTTAATTAGACTATCCAATAAGGGATAGTCTCACTCTAAAGATACGTAGCATGATGCTAGATATCCTGTTTCTATAACGGGAAACCCCCGGAATTGGATACTTGACAAGCTTTCACCAATCTTCTTGTAGGCCCATTCATCAAACCGCCAGTACTGGGATTCCACCCTCCCCAGCTCTCTATAACCTTATGGTATGACTACTTTTCCTACGCATTGAATTTAATATATTAGTCAGTATAATATCAAGTTATTTTCAAATTGTCAAGAAATCTTAATGCTTAACCTTTGAAATCAGTTGGGTTAAATTTTCAGTTATCCTTTTATTTTCATTCATAATATTATTTATAGAGTTTATAGCTTCCACTATATTCATATTCATTTCAGCTATGTTTGCTATGGCATTAGTGGAATCATCAATGGTTATAGTTACTTCATTAATTGAGGAAGAAATACTTTGCACAGTTGCTGCTAATTCTTCAGAAGTGGCTGAAAGGTCCATTATAATATTATTCAGCTGGGATCCATCATTTCTATACTGGTTAATGGCAGCTACCATGCTTTCGTAGTCCCTTATTATATCACTTTCTAGGAAGTTAATTAAGTCAGTGGTGCTACTTACTAATAATTCAACAGCTGCTGTTATATCATTGGCCACCCTTTGGATTTCCACTACCGTTTGGTTGGAATCCTCAGCTAGCTTCCTTATTTCCTCTGCAACTACTGCAAATCCTTTGCCGGATTCTCCAGCCCTGGCAGCCTCTATTGCCGCATTTAAGGAAAGCAGGCTTGTCTGCTCGGTAATCTTAAGAATAGCATCTGACAAGATTTCTATTTGGGCTACTTTTTTTGATGATTCTATAGCCTTTTCTATCTGTTCCCTAGTATTTGCATAGATTCCCATGGTATTATCTTTAGCTTCCATAAACTTTTTACTTAGCCTGTCAGCCCTAGTGGTAATATCATTGGAAGTTATAGAGCCCTGTTCTACCTTTTCAGTAAAGTCGGAAATGGCATGGCTGATATCGTTGGTTGCCTCATTAACTGTAGCAGTAAAGGCAGATGTCTCCTCCATGCTTGCAGATAACTCCTCAGTTGTAGCTGAAGTATCCTGGGCTAGGTTATTTAATTTAGTTATTTCGCCAAGGGTGTCCCTATAGACTTTTTCATTAGTTAAGATAGAATCCCTTAAATTATCCATAAAAAGTCTAAGTTGATTGTTGATGCCTTGGAAGGCCTTAAACATTTGGCCTATTTCATCTTTTCGATTTAAGGCCTTTTCATCTATTTGGTTTTGTAGGTTCAAGCTGGCTATATCTTCAGCTATATCTACAGTACTTATTATAGGCTTGGTTATTGAAGTTGAAATATATAGGGCTGTGACCGTAGCAACTATCAATAAAATAAGAGCTGCCAAAATGCTATAAGAAAAGGTTTTACTTACTGTTCCCATGGCATAATCTGCTGAAACAGCAATGCCTACCTTCCAATTGGACTCTTCTACATCTTCGAAATAGATAAACCTATCCTTTCCATCATAATCTGTAATTCTTCTATCCTTAAAATCCAGTTCTTGTTCATTTAAAATATTCAATAAGCTACCTTCTAATATTTCTTGGATGTTGGTGGCTTCATCCTCTTTAGGTAGAAATTCTGCATTAGGGTGGGTAACTATATTATTGAAATTATCCATTAGAAAGGCATAGGAATCTTCTGCAATATGTGCTTTTGAAATAAAGTCCATTAGGCTACCTATTTCTATATCTGAAGAGATTACACCCTCCCTGCCATCTAAGGTTTCAAATGCCCTTGCAATTGAAATTACCATGTTTCCAGTTCTTGAATCCACATAGGGAGGAGCTATATAAAAGTCTCCCTTATTTTCCATGGCGCCAATATACCAGCCCCTTTGGGTTGGGTCGTAGTCGATGACCCTACGCTGAGGATGGAGATAGTACTGATCTGAAAAGGCCATGTAATAATGGTTACCAGTTCGATTTACTGCCTCCAGTAAATAATCACACCCAAAATCGTATTGGAAATTATCTACCACTATCATACCTTCAATTATCTCGTCTAGCCTTTCTTTTTGGAGGGCAAACCAGCGGTCTATCTCTAAAGCTATGTTTGCAGNTTCCAGTTCTAGCCTTTGATCGCTCTCATATTCCAGCCTTTTTATGGATAGGTTGTAATTTAGTAGGCTCATAAAAATTATACTTATGATGCATATTAAAGTAATTGTCAATACCATCTTGTGTCTTAATTTCATCTGATGACCCCCAGTATCAAAGAANTAGTTACAAATTTTCAGTTAAATGAAGCATTATTATTCAATGCCATAAAATATATATCGTTTAAAAGGATAATTCTTTAAGTATATTTAAGAATTAAGAAGCAATAAAAAAACACACCTGAAGTGTGTTTAAGATTATTTATTCTTTTGTTTCTTAGCCCTTTCCTCAGCTCTCACCTTTTCAATTCTATACTTCAATAGGTATACGATTAGGATTCCTGTATTGGCGGCTAATAGGGCATTTGAGCGGATGACGAAATTTTGCTTTAGACCATAATTTAAGATAAATTGCATCATAAATATAAAGGAGTTAAAGACGATTAAATCCCTAACTGGCCTTGGTAATCTTCTATAAAAGTTCATATAATCCCCCTCCTATATGAATTATAACATTTCTTTATTAAAGAATATAGAAAATTTAAAATGGAAGGCCAATTCCAATGAAGGTAATTAGAAGAAGGGTTAGAAGTATTTAGGTTTTCAATAAAGGGGTAAAAAGATTACAAAAAAGACCAGCCAGATGGTCTTTTAGTCTATATAATAGTAAAGGGTTAGCTATGTATAATTTATGTTAAGATAATATATGAAATATTGAGTTAGACTTATCAACTTAATTAATATTTTAAATTGTTCCCTCACCTATATATAGATTAATATATAATTTCTAATTTGGTAACTAAAGTTACCGACTTTTTCTAGGCTTAGGGTTAAAATGGATTTAACTGAATCGGAGGAGGATTATGATGAATAAATACTTTAAGGTTACCGATAAGGTCTTTGACATAACGGAAAAGTATCCTGAAACTATAGATGTTTTTGCAGCCCATGGCTTTGCACAACTTAAGAATGATAAGATGCGCAGGTTAATGGGTAAGACTATTTCCCTGGAAATGGCCTGCAAGACTAAGAAGGTAAATTTAGACCTATTCGAAGAAAAATTAGTGGAAGCTATTGAGCAAGCTAGGATGACCGTAGATGGGAAAATGCTAAATGAGAAGAATATTAAGGGTGGAGATATAAAGATAGAGGGGATCCTACCATGTCCTGTCCAACTACCCTTAATGGAAAGCTTTGAAAAATGGTTAGATGAAAAGGACTTTGATTTTACCCTTGATTATGATTTAAAGGTGGCCTCGGGGGGAGTAGATTGGCTTAAGGAAAGAATAATTAAAATTGAAGATGAGGAGGAGCTATCAGACCTCTTTATATCAGCCGGATTTGACCTATTCTTTGATAAAAGACTTATGGGTAAATTTAAATCTAAGGGAATATTTAAGGATTTAACTGCTTTTGATAAGTTAAATGAGGATTTCAGCAATGATGAAATAGATTTAAAGGATCCTAAAGGCCAATATTCCATCATCAGCGTAGTAGCAGCCGTATTCCTGGTCAATAAGGAGGAATTAGGAGATCGTAGGGCACCAGAGACTTGGAAAGACCTGTTTAAACCAGAATTTGAAGGGGAGGTAGCCCTTCCAGTAAGCGACTTTGACTTATTCAATGCAATTCTCTTGAACATCCATAAGAGATATGGAGAAGAGGGAGTAAGAAAACTGGGCAGAGCTTTTATGAATAATATGCATCCAGCTGAAATGGTTAAGTCCCATAGGAAGAAGGAAAAACCAACTGTAACCATAATGCCCTACTTCTTTACTAAGATGATTTCAGGTAACGGCCCAATGTTTCCAGTGTGGCCAAAGGATGGGGCCATCATTAGCCCAATCTTCCTACTAGCTAAGGAGTCTAAGAAGGATAAGATTAAGCCCTTTGTGGACTTCTTTGCCTCTAAGGAGGTTGGGGAAATCTTATCCCATAATGGTAAATTCCCATCCACCCATCCTGAAGTGGAAAACAACTTAAGTGAAGATCAAAAATTCATGTGGCTAGGTTGGGATTATATAAACAAGAATGACATAGGACAGTTATTAGTAGAAACGGAAAAGATTTTTTACGAAGGTACGAAGGAAGATTAACTTTCAATTGCAGCAGTAATTGAAAAGGAGGAATTAGATGAACTTGGTGATATTCTCTGGTCCGCCTTCTTCAGGTAAGACCAGTATTATTTTGAAGACCATAGAGGCCCTAAGGCAGAGGGAGATAGCCGTAGGGGTTGTTAAATTTGACTGTTTGAATACGGATGATGACATCTTGTATGAAAGGGCAGGAATACCAGTAAAAAAAGGCCTATCTGGTGCCCTTTGTCCAGACCACTTTTTTGCTTCTAACATAGAAGAGGTGGTCCAGTGGGGTAGGGAGCAGGGATTAGATATGTTAATTACGGAATCGGCAGGCCTATGTAATAGGTGCTCCCCCTATATAAAGGATATTAAGGGGGTATGTGTAATAGACAACCTGTCAGGTATTAATACCCCAAAGAAGATAGGTCCAATGCTAAAGGCGGCGGATATAGTAGTGATAACTAAAGGGGATATAGTATCCCAGGCTGAAAGGGAAGTATTTGCATCCAGGGTAAGCTCCGTAAACCCCAGGGCTGTGACTATGCACATAAATGGCCTAACAGGCCAGGGAGCCTATGAGCTAAGTACCCTATTGTATGATGAGGAAAATCATATAGACACGGTTCAGGGTATGGAACTAAGGTTTCCTATGCCTTCAGCCCTATGCTCCTACTGCCTAGGGGAAACTAGAATCGGAGAAGCCTATCAATTAGGTAATGTACGGAAGATGGATTTAGGTGATAAAGATGCATAAGTTGACCATAGCTGAAATAATAGAAAAATACCCCTTTGTTGAAGCTTTTTTTGAAGAGAACAAGCTGGATATAAGGGAACATGGCCATAGGACCTTTAAAGAGTACCTTGATACCTTTACTGAAGATGAGATTGAAGATTATGCAATAGATAAGGCCGCCCTATATGAAAATCTATTTGAATATATTAAGCAGATGAAGGACTTCTTAGGATTGGAAGAAGAGGAAGGAATAGAATCCTTGACCATCTTACCTGGCCATGATAAATCCAATAATCCAGAACAGTTTGAGGAACTGACCATAAGGAAGTCAGAAATTGTGTCCATTGTTGGACCTACTGGAGCTGGTAAGTCTAGATTGTTAGCCGACATCGAGTGGACGGCTCAAAATGACACGCCAACAGGAAGGACCATCCTCATCAATGGGGAGATACCAGATAAGAAGTGGAGGTTTTCTTCCAATAACAAACTGGTGGCCCAGCTGTCACAGAATATGAACTTCGTAATGGATCTAACAGTTAGGGAGTTCTTGGAACTTCATGCGGCTAGCAGGTTAGTTGAAGATGTGGAGGGAACCATAGGGAGGATTATCGATGCCGCCAATAACTTGGCCGGGGAAAAGTTTGATTTGGAGACTCCTGTGACCTCCCTCAGTGGTGGACAATCTAGGGCCTTGATGATAGCCGATACGGCCATTTTAAGCTCATCTCCAATAGTACTTATAGATGAGATTGAAAATGCGGGGATAGATAGGAGGAAGGCCTTAAATCTATTGGTAGATGAAGAGAAGATAGTATTAATAGCAACCCATGATCCTACTTTAGCTTTAATTGCAGATAAGAGGATCGTAATAAAAAATGGTGGAATTCATAAGATAATAGAAACTAGCAAGGAAGAGAAGGAAATCCTATCTAAGTTAGAGGAAATAGACAAATTTGTCTTAAGGATGAGGGAAGATTTAAGAAAGGGTAAGGAATTGTCAAATCATAATTGACAATGGATAATTACTTAAATTTGAAATGGAACTTAATCTAATAGGAGTTAAAGTAGCTATAAATAGCTAAAGGGTGTTATGAATATAGTAAATATTTAATTTTTAACCTAATTAACAACAGAAGTCTCCCATCTTCTATAAGTGGGAGATGAATGTTACTTGACAATTCCTTCCTTTATGATATAACCAGTATTAGAGG
>JGI24713J26584_10002858_pt1 | contig 11556 bp, 10 predicted proteins | sample BioPla4DNA1_FD_26584 | JGI IMG/M metagenome (IMG submission 26584) | reverse complement strand
CGCAGGCGGCTGCCGCCAGCACCGCCGAGGCAATGGAACGCTGCAGTGTACTTTTGCCGGCAACAATCCAGCCGGCAATTTCCTCCGCAGGACTGCCGATTGCTTCCTGGGTATACGGAAAAGCAGAACAACCGGCAGGCAAATCCTCCCGCAGGACGTAGGAAACTCCTACCTCACCGCTGTCCAGTTCACAGCCTACAAGAGAAATGCCGACTACCAGATCCTTTACCGCTTTTCCGGCCAACTGCGGCTTTGCAGCAGCCAGTACTTTTTCCATAATCATCTTTTTACCTCCTTGCCTGCCGGCAGGGCAGCCTACTCCATAAGTTCAATAAAGAGCACGTCATTGATTTTACCGCCGGCAATGGCCAAATCGGGAAAGGAACCGTTAATGGCGCCGGAAAGAGTGCCCCTGATTTCTCCGTTTGCCCGCTCCTGCGGCCCGACGGGAATATAGAATTTATCCGTAGCCACATAGCGGTAAGTCGCGTTTTCATTCCAGCCCACTGCGTTCAGGATTTCCGCGGCATTATGAACGGAATCGCTGACCACGGAATAAATCGCTTCTCCGGTAGCGGTGACGGCAAAAAAGAAATCAGTTACTTCCGTACCGCTTGCAGGGTTATATAAAACGGGTGCCTCCCCGGAGGTAAAATCCAGGATTACATACATTCCGGCCAGTTCTTCTGCAGCAAGGGTAACCGTGCTGCCGTCGCTTTTTGTGACTGTTACTTCGCCTTCCACTCCCCTGCTGAGAAAGGCCAGGACATAGTCCATGGAATATGCTTCCACGCTGTCGCTTTGATAGGAAACGGCTTGCGTCTGCGGCTTGGTTTCAGCCGTATAAAAGCCTTCGCGGGAGAAATTAAGCGCATTTTGCAAAAACACAATCCGCTCGGAGGGTTCCAGCTGGTCATAGGGGACCATCTTCTCCTTATAAGTAGGTTCTCCCTCCTTCGGTCCTTCACCTGCAGGAGGTGCATTGCTCTCGCCTTCCGTTTCATTTCCTGCTTCCCGGTTCCCACCGCCGCATGCTGCCAGCGTCAGTACAAGCAGTACAATCAGCAACAAAGACAATATCTTTTTCATTCTCCATTCCTCCACATCATAGTTTATGCCAACAGCGGCTCACAAAAGCGGACAGTATTAGTGCCCTCTTTTGCAGTATAAATCTTTATTTTCACCCCGTATGTCCTGCTTAAATTCTCCTCGGTCATCACCTCTTCCACCGGCCCCTGGGCAACCATTCCCCGGTGGCCGAGCAGCGCGGCGTGTGTGCCGATTTTCCAGACATGGTTGGGAGAATGGCTGGTCATTAGGATTGTCAAGCCCTTGCGGGCCAGCTGCGAGATTGTCCGCAGCACCATGGCCTGGTTTTTGTAATCCAGGTGTGATGTCGGTTCGTCAAACAGAATAATGCGCGTACCCTGGCATAATGTCCGGGCAATTAATACCAGCTGCCTTTCCCCGCCGGAAATATGCGTGTAGCTCTTGTCTGCCAGGTGGGCAATGCCAAGTTCCTCCATTATGCTTAAGGCCAGTTCCGTATCCTTGCGGGACGGGGTTTCAAAAATCCCCAAATGGGGAGTCCGCCCCATGCGCACCACTTCCAGGGAAGTATATGGGAAGGTGGCATTGTGCTCCTGAAAAACAATGCCAATGGTTCTCGCCAGTTCTGTCACCGAGTAGGAGCGGATGTCTCTGCCTTTCAGGTAAATGGCGCCTGTTTTCAGGGGGTAGCTCCCGGTAATGCAATTAAAAAGGGTTGTTTTGCCGCAGCCGTTTGGGCCCAAAAGACATAGGCACATTCCCTCCTCCACTTCCAGGTTGATGCTTTCCCAGACAAAATCCTGGCCGTTATAGGCAAAACCGGCATTGCGGATGGAAAGTATGCCTGCCACTAATTCCACCCTCCTTTTGTTTTGCGCAGCAGATAGGCAAAGACAGGCGCTCCGATAACAGCCGTCAGAATTCCCAGGGGTATTTCCGTCGCCGTCAGCAGGCGGCACAGATTGTCGATCAGGATCAGGTAACCGGCCCCGACCAGCATGGTTGCCGGAATTAAGACCCTGTGGTCCGGCCCTACAACCATCCGGCAAAAATGGGGTATAACCTGTCCCACCCAACCGATAATACCGCAAAAAGCAACGGCTGTAGAAGAAATTATGGTGGTGCAGACAATAATCATGGCCTTGATAGCTTCATTGTTAACCCCCAGGGAGCGGGCCTCCCGCTCGCCCATGGAAAGAACATTGAGCCGCCAGCGCAAGAGAAAAAGGCCTGTCATGGAAACCAGAATTGGGATGGTGGCAATTGCCAGATCCTTCAGCCCCACACTGCCCAGGCTGCCCATCAGCCAGAAAGTAATGGCCGGCAGTTTTTCTTCATCATCGGCCAGAAATTTCAAGAGGGAAAGCATGGCCTGAAAAAAGGTGGAAACAACCATGCCGGAAAGTACCAGCATTAAAACAGGCGTTACCTTGTAGATGCGGGCTGTAAGATAAGTAATGACCACTGCCAAAAGCCCGCTAATAAAGGCCAGAAACTGAATACCGATGGCAGGCAGCTCCAGTACCAGGCCTAAGGCCGCGCCGAAACTGGCCCCTGCGGAAACACCGAGAATGAAAGGACTGACCAGGGGATTTTGAAACATTCCCTGAAAAGAAGCGCCGGACATGGAAAGCCCCGCCCCCACAAGGGCGGCCATTATTGCCCGGGGTAGGCGCACCCGGATTATTTTTTTGCAAAAAATAATTCCCCCTTCCGCCGGCGCAGCCCTCTAAGCAACAAAAAAAACAGGGGCATCCCCCGCTCCAACCATAGTGGAATTCCTTTGCTAAATTGCGGGAGGCATATTGGTTGCCACATCTACCCGGCGGCCTTATGCACCGGCATGCCGCAAGGCCGCACACCCTTAAGCCGCAAGTCGGACTTAAAAAAGTTTCTTTGCAGTATTCTTACAAGCTTTCCCGCAGTACTCCGGGCTGCTACCGTTTCTTTATGTTCTGCTAAACATAACGATAGCAGTACTTGTCCTCTTTTGTCAAGAACAGTTTTAGTTATCGCTTCCGGTAAAATATGCGCACCCGGATATCCTTGCCTTCGGCCGGCGCTTCCCGCCGCCAAGGGCTTAGCGGACTGCCCGCCAAGCCACTTCATAACGGACACAAAAACCGCCTGAAAAAACAAGCGGTTTACGATCATAACACCGTCAGAATCCCCAGAGTCAAAGGGGACAGGTTAATTATGTTCATTGGCTAAGGAAAGCAAGTACTGACCGTATTCTGTCATATTATATTTCTCACCGATCGCGCGCAACTGCTCTGTATTGATAAAACCCCTGCGCCAGGCGATTTCCTCAAGACATGCGATATAAAAACCTTGCCTTAATTGAATAGCTTCTACATATTCGGCAGCTTTCAGCAAGCTTTCCGGTGTACCGGTATCAAACCATGCCATTCCCCGTCCAAGCGGAATAACTTTTATCTCCCCGCGCTCCAAATAAACATTATTAACAGCGGTAATTTCCAGCTCTTGCCTTTTTGACGGTTTAATACTTTTTGCTATTTCCACAACTTTATTGTCATAAAAATAGAGCCCCGGAACTGCATAATTTGATTTTGGCTTTTCCGGTTTTTCTTCTATTGATATAACTCTATACTCTTCGTCAAATTCAACAACGCCAAACGAGCGTGCATCTTTCACCGGATATCCGAAGATAACGGCTCCCTTCTTTAATTTCCTGGCATCCTGCAGAATGTTTGTCAGATTCTGTCCGTAAAAAATGTTATCACCAAGTATTAAAGCAACATTTTCATTGCCAATGAAATCTTCGCCTAGTATAAACGCATCTGCCAGGCCTCTGGGGGCAGACTGCACTTTATACCGCAATTCTATTCCAAGCCAGGAACCGTCCCCTAACAAACTTTCATAAGCCGGCGTGTGCTCAGGTGTGGAAATAATAAGTATTTCTCGAATACCGGCCAGCATAAGAACAGATAAAGGATAATATATTAACGGCTTATCATATACAGGCAGCAATTGTTTAGATACAGCCTTGGTAATCGGGTATAGGCGCGAACCTTTTCCTCCGGCCAAAACTATGCCTTTCAAAATTCATCTCTCCCTATATGTATATTATCTCTCTTTATTTCAGGATAATATCACAAATTCTATCGACATCCTTTAAATCCAAATCGGCATATAGAGGCAGCACTAATATTTTCTCAGCTATGTACTTGGCTGTTGGCGTTGTCTTGTCATCAAATCTGCCTTTATAACATTGAAAACTGCTGGTTAACGGGTAAAAATATTTTCTGGCGTATATGTTCTGCTGCCTTAACCTGTAAACAACTTCATCACGGCTGTATTTATAACCGTCAAATACCACCGGAAAATACGCATAATTGCTGGTAATCCCTTTTTGGGGTTCGGTTGGTATAGTTATACCTCTTATTCCATTTAATCTTTCTCTGTATCTCTCTACCACAGCTTTTCGCTTTTGTATCTGCTCTTGAACATGACGTAAATTACATATTCCCATGGCAGCTTGGAACTCATTCATTTTGGCGTTATAACCTATGTATTCAACTGAATCCTGCCCTGTAATGCCAAAATTTTTTAAAGCATTTATCTTCTTTGCTAAATTTTCATTTCGATAAGTCAAAGCACCCCCTTCAATAGTATTAAATACCTTTGTAGCGTGGAAACTGAACATAGAAATATCACCAAAATTGGCAACTCCCACTCCGTTTACAGTTACGCCAAAAGCATGGGCAGAATCGTAAATTACTTTTAAATTATACTTGCCGGCTATTCTCTCGATTTCATAGACATTGCATATATTGCCATAAACATGAACGGGTATAATGGCAGACGTCTTGTCTGAAATAAGTTTTTCGATTTTTTCAGTATCGATTGTATAATCATCCGGGTTAATATCACAGAAAACCGGTTCCAGCCCGTTTCGAACTATGGCATGAGTAGTCGAGGCAAAAGTAAACGGCGTGGTAATAACTTCTCCGGCAAGATCGAACACTTCTATTGCACATTCTAATGCTGAATGGCCGTTTGCAAACAAAGTTACAAATGGAGCACCCAAATACTCTGCCAGTTTATTCTCTAATTGCCTGTGCTTTTTGCCGTTGTTAGTCAGCCACCGGCTGTCCCAAAGATCTTTTATTTCTTCTATGTATTCAGTAAATTCCGGCATTGAGGGACGGGTGACCTGGATTGATTGGTCCATTTATTTCACCTGCGTAAATTATATTTAGATCTTTAGGGCCTTCATGATAAAGATTGGCCTGTTCAGAAATTCTCCCAAATGGTCCATTCTTTTTATATTTCTATCACTCAGTTCCTTGTAGCAAATATTCTCCCCACATAATTCAGGAACACCGATATTTTTAATTTCCCAGTAATTTTGGGTTCCCTCCCTTATAAAATCAATCATTTCCTTTTTTGTGCCGTTTTGAAAAAAACCTAAATTTGGATTCCCCTTCCAGTTATATCCCATTTGCAATATCAAAGTTTCTGTTCTTGACGCCAACCCGTTTATTTGGTCTATTATACTTTTTTTGGCACGATCCATTGAGAGACTCCGGTCACCATAGTCATCTCCAAGATGATGCAGGACATTCAGCAACAGGATAATACCATATTTTTTTTGATCATTTGCATCAAATAAATAATACTCGTTTCTTATGAAGATCCTGTCACTGACATTTAAAAGCTCGGCGGCCAGTTTTACAAACTCCGCATGTGCAGTATTGTATTCATAATAATAAACTGCTTCTGCCCCCTCATCAAGCAAGGAGAAAGTAAAATATCCTGTATTGCCGCCAATTTCCAAGATTGTTTTGTTTTTCACCGCTACATGTTGCAATATATATTGTAATCTTTCCCGTTCATATCTTGCTATTGTTTGAAAACCGTTGACGTCTATAAATTCGTTTAGCTTTTCGTAAACTATTTGATAGCTGGCATGTTTGCCGGAACACCGGTATAATTCAATAAGCTTTTTTTTAATATCCATCACTAAGCTCCTTAATAAATACTTGCATTGTATCCGGCCTTCTGTAAACATCATGTTTTAAAAGAGAAGGCAATTTATTCATAAGATTAATTTCATTGGCAGCATGAAAGGTTAATTTTTTCCCCTTTCGATAATTTTGCAACAACCCGCCGAACCAAAAATACTTGCTGTCATTCCTGTTTTGTTTAAAATCTATTGGGGTTTGTAAAAAACCGTTGTCTTGCAACCATACTTCAAATAAATTATGGCCGGCGTCTACAAATAATTGGGACGGTCCCCAAAATCTTGGATTGGCTTCAATCATATAGCTTTTTCCGTTTCGCTGCTTAACTTCTACCATAATTAAGCCATGAAAATTAAGCTTTTTGAGCATGGCTTCATATTTGTGCGATTCTTCTGAGAAATGGAAATCCGAAGCAACGGCATATATCATTGATTTCCCATCGGCTTGCTGAACAAGATTTTCCTGAGAATGCTTATAAATCCTGCCGTTTTTTGTAAAGTAATAAAGCAGATATAAAGATCGCCCATCAACATATTCTTGAAAGTAATATTCCTCAATCCGGTTTTTATTAACAAAACACTCCAGATCAGAAACACTTTTTATAATATATGGCGATAATGAAGTACCCTCTTTTTCTGAAAAATATTTCTTTGGCTTTGCAACTACAGGCAGTTGCATATTGTAACTGAATTTTTGTTCTTCAGGAACAGTAATATTATTCTTTAAACATAACCTGCTAAAGCTGAATTTATCTGATATTAGCACATATAAATCTTTATCAACCAAAGAAATATCACAGCAATACTTGCGAAAAACATCCCTGTTATTTAGAACAAATCTATTTAGTGCTTCCGAGGTCGGCGCAATAACATATTGATCCGCAACTATGCGATTTTGCACTTTTCTGATTGCAGTAATTATATCATCCAGGTCAAGTTCCGTCGTTTTGCGCACAGAAAATACCTTGTTATTATAATCCGTCAAAAAAATGGCATCTTCTTTTGACTTGGCAATAATTGCATATTTCACATTATGTTTTCTAATGGTCCGGAGAAATGCTACAACTGCTCTGGGATTAAATCCGGAAAAAATAATAATGCATTTTGACTGTTTATATGTTGACATAACTTAACGGCTCCTTTGTTAATTCAGCACAGTCTTTTTCATTATGCCCAGTCTTTCACGCTGATAATTTCCCTCCTGTACCTTTTTACACCATTCCCGGTTGTCCAAGTACCATTTAACTGTTTTCCGGATACCACTGTCAAAGGTTTCCAGAGGCATCCAGCCTAATTCATGTCTTATTTTGTTTGAATCAATAGCATATCGATAATCGTGTCCGGGGCGGTCCTTAACAAATATTATTTGCTCACGGTATGACCTTTTATCCGGCCTTGGACACAATTCATCCAATATCTCACATATGGTGTTTACCACCTCAATATTTCTTTTTTCACAATTTCCGCCGATATTATAAACTTCTCCTGTTTTGCCCTTTTCCAAGACCGTTTTTATAGCCCTGCAGTTATCCTCAACATACAGCCAATCTCTAATATTCCGGCCGTTACCATACACCGGAAGCTCCTTCCCTTCCAGGGCATTTAGTATCATTAACGGTATGAGCTTTTCCGGGAACTGATACGGTCCGTAATTATTTGAACAATTCACAATCAAAACCGGTAAGCCATAAGTATGGAAATATGCCCGTACCAAATGATTGGAGGATGCTTTGGAAGCAGAATACGGCGAATTGGGAGCATAAGGTGTTTCTTCTGTAAAATACCCGTCCTCCCCTAAGGAGCCGTAGACTTCATCGGTTGATATCTGTAAAAAACGAAATTTATTCTTTGATTCTGAATCAAGGTTCAGCCAATAATCCCTGCTGACATCAAGCAGTTCAAATGTTCCGAGAATATTAGTCTCAACAAATAACCTGGGTTGATCAATCGAACGATCTACATGTGTCTCGGCAGCAAAATTTACAACAGCAAAAGGTCTATACTTCTCAAATAAATATTCCAATAGTTTTCTGTCGTTAATACTGCCTTTTGCAAATATATATTTTGGATTTGATTTGAAGTATTCTAATGAATAAAGACTCCCGGCATATGTCAGGTTATCTAAATTAAGAACAGTATTTTCAGTAGTATTCATCAAATGCGTGATAAAGTTACTGCCGATGAATCCCGCGCCTCCGGTAACTAAGATAGTGGTCATATTATCTCCTCGCAATATTCTGAAATTAATTGTCTATGACTTCACCCGGTTATCTTTAAATTTTATATGTTTGCCAAAATAGTTTCATAAACAATGGGATAATCTTCAGATATCCCGGCAAGCAGCTTCAAAGCATATTTCTTCTCATTATTAGCCCATAATACCCGGAATCTCCAGGAAATAAAGGAAAATACCCTATTGTTTATCCATAGTTCCATTTCTTTTTCCGTAGCAATTTTTTGTTTCAAAACATTACTTTTAATCTTTTCAAATTCCCGTATAGTAGATAAATCAAATTCTTTAGGCAAATTATTACTTATACTGTCTCTATGCACCCGGTATACGGCAACATGTTCATCGATAAATCCAACATCACCTACCAGCATAAGATTTAAATATAAAAAAGTATCCCTGATTTTTGTTTTTTCTTGTCCAAAATTAGTGTTTTTTAATTTCTCTATGTCAAAGACTGAAGTCAATGTGCCGGTAATATGCGGATATTTTTCTGTTTCATAGTATTTAAAATAATCTATTCCTTTTAATATTTTGGGGATTTTAAAATTAGTAGAAGACTGTTTGCTCAAGTTCTCATCATTAATCAAACAATTAGCCCAGACAAGAGACAAACTGGGGTTTTCCCTGAACAAATCTACAGCTTTTGCTATATAATCTTTTTTTATTAAAAAATCATCGTGATTCAAAATCATCCCGTATTTTCCTGTGGAATGATTCTCCAGCAGGTATTGCGAATTATTTCCAGCCCCAAGATTGTTGGGATTTCTTATATATTTTATTTGCGGATACTCCTGATATTTTTTCATCATCAGATGAGTTCCATCGGTAGAACAATCATCCCCAACGAGTATCTCTAAATTTGGATAATCCTGTTTTAAACAACCTTCGATTGCTTCTTTTAAGAATTCTTTTTGATTATATGTGGGAATAATTATAGTAACTTTCGGATACCTGTCTCCCTTTATATGCAAATCCTGCATTTGAGATATGTTGCTTGCATTTTGCTTTTGCACTGCATCAATTCCCGCCTGTAATGCCACCATTTCTTCATCATTAGGCACCAGTTTCAGATACTGGTTAATAATGTTTTTTGCTTCTCCAATCCTGCCGGCATCTAAAAGTACACGGACATTTTCTTTTAGCTGCTCCATTAAGAGCTGAAATTCAGCATTTTCCGCAACCCTGCCTTGTTCTTCTTCGTCCATCTCCTTCTGCACTTCGGACAAAAGAATTTCAATGCCCTTTTTCATGGCCGGGAAAACCCGCAGGGCATGCCGCAGGTTCCTGACATATTCCGTTTTGTCTGTCTCCCGGTATTTTTGGGCCTGCTGCAGATAAAAGAGGAAGGCATCTTCGTCACACATAAAATCGCCGACCCGGCCCTTTTCCAATAAAAGCGGGTTGTAGACCCGGGCAAGATAATAAGTCCCTTCCGCAAGGTATCTCTCCAGGGCATACCTGTACTGTTCCTCATTACATTTATCGGCAAGCAGTATTGTCTTGGCCAGCTCTTTATTTACTTTGGCGGTACCCAAATCAGCGGCTTGCGGGGATGCCTGCAGGTAGGCAACGGCCTCCTCTGAAAAGTTTTTGTGCGTTTGTGCAAGATAAGCAAAATGGCTTTGAATCAGGGGTAAACGGAACCGGCCGATTATCTCCCTCAACTCATGCTTGTTTTTTATGAACCAGTATAAAATATCGGCAAAAAAGACCGGCAGTTTAAGGTAGTCTATATCCTTTACAGCCTCATATAATTCTTTGGGCATTTCCTTTTTATCCTGCAAAACAAGCTGCTTTACCCTGTACAAGAGGGCGTAGCTGCCCCTTGCGGCAGTAAATAATTCAATTAATCTTGCGCGCCTGTCATCATCTTTAAGTTTAGCCAAAGTATTTTCCAAAGCGGTAAAAAAGGCATTAACAATAGCATCTTCACTTTCTTCGATCTTTTCCTGATAAAACTCCCGCAGCCTGATAAACTTACCGCTGTCAACATAGATTTCAACAATCTGCGGGATGGCCTGGCGGAAAACTTTTTCCGAACTGATTTTTTTTGCATAGCGGAGCGCCGCTTTTTCTTCCTTTAGCTTGTGGTACAGCACACAAAGACATAAACAGACATATTCATACTTCCCTGCCGTCTTATTCGATACGGAAGTGTCCGCCTGGTAGTTGTCGCCCAAATAAAGCCTGAGATACTCACGATAGTTTTTGATAGCCTCCCTGTCCTTACTCATGGCTCTTTGTGCTTCCGCCAGGTAATAATGTATGTCGAGATAACCCTTTTTTATTTTCAGGGCTTCCCGGCAGGTGGCTTCCACATCTTCATACCTTTTGTTCCACAGGTAGCAGAGGGCCAACTGGTCGTAGATATACATGCGATCTGCCAAATCCTCGTTATTGCGGCAGGCGGTCTGGTAGGCTCTAAGGGCCGCTTCTAAAGCGTTTTCATAGTCCTGATACATCCCGTAAGACTGGGAAAGCTGAAACCAGTAATAAGAATTTTCCGGATTCTTTGCCAGCTCCTCCTTCAGAATGCCGACATTGCGCCGGAATTTGTACTCCATCAGCTCCTTATCCGTGGAAAGATAGCCGTAGTGGATTATTTCACCGGGTATCTCAACAATAGGATGCTGAAACTGCGGCTGCTCGTGGATGGAACCTTTGTAAGAAAAATTATCATTCTTAAACAGCCTGGGAGCAAAGCTTGTATTATATGCGGATTCATCTTCCAGGCTGGTAATATTGCGAAATTTAAAAATACCTGTCTTATATTTTTTGCTGTCCGGAGATTTCAGGAAACGGATAATCCCTTTAACATCAGCTAAAATTTCGTCCCCGTCTAAAATTAGCAGCCATTCCCCTGTAGCATATTCAATGGTTTTGTTTCTCATGGCGGCAAAGTCATTATTCCACCGGTGAAAATAAACCTTGTCGGTAAACTGCCGGGCGATTTCTACGGTTCTGTCCTCCGAACCGGTGTCGACAATTATCAACTCGGAATCCACCGCTTCTCTTAGAGGCTGGAGCGCTTCCAGGCACTCCTGCAAGTATTTTTCTTCGTTTTTTACCATCATGGCAATGCTTAATTTCATCACTGCTGCCTCCTTTTTTTGGCTTAACACCGGCTAAAAGCTTCTTTAACTTTAGGCAGTGTTAAGCCAAAAAATGCTGAAGATGCGGCAGGGAGCCAGAGAGATAACTCCCCGACTCCCTGCTTTAAATGCTGGTTATCCAGATAAATTATAAGCCAAATTACTAGCGTAAGAGTTGCAGGACAATTTGCGGG
>JGI24713J26584_10002852_pt1 | contig 11573 bp, 13 predicted proteins | sample BioPla4DNA1_FD_26584 | JGI IMG/M metagenome (IMG submission 26584) | reverse complement strand
TATATACCGATATACTGAAAGTCGTTCAACGGTCAGTCTTATTGAATGCTCCAACTTCGCCACCTAGTATCAACCAGGCCTGCCGGAAACTCAAGCTTGGTATGAACAAGCCGGGCCATGCCCCTAGGTCTCTTCCGGGCAGGCCCGGCCGGAATGTCCTCGACTCTCAGCTACGCTTAATCTCGGCGACGGTATCTGCGTCAAGCCGCTTTATTAGTTCAACCACGAGAGCCACTGCTTGGTCAAAGTCATCCTGGTGGATGATACCTGCGTGGCTGTGGATATACCGCGTCGGTACACAGATGACGATGCTGGGCACGCCCGTCTTGTACAGGTGAATGCGTCCTGCGTCAGTGCCGCCCCCTGGCATGTAGGAAAACTGAAGAGGGATATTGACATCCTTAGCCGTCTGCACCACAAAATCCCTGAGTTTCCTGTGGGGAATCATCGTACTGTCATAAAGGAGGATGCTGGGTCCCTTTCCGAGCTTGGCTGTGGCCTCATGCTCCTTTACACCAGGCATGTCCCCTGCAATGTCAACCTCAAGCGCAAACCCTATGTCGGGCTCCACAACTGCCGCACTTGTGGTAGCACCCCTGAGCCCCACTTCCTCCTGCACCGTGCCCACACCATAGACAGTGTTAGGATGGTCTACATTTGCCAGTTGCTTGATGGCTTCCATGAATATAGCGCATCCGATACGGTTGTCCCACGCTTTGGCCATCAAATACTTGGGGTTCTTCATCTGCTGGAAGGGCGATACCGGAACTACAGGATCGCCTGGCAGCACGCCCATCTTTTCAGCATCTTCCCTGCTGGACGCCCCGATGTCGATAAACATATGTTCCATCTTGACTACTTTGTTGGCTTCCTCGTCATCAAGTATATGAGGAGGTTTGGAACCGATGATCCCAGGAACGTCACCTGAGGAAGTCTTCACTACTACGCGCTGGGCCAGCATGACCTGCTCCCACCAGCCGCCCAGGGTCTGGAATCTCAGGTACCCTTCCTTGGTGATGTAGGTAACCATCATGCCCACTTCATCCATGTGCCCGGCCATCATGATCCTAGGCGTATCTGAGGACCCTGCCTTCTTGCAGATCACGCTGCCAATATTGTCTTGGCTCACTTCTGCGTACGGAGCCATATATTGCTTGATGTATGCCCTGACCTCGTCTTCGTAGCCAGATACTCCCGGGAGCTCAGTCAGTTCCTTGAGCAATTTGATCCGTTCGTCCATGAATGACCCTCCCCTATCCCAACTGTAGCTAAGCTAACGACAGTATTCTAATAGATGGGGGGTGTCTTGACGAGCTAAAAAACCCCCATCGGACCTATCTCTGTTGGACAGGCTTTTCGTAAGGGGCTTTCTGAAAGGGATGTCTTTGGTCTTGGAAATTTCCGGCGGCGTATGGGCAGTATGCGCAGTGTAGGCAGGCACTGTCCGCATCCGCCTGAGTGTCAAGGACCTCTATGTGAACCAGTGTCGCACCTGCCAGGTGTTCCTTCGACCGTAGAGCCGTATACAGGTGTGTATGTCACCACAGACCTGCTTTCCAGCCGGTGTATTTCGCTCCAGCGTATAGCCAGCATGTTGCCGGCGTATTGTCGCCAGCGCATTGCCAACGTACTGCCAGCGTATTGCCAACATATTGCCAACCGACTGGGCTGCGACGCATATTGCCGTCAATGGTAATATTCGGTAAACCGCCGGGAAGGCCGCTGTTTAACCCGCTTCTTTGGCCGTCATGTTGATTGCTACTTCGACGGCTGCTTCGGCCGCTACTTTAGGCCACCTTCCCGGCGGACGCCCTTCACGGGTCCGGGCGAAGACCCGTCCATAGCCTATGTGTTGTCTTGGAAATATTCAGCGAACGCGAAAACAGCCGGATATCCGCCGGTATGGAAGAACAGGACTGCTTCTGCGTCATCAAGCTGTCCCTTCCGGAGCAAATCGAGCATGCCCGACATGGCTTTGCCTGTATATACCGGATCCAGCAGAATCGCTTCAGTCTGGGCCACCAGCCGTATTGCATCATTTCCTGCCTGTGTGGGTACTGCGTATTTTTCGCCGTAGTATTCATCGTGGACGATAATGTCGTCAGGCGTAACTGTCTTCTCGATACCAAGCAGGGCATACACCCGGTTAGTCATCTCAGCCACCGATTTTTTCTGGGGCTCTGAGTCGCGGCTTACAGATACCCCGTGGATTTTCATTGCAGGGTACAGTTCCCGAGAGGCTACTTCGGCACCGGCCTGGGTACCGGCTGACCCGGTGGCAAGGAACGCATGACCGAAGCTTACGCCCAGTTCCTTCGCCTGCTCAATCACTTCCATAGTGCTCTCTACGTAACCCAAGGCACCGAGAGGTGTCGACCCGCCGACTGGAATCAGGTATGGCTTGCGGCCTTGCTCTTTGAGTTCTGCAACCAGATCCTGGGCCGCCTGATTCATATCGCCGTCCTCGGGCACAAAGTGGATGTTGACTCCGAGGATGGTATTGTACAGCAGGTTACCTTGCCTTACGGCCGGTTCCTCACCTTGAAGGATTAGGTGGCACTCAAGCCCCAGTTTTGTAGCCACCGCAGCGGTCTGGCGGCAATGGTTTGACTGTACTCCGCCTAGAGTGATGATGACGTCGGAATCCTGGGCAAGGGCATCTGCCATTAGGAAGTCCAGTTTCCGGTTCTTGTTGCCGCCGAGCCCTGATTGGGTGAGATCGTCGCGCTTTACGAAAATCCGAGGCTTGCATCCCAGGGCTTGCTGCAACCTGGGTAATTCTTCTAGGGGGGTTGGCCGTTGGAACAAGCCGAGACGCTTGAATCTGCTAAGGTCCACAATCCATTCTCCTTTCTTGTGGTCAGGTGTTCAGGTTTATTATTCTGTTTTTGTCCTAAGAAGAGCCGTGATACCTGCACCGGCCATTGTTAAGTCTATTGTTTACTCTATAATAGAACGTCCCCAATAGAACGTCCCCCGTGAGCGATTTTTTCGAGATTAAGTTCTGCCCTGTAGGTTCTGCATCAATACCTAAGTTCCTGCCAGTGTCTTTGGAGAAGTCTGACTGCAAGGGGGCTTGGCTGGATTGAAGTAGGGAACTGGGATGTATGTGCGCAACAAGCACACAAGCGGTGCAATAAGGTCAAGCTTGAGGAAAATCTCTGAGAAATGGAACTCAGAAGAGTCTGACAATAGTGATGAAGTGATGAGGAATAACGCGAAGGAATAGTACTGAGGAAGTTCTGGGAAGCAGGCCTTAGGAATATCTCGCAACAGCGGCGCGATTGTAGACGCTGCAAGGTACGGTCGGTATGAGGTATCTCAGTGATTTGTCAGAGTTCCTTGCAATAATCGCCGGTCCCGGGGCTAAGATCGCTGCAATGAGTAGATGAAAAATCAAGCGATTAGATGCAGAATCAGATGTATAGTTTAAGCGCAAAGAGAAAATCCTAATACGGGCTAGGTTGCGAGAGCAGTTGTCGCACCTAGCCCTGTGATTTGCCTGTGATTTGNCTGTGACTTGCCAGTGGTTTGAACGGGGTCTACCCGTGATTTACCTGCGACTTGCCAGTGGTTTAAACGGGGCTTACCCGGGATTTACCCGCGACTTGCCAGTGGTTTAAACGGGGCTTACCCGTGATTTACCTGTGACTTGCCCGTGGTTTGGCTACGCCTACCTGGGACTAACCTGTGACCTACCTATGACTTCCTTCCTGGCGTGAACACTATAGACCACTACCGGCGGAATGTTCTAGTTGGGCTTGCTTTTCAGGCTAACAGGACCACTGGCAGCAAAGAGATACGCGCTAATCCGCTCAGCGCCGCCGCAGAAGCCGGCAACGTGAAGCTCGTTCGAGGGCCTTGGATACGCGAGTTCTTGGACGAACTCGAGGCATTCCCGGGCGAGGCCCATGACGATCAAGTTGATGCGGCGAGCGGGGCTTATGAGAAGTTGGCATTACGAAGACGTCGTGGCGTTGTAGACAAACCTCCAGGTTGGTAAAGGCTGGTGACTAGGTTGCCTGCCATACTCACTTCGCTCGATTTTCTCCGTGAAGGCGCGCCCTGGCCGCCGCCTACGGAGCTAGAGAGGCTTAAACTGTACAAGCAGAATCGTGATCTGTTCGTGGGGAAGCACGATAAGGTCTTCAAAGACTGGATCANGCTGCTTCGGGATGATATGCAGGCGTCTTTGGAGATTATCCTCAACTGGCCGAAGCGACTCAGACAGTTTAGTGAATTGCAGGAGATGGTGATCCAAGATCCTAGGTCAGGCGTTTTCTACTATGTACACAGGACGGCAGGTCCGCAGCTGGCATTCTATGCAGAGCGAATTCAATATCTTAGTAAGCTTTTCAAAAAGGTGGGTCTTGTGTACAGTATAGACAAGAATCAGCGTGTTGGCTTTTGGCACATAAAAACCGGTAGACGATATTTTGCGTCTCAGAACGATTTCGTTGAGATTCGACCATCGAAGAGGTGAGAGCAGTGAAACGAGATGAAGTGCTATGGATGCTTGAGTCTTACGAGCAAGAAGTCTCGTGGCTGCCCAATAATGTGAACCCTCACGGCGAGATGGACGACATCCTCGATGGTCGAGATGTTGTCGAGGACCACAAGGCACTGTTGTCAGAAACCGAACTGGCTCGTTTGCAGCGTGCCGATGAGCATCTTAGGAAGTATGCCAAGGAGGTATACAGCTATCTAAGTCGGGACCCCAGGAAGTATCGTGAGAAGTACAATGTGCCGCGTTCTCGATGGTGGTGGTATGTTGACGAACTAACGGAGACGTGACGGTTTCCTGGGCAGCGGTTCCGCGTCCACAGCGATCCCGATAATTTTCGGATCATTAAACCGAATCGGAATCCGAACATAACTCAAAGTCTTCGGGGCTTTTTGTTTGGGATGACCTGCAGAGAGTGCTCGCGGAGAAATAGGCAATTTGAGCCATGCCGGCCTAGAGGATAGAGGTACCAAGCTAGTCGCCGCCTAGATGATGGACTGCAGGCGCTGCCTAACCCGAAAATGATTTCCAGGCCATGAATCTTATTGTCATTCTAATGCTATATAATTGTCAGCTTTTCATATCTTAGTTGAGACAGGCTTTTCCGCTCTCCAAAGCTATCCATGTGAAATGCACATCAAATGCACGTAAGCTGTTAGGGGGCCCAAGGCCTGAGAGCGCCATATTCCGAAGCAGTCAATAGCACGGCATGGCGGGTTATCCGGCTGCTGTACACCGGATAACCCGGGCTCGGGAGGTAGTCGTCTTTCCAGTCGGCTTCCCCTGTCTCGCAGACCGCTCTGAATCCCTTCGCTATTCGGATTACCGGGCAAATGCGCCCCAGAGCACCTGCAGAGAGGCCCGCTTGGATGCACCTATATCGAGCACCTCTATAGAGGAAGCCAGATCTCAAGGTGAATCCATATCTCAAGGGGAAGCACGATCTCCACGGCCTCAGACTCGTCCCTCGTTGTTTCCGCTAACACAAAAAAGGGTCAAGTCCGAAAACAAGCCCTGCTCTCAACCTGAAGCGATGCCCCCTAAGACTGATACGGGTATTCTCCAGACCGATTATATGACTATATGTCTTATTCTACAGACTTATCGTCTATCCCTTCTTGGTCTGGGACCAGCATTCGAAATTTAGGAGCATAGTCTCGGAGTTGGTAGATTTGATTGGCGGATAACACAAGTTCAGGTTTTGAGGGTCTAAGAGGCAGCGATGTGCGCGGCTATGCGCGCAGCCATGCGCAGAATTTGAGTATCCCAGCGATGAAGACAATTAGACCATGAAGCCCGAGTAGCAACAATGCACGGGATTTGAACATCTCGAAAGCGAACAAGGTAAATTTTTGAAGCCTCAAACCCAGGCGATAGGCGGGATTTGAGCATAGCGACAACAAACATGATGTAGTTTTGAATCTCCGAACAGAGGCAGTAGTCAGGATTTGAGCATCCCGAAGGAAAGTAGGGTAAATCTCTGAAGTCTCGAACAGCCACCATACGCAGGATTTGAGCATATAGGAAACAAACATGATGGAATTCTCAAACTTCGGACAGAGACAATAGACAGTCCCTGAGCACCCCGAGAACAAGTATGATGAGATCTTGAAGCTTCGAACGGAGACAATACGCAGAGTTTGACTATCGACGTCTCCCGAACATGCCTCAACCCAATACTAATCAGTCCGGTACTTCTTGATGGCCCTGATAATATCCCGAAGCAGCAGGCTTTGTTCCAGCTCCATGTCTTCCAGCATATAGGATATTTCTCGCTTAACCTGTTGGATATCCTCGGAGCCGGCGCTAGTCCCGGCATCCCGGAAAACGTCGGGTTTGCCTTGATGTTCTGCCTGCCGATGTTCAGCCTGCTGAATAATAACAGATACTGGGGTCTCAAGCGCATCTGCAAGCAAAACGAGGGTATCGAGACTAGGCAGCCTCTGGCCGGCCTCGATTTTCGCAATATAGGTCGAGTGCAGGTCCGCCCGTTCCGCCAATTGCTCTTGTGTGAGGCCTCGCTGCCTTCTCAGAGCCCTGATTGTCTTCCCAAGATTATGCAGATTGTTTCTCATCACACGATGCATCTCCTGCCCCCTGGGGACCGGTCCTGAATAGATTTCCTCTGTCCCGATTTTTCGAAAAGGATGGTCAACAAAATCCTTTCAGACTCACGGGCGATATGGAATAGACTATTGGTCTGTATACTGAGACCAGCAGTCATCCCGTTCTTCCTGTAAGTCTTCCCTGGATGGTCTCCCTCATCCGCCACAACAACATACCGCGTATTCTCAAAACTTCAGTATGAGAATTGAGGCGTACTCAGAATAGGAGCATACGCGGGGCCGGCGTGGTGAAAATCTGAGACTCAGAGTACCCGAGGCAACCACAATTTGATGATGACGTTGAACCGGTGTCATGAAATCTTACTAAACCCGGAACCCGTACTATCAAGACTCGATAATTCGCCTATCCGACGTTCTCAGAATCTGATTGTGCACAGAGCCAGTNGGCACATAACTTGACTATCTACCAAACTGAGCTCATCAGGATTTGATTATTCACAGAATCAGTTGGCTCATAATTTGACGATCTACCGAACTGAGATCTTCAATACTTGACCATATGCAGGATCAGTGGGCGAGAAACTTGACTACCTGCCAGACTGAGTTCTTCAGGATTTGATTGTTCGCAGAGGCAGTTGGCTCATAATTTGACTATCTACCGAGCTGAGGTCTTCAAGATTTGATTGTATACAGAGTCAGTGGACACAAAATTTGGCTATCCGTCGAGCTGAGATCCGCAAGATTTGATTATTCACAGAGTCAGTGGGCACAGAATTTGACTATCCATCGAGCTGAGGGCCGCAGGATTTGATTATGTACGGAGCCAGAAGGACCTACAAAAGGTACTCTGTTTGCCTAATTCACCCTCGGGCAACAACTGCCCAGATAGTACTAATAGAAAGGAACACACCGAGAGGGATGGTATCGGTAGTCTTGAGGCGTCCCAACAGCAGCAGAATCACGGTATAGACTGCCGCAAGCGTGAACCCGACTGCAAGCCCGGATACAACACCGGGGAAGCCAAGATAGAATCCAATTACTCCTGCCATCTTCACATCTCCTCCGCCTATGGCACCGGGCTTTATGAGAGCTGCTACAAGCAGGAATCCGAAACCGAAACAGGCACCTAGGATGCCGCCGGACAAGCTGCTCGACATACCCTGTGCCCGGATCAGCCACGTTCGATTCGTCCATAGCCTGGGCTGAGACAAGGCAGACGACCGGAGAACCAACGCAAAACCTAAGACTGACAGCAACACCTTGTTGGGTAGCAGCCTGTACATAATGTCGGTGCCCGCAAGGAGACACAGATGTAACGCTATGATCATATGCAGTACACCGTGCAATCCCAACCCATAATGTTGGTAAAGCGCTAGGAAAGCAGCAGCGGTTGCAAGTTCCAGCGTCAGACGTGCCAGGACCAGTTTGCGGCAGCAATGCTTGTGCTGGCACCCCCGCGCAAAAGCCCTCTGCATGATAATACCGATCAGCGGTATAAATTCCCACACTTGGATAGGCTGATTTGGATGACTAGGCTGATTGCCCAGAACCCATCCAAAATTTTGGCCGCTGGTCACTTCGCCTCTAACAGAGATTCTTGACGCAATTGCGTACACCAGGCTCCCCATCCATAGTCCTGTAAGAGCAATCAAGATATCCGCTAACCCGAAGCTCGCCTGAGGCCACACCGAACGGATCGGCTCTAGGAACACCAGGATCCCGTGCAACAGCTCATCATCCCCAGTGGGTATTTGTCCTATCTCTACGCCGTCTGGCTCGCAAATACACATCACACCATTTGGTTCGTAGGGTACACATCTCAAACATCTGGTTCGTAAGACGTTCGTAAGACGCACATGTACTCCATCTGGCTCGCGGAATGCACACCTACGGTTCTGGTTTGCAGGTGCCCATCTACGCCATCTGGCTCCTTGGTCCAGAAACCCCGTGACCTGCCCGTTTTTCTATCTTCTCGATCTGGCGCCGGTAGTGCCGGGACAACCGCTCAAGAGTCTGAATGACCGGGTCGTCCATATCAACTGTATCCTGAGGCAGCCGCGGTGGAATCTTCTGCCGCATCCGGCCAACTGACAAATCGGCAGCCGTCAGCACAGTCAGCACAACGCCGTGTTCGGCACACGCCCCAATTTTGAACATGTCCCGGACACGCCTTTGTCTGAATTGCTCCTCATCAGGGTACATGTCGGTGACGCCATAATGCTGAGGCCCGTTGAACTCAAACCCGACCTTCTCCTCTGGAAAATACCGATCGATTTCCAACCTCTCACCTGTGAGAGGATAGACCAAGAAGTCAGGCCTGGCGTTATCGATGTAGTTGCGTTGCGGCACGAGACAGTCCAGATAATGTTTTGTCAAAAACTCCCCTTTGTGGGCGCAGAACTTGAACCTGTGCTCAATTGACTTGGCCTGCTCAGTCTTTACGGCTTTCGGCGCTGTAGGAACCGGGATGATCTTAGCACCGTTCTTCACGAGGTTTAGCCATCCGGCTTGCTCAAGCCTCCTGCACGACTTGGACACCGTGTTCCTCGACAGGCCGGTGCCGGCAATAAGTTCTTTGAGCGAACCAGGCCGTGTAATGCAAACACGGATGTAAATCATCCTATCGGACTCAGAAAGCCCCGGAAACTTCAAGAGTTCAAGAAGGAGCACATGATCCATATGTGGGAACTACTCCTAACTGCGATTTGTTTTGGTTTACTCCTCAACAGTACAAGTAAATGCCTGAGCCAGTGTGGCTGTCCGTACCTGTGCTCGAAGCCTGACCACTCTTCACATCGCCCCGGTTACCGGCACATTGGCAAGGCAGGCGAATCTACAACCTACTGAGCCAGGCAGAGTGGAACGCCACACACACCAGCAGAAGCCCGGAATACCGGCTCAAGATGTATTTCTCTCTGTCGATACTCCTGACAGATCTGTGGCGATGTTAGTCGGAACTTGTTGCGTCGTGGAATATTGTACCTAATTATGTCAGCCATGACAAGTACTGTAATACTGGAATTTGCGGCAATCTAACTGCGCTCAGCTTATCTATGGCCAAATCAGTCTTGCGCAAATCCTGAGTCTGGGGAGGTTGATGATAGTCATGTCTTGGGCAGATAGGCCTTCTTCATACGCAAATCCTGCGCAGGCATTAGTACTCATCTGCAATATCTGAGCATACCTAGTTGGGTCATGATGCTAAGTTAACTAGTCAAAACAGCGAGGTGTTCAAAATTTGAAGACATGGGACCGGCACATGCTTAGCATCTGAATATACGGAGCGGTTGCATGCTCAAGATTTGATTGCGCGGTTCTTAATGGATTTCAAGGCTTCTTCTTCTCAGGCGGCTACATGCTCAAGATTTGATTACGTGGCTCTTCATATGTTTGAACACCTGTCGGTTGCAGGGCGCCACCTGCTCAAGATCTGATTACAATTCAAAATAGCACACACATCCCTCAATTTCGGCGCGTAAGATGTAAGGAAGCTACATCTGCAAACCGATAACTACGAGGGGAGGATGGTTCTATGAACGATGTTCTGGCTTTATTGTTTATGCTCTTGTTGGTCGTAGGGCTGAGCACCAAATCAGCACAGGTAACCACCAAGCCTGTGGATAGTTTGGAAATAGACAGCTCGTGTTGCGGCTCAGTCGAAGGCAAAGACGGACTGGACCAATAGGGAATCTAGACAGTATCTTCCCAGAAGGCTGCCCGGTACAACTCAAAACCCGGGCTCTCCTTCAACCTTCCTACATATTGGCCATGCTCCCCGTTGGAACGTACTGTCGGAGCGAAATGTCCCAGGCCACCTATCCAAACTCCAGATTTCCCGGTCTGATAGTACCCGCTGGACTCATCAGAGAGTTTTTGGATTTCATCCAAATCGTAAGCAGCTCGCTCTAAGGTTCTTCTCCTCGAGTTTTTGACTTTGACTTTCTTTGCTCTTTGTGCTAAAGTATCACTGAACCCAATATTGGGAACTATCTCATCTGGAAGCAGATTCATTCTTTCCTGGAAAGGAGTGCGGCCCATGATTAGACGGTGGCATCCGCTTAATGATCTTGCACGCCTTGAGAGAAAGATGGATTCGTTTTTCAACGAGCTTTGGAGGGGATTCAGCCCGAGAGCCTTTGCCGAGGCCCAATTTGGTAGTTTCCCTGTCGATGTGCTGGATCAGGGCGACGAAATCATAGTCAGGGCTGAACTTCCCGGAGTGGAAAAAGACAAGATCGACCTTAGGTGCACAGAAGATTCAATCAGCATCGCTACGGAGAAGAGCGAGCAGAAGCAAATCAAAGACGGCACTTGGGTTGTTCAGGAATCGTCTTTCGGCAAGATGGTGCGGACCATTAGCCTGGATTCGCAGATAGACCCAGATAGGGCCTATGCTTCGTTTGAAAACGGAGTGCTGACTGTAACACTGCCTAAGACCGGACCGTCGAAGCGCGGACGGAGCATTCAGATTAACTAGGAACGAGATTCGGGCCAAAGATTCGATTCGGAGCCATCGGCCACTTCTCAATCGGATCAACTTAAGCCAAAGAAATACCGGATGTTTGATATTAGCAAAGTAGTTTGAGCATGTTGAGGAATCCGTCGGACATATCGGCGGATTCTTCTTAATCTTATAACCCTGATCCAAATCGCAAGTTTATTAGCACTCCCGCCCATCCTCCAGCTACACAGCCTTGGAAAGCCTGGCTACTCAAAATCCCCGGATAGCTACTTCCCAGGACTCGCCTCCTTGAATCGGGCCGCAAGGCGATGACAGCAGATCTTGCATACGAACTTCAGCAGCGCGAAGCTGCCCTTCATTACCTGTGGGACCAAGGCCTCATTTTCATCCTTGAATCTGCAACTTAGGGCTAAGGTTTTCGATTAACCCATTGAAATTGCACCTCGGCCCGGTAAGGAGCCGGGCAATACTCCGCAAGGATGCGGACTACATTCTACAAGGAGGTAGAAACAGTGAGAATCAACACCAACATTTCCGCGCT
>JGI24713J26584_10002828_pt1 | contig 11634 bp, 12 predicted proteins | sample BioPla4DNA1_FD_26584 | JGI IMG/M metagenome (IMG submission 26584) | reverse complement strand
GATGTTATGGTTGCAACTTCATTCTAACCGAGGGACACAAGAAATGGCTTCTTTTATTTCATGGGGAAACCAATTTTACACAATTATACGGACTCAACTGGTACTCCAAAGGTTACTCCAAAGGTTACTCCAAAGGTACTCCTTTAGATACACTTAGAGTTTACTCTTAGAATAGTCTCTTAATATATCTCTCCCTCCTAAAGGTGGACCGCTATTTTTCCCCCTAGGCTAGAATCTACGTCTAAAGTCGTTGGAGAAAGCGTTAGAGCTATTTCCTCCTAGTACATGGTCCATGAATACCTTGAGTTCCTGATTGAGTAGGTTCTCCCTGTAGTCCTCCTCAGCTAATCTCTCGTCCCTAGCCATAGAATCCACCCAGTATCTTACAGCCATAGCCAATACGTCTAACCTATCGTCAAACTTAAGGGCTCCTCTGTCTCTTGTAATCCTGGTCATCTGATAGAATAACGAGTATTGGAGCCTATCATTGTCCCCTAGGGCTTCCTGTAGGTCTCTCTTAACTACGTCATAGTCAACGATAAGTCTATGCCTCATCATGACAGGTTCTAGTGTGTCAATGATTCTCAGTTCCTTCTGAGTATGGTGTCTTACCTCTTCTACAGCACAAGGCCAGTATCTATTAAGGATAGGCTGGAATAGCTTAGTGAACATACCATCACCGAAGTTAGATTCAATCAATATCCCATTGACCTTCTGTTCCCTTGCTATCTTAGCTAAAGAGACGAGTGTAGCGTCGTCATAGCCACCCTTAAGGCCCCCCATAGCTGTCACATATAGGAAGCCATGGAGTTGCTTAACTACAGCGTAGGTAGTCTCGTCCTGGCCCCTACCTGAAGGGTCTATAGCAAGGATAGAACCTTCGTATTTAGCCCACTCATCGTCAAACCGTAATGGCCTATAGAACCTATCGCCAGTGAATCCTATGGAATGAAACTCTTTGATTGGCTCACTGTTGCTCCATTGGATACTAATAGGAGCCTTATCAATATCAGTATTGAAGACTATAAGGTCAGCAAGTTTAAGAGGATACCTCTCAGCGTCACTGAGGGAGGTATCAAGCATAAACTGTAGGGCAAACCCTGCTCTACCGTAGGCTATTTCTCTTTCATGTAGGTCAAGGTCAGTGAACCTCATGGGGTCTACAGGTTTCCCTACTATCTTAGGGTCTTTCTCTAGCTGAATCTGAATACTCTCTGCAAGAGCCCCATTATAAGCTATTACTTGCTTACTGTTAGGGTATCTTGCAGGCCATATCCTACAGTCATACCCACGTTCCCTAAGCTTATTGTAGATGGATTCCTCTGTTTGGGGGGTCCCTAGGTAGGTAATCTGTCCTACTTCAGGCATGATAATAGCCTCAAACTCCATACAAGCCTTTAGGAGCTTATCTCTCATGTCCTGAGTAGCTGAGTTATTAGGGACTTCAACGTCATCAGCGATAATCTCTACTGCACGACTACCTGTAAGTTGTCCGAAGATACCTACGGACTTCACTGAAGGAGCGTGAGCAGGCTTAGCAGGACCAAAATCAAAGGCTATCATACTGTCCCTCTGGTCTTCTCTAGCCTGTAGGTGTTGAAGCATAGGTACTTCCCTAATGAGTCTCTTTGTGAAGCTACTGAAGTCATCTGAGCGTTGCTTACTAGCAGAGACAACCAGCACCTTATACTCAGGGTCCCTAGCCCCTCTCCATAGAACATAAGCACTCGTAATCCAAGACTTCCCTACTCCCCTGTAGCCCTCTATGATTTTCCTTTTAGGTCCATGCTGTAGGTAACTAGCTATCTCGTATTGGATAGGTGTAGGCTCAGGGAGTCCTAGGTGCTTCCAGATAACGTAGAGGAAGTTCCTGAAGTCCAGGAGTAGAGGATTGTTACCTTTATAGTTATCAATAATCAAAGACTACTAAGTCTCCTTCCCTCACATCTACATGGATGAAACCCTTAGCAGGATTGACTCCTATCCCAGTGAACCCTAGCCATTTGACTAAATCGAAGAGTTGCCAGTAGGTTAGCCCAGTGATATGGGCAGGTATATCTACTGCTCTTCCATGAAGGTGTTGAGAGTTCTTAGCCCCCTTCACAGCCTTGTTGTGTATCTCGCAACGGTAAGCTGAAGTGAACCATAGGGGTACCCCGAGAATGTCTCTGAGTTCCTGTAGTAGCTCAAGGAGCTTGGGGTGAAGCTTAACTGCTCCACAGTGTTTACATTGGAACTCTTTTAGGTTAAAATTGGGAGTAAGTTGAAAATTATTTATCATGGAGAATCGTCTCCTCTCTATTAGGAAGGTGTTATACTATGCTCAATGTTTTAATCGCTATAGGAATGATTGGAGGAATGGGTTTTATTGGTTGGTGGGTGTTCAGTAAATTACCTAAGCGTGTTCAAGAAGGAATACCCAGAGCTATCCTTAGAGGGCTAGGGGTTGCCTTTGGTTGGAGAATAGTTCAAGGCTCTTTAGAAGCGGGCCTAACAACTCAGGGCGGTTTGATGGCTCTACTGGGAATCTGGATACTCTATGGTTGTCTGAGTCATCCCTTCTCTAATGAAGCAAGACCAGAAGTACCTAAAAAGGCTCCCTCAGTTTCAGGGACAGACACAGGAAGATTTCTAAACCTTAAAAAAGAGGACGCACCTGAAGATGTTACACCGTAGATTTACACATTAAAAGGGACTCCCTAAAGAGTCCCTCGTTAGTTACTTACAGTATAATCCCCGTAGAATGGAAGCTCTTTTTCCAGTATATCTAGGGGGTTTCCTTTATTTACTGCTACAGTAATTCCATTATTCTGAAGAAGTTTAATAGCGTTAGAGATATGCTGAGGGGTAGCTGTCCCATCCCCTGACTCAGCTTTCCCTACCTCTCCAGCTACCTCCTGGAGCCAATCCATAGCGTTCCTAGAAGCTATTACTACCTCTCCTATGGAGTCCCACAGGACTTTCGCAAGGTAGAGACTGGGAGGGTAAGGATCCTCACAGTCTAGATACCCCATCTCCCGCTTCTTCAGTTCGTCTACTATCTGGTCTTTCATCCCGAAGAGCTTCACTCCATAGGGCAAGGTCATAACAGGTCTCTTGACTATATTCCTATCAATCTTCCCTACCCAGAGCTTAGCGTAGCCTCTCTGTTCTTCGTCTATTAGGTTCTCAGCGTCCCATTCAACTTTCCTTTGGACTACCTTCATGACCTCACTGTAGACATCTTGAGGCTTGTCCATAGGAACCAGGTTAGTAGCCTTACCTCCTACCTCATCAAGTAACATAGCTGAGAAGTTCTGGAGACCATTACAACTACCGTCCATTGCTATAGGGAGATGAGAGACGTAATCATAGCCCTCCTCACAGAAGCCAGCGTACTCGAAGCACCCTGCAAGGAACTGCCAAGGGTCGTCTGCTTCAGTCCAGAACCTTTGACCATCAAGAGGATTCTTAGCTGAGTCCAGAATTAACTCATGGTGTTCCTCTACCCAGGCTACCCTATCATTAAAGGACACCTTATCGACTCCATAACAATTCGCTAGGTGAACTTTAAGCCAATAGACTCCCCTTTCACTGCCTAGAGGTTTCCCTTCAGCGAACTCTAACAAGGACTTAGCTATATCATCCCCTTGGGGGTTCAGGTAAGGTTGAATAGGATACAGCCTACCCCTCCAATCAAGGGTCCATACATAGTAGATTGCTTCATCCTCTTTGAATTTGTCTGCTACCCAGAGCTTGTGCACAAGTGCCATGAGCTTGGACCTCTCTTGAATCCTTCTCTCATAGACATCTCTAGCCTGAGCCTTCCAGTTCTTGATAACCTCTGGTTGAGTCTCCTTCAGGTACTCAAACTCTTCATCAGATTCCCATACAGGTGGAGGTAGAGGAATCTCTTCCATTCTGGGTAGTCCAGCGAGACCATTGTCTAGCCTATGGACCTCTTGGAGTACCTCCAGGACCTTCGTGTTGATTCTCCAGGGGACTTTCTGAAGATGATTGATAGCTGAATATACCTTGGGCATATCGTGTTCTGCAAGGGCTTCTAGAGCGTCCTCATTGTAGGTCTTGATTAGTTTCAGTTTAAGAGTCTTAGAGTTATTTAGGTATCCTCCACCATATATAGTATGCCAGTCTACTGGAGGTACTACCATTGGTAGAAATACAGGAGACAGAAGCTCATACTTGGCGTTGTATTTGACTATCCATTCTACAGCCTTCTCATGTCCCTGAATCAGCCACTGACTATTACTATCCTGGACTCTCTCGATTAGACCTGTAGATTCAATGAACAAGTCAATAATCTTGGAGCCTATATGCACTTCATCTATCCCAGACCAGTCGGTATCCTCTATACCCAAGACTTTCCGTTTAAGATACAGGATGGCTGCCCTCCTGTGGTGAGGACTACTGGCTCTCTTGTTCTGGGAGTCCTCTACCTTATCCAGGTAGGCAGGAGCCTCCTCGACTATCTTCAGGTACTCATAGTGGTCCGCAAGTCTCTGGAAGATTGCTCTAGCTACAGTCTGAACATTCCTGACGGAGCCAATACTGTTGATTAGTTCTCTGGCTGTAATATACGCCACATCATAGTAATCGAACTCCTTCAAGAAGGCTCTTGTCTGGTGCATACGCCCTCCACCCCTTCGGGTTGTCTCTACGAAGTCCTTAATAGCCTTGGCGAAGGGCTCTATAGTCCTATACATCAAGGCTACTCCTGGGGGCATCTCAGATAAAGGTGTATTCTCTATCTGCTCCCTGTATCTCTTTACACCTAGGGCTACGCTCTCCTCCTCTAGCTCTAGCTGTCTTTGAATTAAGTCCTCTCTGACAGTCATTACAAAAGCTCCTCCTTTTGCTTTCTTTTTCTTGTGACTTAAAAAAGGGCATAAAAAAAGACAGGGTAGATGTCTTTAAAAAGTAAATCTGAATATTAAAGACACCCTACCCTGCCATACTTTTGTTTACTGTAGCGTTATAGGGTACAAATATTATTGTAATATGATGCTGAGGATTAACAAATATAGTTAATACTATTTGTGCTCTTGTGGTCTATCGTTAGGTACTCCTATAGTCTTATTACTTTAGATAGGTATTTATTGAAGAAGATTAACTATAGTAAATACTATAGGCTCTTTTGGTTACTCTTTTGGTTACTCTTTTGGTTACTCTTTTGGTTACTCTTTTGGTTACTCTTTTGGTTACTCTTTTGGTTACTCTTTTGGTTACTCCTTAAGATAATACTTTAGGTTCTCTTTAGGTTACTCTTTAGATATCTCCTTTAATACTCTTTCCCCTCTAAAGGTGGACTGCTAATTTACTTTGGGCATAAAAAAAGACGCTAGGATATTGTTAGTATCCCAGCGTCAACTGTAGGCAATCATATTGTGTCAACTGGATTAAATCCACTGTCCCCCATGGTAGAAACTGGTGAATTAACTGGTGGTGAGTGGTGGTGAAATTGGGGGTGATTGGGGGTGACTTTTTTGTCTCTTTATTGACCTTTTTGTCTACCCTCTGAATCGCTGTAAGTGGCTTGTAAAAATGGTGCCGGGGGAGGGACTCGAACCCTCACGAGCGCGTAGCCCAACGGATTTTAAGTCCGTAGCGTCTGCCATTCCGCCACCCCGGCTCATTCACAAACAACATTATACGTCATTTAACTGGCTCAGTCAACTGGGAGCGCCAGCCGTGCGTACAGCAGATCCCAGGCACTGACATGCAGCTTGCCCACACCCAACAGCTCCGCAGCTGCGGCCAAAATGGCCGCGCCGCTCACAATCACATCTTCCCTGCCCGCCTGCAGGGAAGGGATCCTCCCGCGCTCCTGCAGAGTCAGGCCGCCCAGCTGTTTATAGGTTTCCCCGAGCTGCGCCAGGGAAAAGGCAAAACCCGTCACCTTTTCATCGCTGTACTGCTCCAAATTCTGCATGATCGCTGCCAAGCTGGTGGCGGTGCCGCCCACGGCGATGAGTGCCTTGGGTTCATGGGCACGGTTCTGCTCGGCCAGGGGCGCCAGGATGCGCCGGATTTCTTCCTCCATGGCCTCCTGCTCCTGGCTGCGCAGGGGATGCGCGGTGATGAAGCGCTCCAGCATACGCACTGCCCCCACCTGGCTGCTGCCCCCGCCCAGCAGCTCTCCCCCTGCTAGGCCCGTGTAGATTTCGGTGCTGCCTCCCCCCACATCCACCACGGCAATGGGTTCGGGAAGCCGGAGGTGCCGCAGGGACCACACTGCCCCGGCAAAGGAAAGCTCTGCCTCCCTGGCCCCAGAGAGGATTTCCAAGGGGATCCCTAGGCGCTCCTCCACCAAGCTGGCGAATTCCTGCCCGTTTTTGGCATCCCTTACTGCGCTGGTGGCAAAGGCAGCCACAGGCACCCCCGGGGGGATCAAGGCCGCGAGCTCCTCTAGGGCACTTAAGGTGCGCTCCATCGCCGCTGGGCTCAGCTTGCCCGCAGCATCCACTCCCTGACCAAGGCGCACCACGCGCACCTCCTTGCGCAGGGGCTCCAGGCCTTGGGAAGTAACCTTGGCCACCAGCAGCCGCAGCGAATTGGTGCCCAGATCAAGGGCCGCCCTCATTGATCGTACTCCCTGCATTCGGCCTCGNGGCAGAACCAGGGTTTGCCCAGCATTTCCAGGGTCTCTGCGCCGATCGCGTTGGTCCCCCTGGCCAAGTAGTCTGCGGCGTGGGTGTGCAGGCACTTCACGCCCTGGGGGCTGCGGATGCCCCCCACTCCACTGCGGGCCAGGACCTGATAGCGCTCGGGATACTCCTGCTCCAGGCGTTTTTGCACATCCTTGGGGATAAGCGCCAGCCGCTCTTTGGCATAGGTCGCATGGCTTTCCGCCATNGCCTCGGCGAACTCCGGATCCTGGGCGATGCGCTCCTCAAACTGTGCAATGACGCCAGCGCTTTCCAGCGCAGCTATCTCCCGGCACAGATACGGACAGGTGAGCCAGTACATGGTGGGGAAGACTTCTAGATCAGAAGTGAGGGCCGAGACGGGCCTGTTCACGATCACCTGCGGATAGCCCCACCTACAGGTGGTTTTCACTTCCAGCACACCCCGGGGCTCTCTGCCGATCTGCTGCTTGATCACATTTAGTACTGCCTTGCCTGGCTTTGTTTGTTTCAGAAGATCACTTCCTAGACAAAAACACCCCCGTATGGAGGTGCCTATTTTTGACGAAATATACAGAAACTATCTTACCTCGCGCCCCGGCCTCCCCGTTTTGAATCTTGGCTTTTCTTCAGTGCTGACAGCCTCTCATCACTATCGCGCAAAAACCGCGTCAACCGCTCTTCAAAATCTGCAGAACTGCTGGCTCTCCTGCGGAAATTGCGGCGATCACGGTTACGGGATTGCTGCTGCGGATTTGCCTGTTTGATAGATAGACCAATCCTGCCTTCGCTCACATTAATAACTTTGACCTTGACCACGTCGTTCTCGTTGAGATAGTCCTTAATGTCTTTTACGTAGGCATCAGCTACTTCAGAAATGTGGACCAAACCGGTTTGTCCATTGGAAAGCTCCACGAAAGCCCCGAAATTGGTGATCCCCGTGACCTTTCCCTCGACAATGCTGCCGACATCAATTGACATACGTTAAAGAATTCCTCCTCTTGGATTTTGCCGCTGCAGGGCACTCGGCTAAGTGTCATTATATATTATTGGAATTTTTGTGTCAATAAAACTGTCTTCCCGATCTCAAGGCGCGGCCAGCGGCAAAACAAGAGCACCGCACTGCACAGCCCGTGTTAATCCTCCGCGGATTCAGATAGCCGATAGAGGATCTCCCCGGGTTTTACCAGCCCCAGCTGTTCCCGGGCTATCTTCTCCACATTTTCCGGAGAAAGGCACTCTGCAATCTCCCGCTCGAGATCCTCCCTGCGCATCTCCAGCACGGCAATACGCCTCTGCAGGCCTTCGATCTCCCGCCGCAGCTTGTGGTTTTCCCAGGCGTTTTTGCCAAAGCCCAGCGCTACCCAGAGGATCAAAACCAAGAGGAGAACGCGCCCTACATTGATCCGCACTTTCCTTTGCCTCTTCACTTCACGGGCCATGCCGATTACCTCCTAGGGTGTTTCATTCACCCTCCCGTGAAGTTTTCCTGCCAAATGGCGGCTTTCATTTCCTCCAGCGCAGCTTGGGGCGGATTCTCCACAGCCGCCTAGGGCTGGCAAGCGCCTGCGCCCTATGGGCGTAGTGGAAGCGCACTTCCTGGTAAACCTGAACGGGCAGGGAACCCAGCCAAACCGCACCGGTCACCAGCAGGTTAAGCAAGCGCCGGATCAAGTCCACGAGCCATAGGAGAAAGGAAATGACCAGGCTGCTCAGGATCAAACGGTAAAAGAAGAAGCCCAAAGCAAGGCCAATGACAACATAACCGCGCAGCTCGCCCCAATTGGCCAAGATCAGGTACAGAACCAAGATCGGGGTGACCAGCGCCCAGAACAGCAGATCCAAAAGAGGAGTGGCCAAGAGACCTGGGCGCAGCAGCCCCCGGATCACGCGGAAGAGATCGAAGAACAGCCCCAAGTTCACCCCAGCCAGAAGTACTATGCCGAAGGCATAGAGCTGAGTACCCAGGGGTTCCATATGCACACCTCCCCGCCCTTAGCGAAACAGCCTGGCTAAAAGCCCTTTGCTCTTTTTGCCCAGGGAGTCCCCTAGATACTCCACAGACGTGATGTAGCCTTGCACCAGGAGGTTGCCCGTTTCCAGGTTAAGCTCCTTAATGTGGAGGTCTTCACCCTGCACCACCAGGCCCCCCAGCTCCGTTTCCAGCACGATCTCCTGATCATCGAAGCTCTCCACGTGGATCACTCCGTCCAAGGTGAGCCGCTCCCGTTCCGCTAACACCAGCTGATGGCGCACGTTGCTCAGCCTCTTGTCGTCCACCTGCCTTACCTCCCCACACAGCAGCGCCAGGCGCCCGTATCTTCCTGCACCATTCTATGCTTGCAGGAGGCAGGTTAGACTAATCATAGATGCGCCGGATNGTCACGCCCTCAAAGAAGGTCTGGACGATCTCTTNAGGGCTCTTGCCCTCTTTGGCCAGCATAAAGGCGTCCCACTGGCTCAAACCCACNCCGTGGCCGTACCCCGTGCCGGCGATGCGCAGCACCCCATTTTCGAAGGCAAACTCCCGCACCAGGGTAGATTTCATCTTGGTGGAATCCACCGCCAGGCGGAACTCAGGGCCAGTGATCTCCTGCTCCCCCTGGGTGCCCTTAACCAGGATCTTGGTGATGCGTTCCGTGGGCCCCCGCTCTGTGATTTCCACCCCGGTGATCTCTCCCACATTCACGCCCCGGGGTGCCAGCAGATTCCTCAGCTCCGCGGCGGAGTACTCCACCTGCCAGNCCTTCACATCTTCAGGGACGTGTTCGTTGTCCGGCAGGCGGACGCTTTTGGTAAAGGGGGGTTCTTCTTCCTGGTAATCCAGCCCTTCCTTAGCGCGAGCGGTAATCCCCCCGGAGTAGGCGTGGAACCAGCCCCGCACATAGCGATTGNCATAGGTCATGACCTCCCCCCTGGTCATCTCCACACCCCGCCTGATCTCTTCGGTCACCGCCTGGGGGTTGTAGGCCTGGGTCTCTTCGATGGATGTGGACACATCTGCACCGTATTTATCCTTCACCCCGCCCTGGGAAACGAAGTCCATGGTGAAACTGCGGGCAAAGATAGCCTGGGCCGCATAGGCTTCCACGGGCCAGTCTGGAAACATCTCCCCGGCCACCACCCCCGCCAGGTACTCCTCCAGCTTCATTTCCTTTATTTCCCCCGTTTCGTTCACGTAAACGGTAAGGGTGGGTTCTTCTTCCAGCTCCCGCACAATGTTCCGGTCATCGCTGGACCAGCTGATCAGCAGCACAACGCTGGCAATGGCCACCAAGACCAAGCCCAGCACCACCACCTGGTTTCTCCTCGCCATGGGCGATCCTCCTTCGGTTTTTCCTTAGTTTCACCCAAAAGCGCGCCAAAATCGCCTAAAATAGGGGGTTAAACTGCAAGATGTTGGGGAAAATATTACCACCACAGCAGGAAAACCCGAATAATCCTAGAATAAAGGGGTATATTTCCACCCTAAAGGAGGTCTACTTGTGAACAAAGCTGAGTTGATCGCCAATGTTGCCGATAAGTCTGGCATGACCAAAAAGGCAGCAGGTGACGCAGTAGAGGCTGTTTTTGCGGCAATCTCTGAAGCTTTGGCCCGAGAAGAGAAAGTCACTATCGTAGGGTTTGGTACATTTGAAGTGCGGGCTCGCCAAGCACGTAAGGGAGTTAACCCCTCCACGGGCGAGGAGATCATGATTCCAGCAACGAAGGTACCTGCCTTCAAACCTGGCAAGTCTCTCCGCGAAGCAGTTGCTCCTAAGTAAGAAGTGTCTGCCCCTTAGGNGGGAAAACNCCCCCTTCTAGGGGGTTTTCTCTATTTATCGGAAAGGAGTTCATCCATGTCCTGGTCTAACCTAGTGAACGTCGTAGCCAAACTGCGCTCCCCAGAGGGCTGCCCCTGGGATCGGGAGCAGACCCACACCAGCCTCAAGCGGTATCTCCTGGAGGAAGCCTATGAACTGCTGGAAGCCATTGACCAAGGCCGCCCCGAAGCGGTGAAAGACGAACTCGGTGATGTACTTCTACAGGTGCTGCTCCACGCCCAGATCGCGGCCGAAGAGGGCCAGTTTACCATTGAAGATGTGATCACCAACCTCAGCGAGAAGCTGGTGCGCCGCCATCCCCACGTCTTCGCCGAGGTTTCAGCGGAGACTCCGGAAGAAGTGATGGTCAACTGGGATGCCATCAAGCGTAAGGAAAAGGCTGGGGCAGAGAGGGAATCGATCCTCGACGGCGTGCCAAAGGATCTGCCCGCACTCATGCGGGCGGAGAAGATCCAGAAGAAGGCAGCCAAAGTGGGCTTTGATTGGGATCACACCCACGAAGTGGTGGAAAAGGTGAAGGAAGAGTTTAGGGAGCTGGAAGAGGCAGCGGCCCACGGGGGCCAGGCGGAGCTCGAGGAGGAGCTGGGCGATCTGCTCTTTGCCATCGTCAACCTGTCCCGCTTCATCAAAGTGGATCCCGAGTTCGCCCTGCAGAAGGCCACCGGTAAGTTCATGGAGCGTTTTAGGCTCCTGGAAGGCTACGCCCAAGAAGAGGATCTAGATCTGGCCGCCTTGGACCTGGATGGCCTCAACGAGCTCTGGGACCGGGCCAAGGATTATCTCCGCAAGAAACCCCAGGCCTGAAGACGGGAGCCCAAAAAGCCGCCCAGGCCCGGGAGGAGTTCCACGTCCCGCCTGCTTAGGCTGCCCCAAATCATGAGCAGCAGGAAATACAGGATGAAGCAGAAGGCCAGAGGACCTAAGGCCGCAGGGGCTGCCGGCAGAAAATGGGCCAGGGTATCCTGGAGCAGATACAGCAGGGCCGAGGCCGCGCCCGCGGCTAAACCAGGCAGCAGAACGGCCTGGCGCCAATTGACCACCCCGCCCACCCGGCGAAAAACGGAGAATAGGTTGAGGGCCGCGACCAGGGCCCAGCTCAAAGTGGTGCTCCAGGCGGCGCCCAATACACCCAGGCTGGGGTTGGCCACCAGCAGGAAGTTGAGGGCGAACTTGAGCAGCACCCCAGC
>JGI24713J26584_10002827_pt1 | contig 11636 bp, 10 predicted proteins | sample BioPla4DNA1_FD_26584 | JGI IMG/M metagenome (IMG submission 26584) | reverse complement strand
GGCAGGCAATGGACAGGCCTATGGGGAATTACATACTATAAACCATGATCGTTGAGCCGGAGGAGGGGTGTGTCTTGCGCAGCGATGAAGAGCTGCAGGAGAAAACGGTTGTGGAGCTGAAGCCCCACAACGCGCCCATCACGCTTGTGGATTATGATCCAGCATGGCCCTCCTTGTTTGCCCGGGAAGAGCAGAGGATCCGTTCTGCTTTGGGCCCTAGGGCGCTGCAGATCGAGCATGTGGGATCCACTTCGGTGCCTGGCCTGTGCGCCAAACCGGTGATTGACATTGTGTTGGTTGTGGAGAATTCCGCCGACGAACCCTCCTATGCNGCTGACTTGGGGGCGGCAGGCTACACACTGCGCATCNGGGAACCGGACTGGTACCAGCACCGCCTTTTCAAAGGGCCTGATACAGATATCAATCTGCATGTGTTCAGCGCTGGTGCTTCCGAGGCGGAGCGGATGCTGCGTTTCCGGGATTGGCTGCGGGAACATCCCGATGATCGGAAGAAGTATGCAGCGGCTAAGCGCCATCTAGCTCAGAAAACCTGGCGCCATGTCCAGCACTACGCCGATGCCAAAACCGAAGTGATCCGGGAGATCTTGGCCCGGGCGGAAGTGATGACGGAGTGAAGTACNTCTTTGAGGTTGAGAAAAAGGACTACAGTGATTTCGCCAGCGGCCGGGTTCTGTACAGTGCCCCCAACACCACGGGTTTTCCGGTGCGCTTAGCCAGCGAGATCATTCAGCGCGCCTTTCACATNCTGGCCCGGGAAGGGAAGCACGGGCCCTTTAGGATCTATGATCCCTGCTGCGGCGGCGGGTTTTTGCTCTCCACCATCGGCTTTTTGTTTCCGGAGAAGATTTCGGAGCTCATTGGCAGTGATCTAGATCCCCAGGCGTTGGAGATCGCCGCGAAGAACCTCGCCCTGCTGTCCCCGGAGGGNCTCGGGAGAAGGCAGCAGGAGCTCGCAGAATACGCCACGGCCTATGGCAAGGATTCACATCGGGAAGCATTGGCGAGTCTGGAGCGCCTGCGTAAACTGCTAGGAAACCACACCGTAGAGACCACCTGTCTGCAGCGGGACATTACCGACCTGAGCCCCTCTCCCATCCATGATGTTGATATCATCGTCACCGATATTCCCTACGGGCAGCTGGCTAGTTGGGGAGGAGCTNGCGGCACGCCAGTGGAAAGCTTGTTTGAGAATTGCCATCGGGCATTGAGCAAGGATGCAGCGGTGCTGGTTGTCGTAGCAGACAAAAAACCAAAATTGCGGCATCAATCCTTTAGGCGTGTTGAACACTTCAGACTGGGCAAACGTCAGATCGCGTTTTTCCAGCCGCTTGGGCGGCAGGTGGGAGGCGGTAAGGATGCTTGCCATCCTGAGTATTGACTTTGACTATTTTATTGACGCTTCAGCAGAACAGCGGGATCGATACTTCCTGCGGGGGGGAGAGGAAATACCCCGGAGAAGGCTTGGCTCCCTGTGGGCGGAGAGGTATGCCGCCTATCCCCAGCTCCGGGGAATAGGTGTGGTGGAACAGTTTGGCCTGGTCAAGCAGTTTTTAGGGGCCCTGAACGTAGAGCGTTCCAAGGTGTTCTTGTCAGAGACCCACCGGGCGATTAAGTGCGTGATTGATGCCATACCTGTGGAAGTACCGCTCAGGATCGTGAACATAGATTTCCACCATGACTATTATCATTACTACAGCGGAGGGGACGTTTGCAATTGCGGCAATTGGCTGCGCCGGGTGATGGAGGAACGGCCCGGCACGCAGGTGAAGTGGATCAGGAGGGAGGATTCCCAGATTGCCACGCTGGAAGGGGATTTTCCCTTTGAGCATACCACCGACTTGGGCTGCGTTTTCCAGGAACGCTTCGCTTGTGTTTTCATGTGCAGAAGCCCCGAGTGGAGCCCGCCCCATCTCAGCGGCTTTTATGAAGAGCTCGCTTGTGCACTCCTGAAAAAGAGCCCCCAGGCTCTCGCGAGCCCGGGGGCACGTACAGCTGGCGGCTAGAAAGTCAGCCCCCGCAGTTTGCTGGCGGTGACGAGGCGGTCTAAAGCCAGCATATAAGCGCCTAGGCGCAGGGAAGCGCCGGCCTTTTCCGCCATATTCCACACATCGTGGAATGCCTTGATCATGATGTTTTCCAGTTTCTCGTTGATCTCATCTTCATCCCACTTCACAGACTGCAGGTTCTGCAGCCATTCGAAGTAGGAGACCACAACTCCCCCGGCGTTGGTCAGAATGTCCGGCACGACTGTGACGCCTTTTTCCTCTAAAATGGCATCAGCACCAGAAGTGGTGGGTCCGTTGGCACCCTCCAGCACTATTTTGGCTTTGATCTGGGGAGCGTTCTGTTCGTGGATGGCCTTCTCCAAAGCTGCAGGTACGAGGATGTCCACCTCCAGCTGGAGCAGTTCTTCGTTGGATATCCTTTCCAGGCCGGGAGCATCATAATCTTTGAGCAGCCTGCCCCGCTCTGCCCGGAGGAAACTCACGATCTCTTCCACATCGAGTCCATTCTCGTTGTAGACGGTGCCTGATACATCGCCTATGGCCACCACTTTGCAGCCCTCCCGGTGCAAGAGCAGCGCCGCCGTTCCGCCCACGCTGCCCGCCCCCTGCACAGCAACGGTGGAACCTGGCAGTTTCAGGCCCAGCTTCTTGGCAATCTCCCTGGCGATGATCAAAACACCGCGGCCCGTTGCCTCTCTGCGGCCCAGAGAACCTCCCAGGGGAATGGGTTTCCCCGTGACTACACCTAGAGTGAGCTGGCCGTTGAGGACGCTGTAAGTGTCCATGAACCAGGCCATAACCTCATGGTTGGTGTTCACATCGGGGGCGGGGATATCGATGTGTGGCCCAACGATGGGGTAGAGCAGTGTAGTGTATTTCCTCGTCAGCCTTTCCAGCTCTCCCTTGGACAGCTTGGATGCATCCACCGTGATGCCGCCTTTACCCCCGCCATAGGGAATATCCACTACCGCACACTTGAAGGTCATAGCCGCGGCCAGGGCTTTCACCTCGTCCATGTCCACACTTTGGTGATACCGGATGCCGCCTTTATACGGGCCCCTGACCCCCGAATGCTGCACCCTGTAACCCTCAAATACTTTGATCGATCCGTCGTCCATCCTAACCGGCACGGAAACCTTAAGTTCCCGTTCAGGGTATTTCAGCTGGATGTAGTCCCGCTCTTCCAGACCCAGCAGGGAAGCTGCTCGATCCACGGTTTTCATGATTTCGTCGTGGGGATTGTAGTCTTTGCTCATCCCAACCATCACTCCTCCCTCGGGAAATTGGAACGGCGCCCGGTGCGCCACCGTTCAAGGATTTGCTCATTAGTTTAAAGGTTCGCCGTTCCAATGTCAACGCCCAAGCAAGAACGGCGGCCATGTACCCCCTGCAGTCGTGAACACGGCAGGAGAAACGAGGGTTTTGTTTAATTTGAGGATCGGATCGCACCTGCGGGGAAGAGATGGGGATGAGAACAGCGCACTGGTAGAAAGGAAAGATGCAATGAGACAGTTCTTATCGCTTCTATACATCGCATATCTCTTTTTCGTCATCTTCATGATCTTTTTCAGCCGCAAGAAGCCCACGCAGCGTTTCAGCTGGATTTTAGTACTCGTCTTCCTTCCGGTGGTTGGCCTGATCGTCTACAGTCTCATGGGCAGCGAAATATACTGGGATTACAAGCGCAGGAAGATTCGCCAGCGCCACAGGCCCCTCTTTTTGGAGCTTGATGCCATCGCCCGCAAATGGCATAACCGCTCCGGGGCTGAACTTTCACCTACTCAGCAGTTTCATTTTAAGCGGTGCGGCAGCATCCTTACGGACGACAACGCCGTGGAAGTGTTCACGAATGGCAGGCCCAAGTTTGCCATGCTTTTTGAGGATCTGCGGGCCGCCCGGGATCACATTCATGTCCAGTATTTCACCATTCACAACGACGCCATCGGCCAGGAGCTGATTGCTATCCTCAAAGAAAAGGCCAGCCAAGGAGTGGAAGTCAAACTCCTCTACGACAGCTTTGGGTGCGGGTTTACCTTCGTAAGGCCGCTCTTTCGCGAGTTGAAGGAGGCCGGGGGGAAGGTTCAGGGGATCAGGCCTTGGGCTCGGGCCCTGAATTACCGCAATCACCGCAAACTGGTGATCATTGACGGCCGGGTTGGCTATCTGGGAGGCATGAATGTGGGCGTGCATTACGCCGAGGGGGTTGGGGGCATGGAGTGGAGGGATACCCATGTGCGCCTCACCGGGGGAGTGGTCCGCGACCTCCAGCAGATCTTTATTTCCGATTGGGTTGCATCGGCCAGGAAGGGGCGCCTTGGCTTTCGCCAAAGACTCCCGCACTACTTTCCCGAAGTGGAGTCTAACGGNCATNTGCCGGCTCAAATCATTGCCAACGGTCTGTACAATAAGTTCATCGGCCAGGATGTCATCAACCTCAGCTACTTCAACTTGATCAGCGGGGCCAAGGAAAGGCTGTGGATCCAAACCCCCTATTTCGCCCCATCTGAGCCAGTGCTGCAGAGCTTGAAGACACTTGCCCTGCGCGGCGTTGANGTGCGCATCATGACCTCCTCCTACTACACCTTTGGGGGGCTGTTTCACCATAACATCAAGAACTATTTCTTCCGCCAGCTCATCGATTCCGGCGTCAGGGTGTTCAAGTACAAGGGAATCATGCATGCCAAGACCATGTTGGTCGATGATGAGCAGCTCTGCATAGGNACGGTGAACCTCAATGTGCGCAGCCTGGAGCGGGATGATGAGCTCTTTATCTACTTCGAGTCGCCTGAGCAGAACGCGCACTACAGCCAGATCTTCCAAGCGGATCTGGAGCACAGTATCGAGCTGGACTATGCCCGCTTCAGGAAAGAGACAGTGCTGTCCCGGGCGCTGGAATCGGTGGTAAGCCTCTTTTCTCCTCTGTCCTGAGCTTTGGAGAGTTTTGCCTGGGCTTTGCGAATTTTGCATGATTTTTATGAGATTCCCAGATGATCTGTAATTAACGTGAGGCGGAACAAGGGATCGCAGGTAAGATGTCGAAATGATCTTTTAACACGACTAGGTTGGGGGTAGCTGGTCGAGATGCTGGATGACATAGATCTGGGGAGAAGACAGCGGATTCTCATCGTGGAAGATGTCAAGCTCAATGCTCAAATACTGGTGAACGCCCTGAAGGATACCTACGATTTGCGGGTGGCTCACAATGGTGTGGAAGCGTTGGCTATGGTCAGGGAGGAAATGCCGGACCTGATTCTCCTGGACATCATCATGCCCGAGATGGACGGGTATGAGGTCTGCGCGCGCCTGCAGAGCGATCCCAACACCCGCGACATTCCCATCTTGTTCTTGACCGCGCTGGAAGGAGATCAAAACGAGGCTTACGGCATTGAACTGGGAGCCATGGACTACATCCGTAAGCCCTTCAATGTGCTCCATCGTCAAAGCCAAGATCCGCAACCATCTGGAGCTGAAGCGGTACAAAGATATCTTGAAAAGGGACAGCAGGATCGATGGTTTAACCAGGATTCCTAACAGACGTCGCTTTGACGAGGCCTATGTGGAAGAGCGGGACCGGGCGCGGCGCACCAAGACGCCCTTGGCTGTGCTCATGATCGATCTAGATCGCTTTAAACTGTACAATGATGCCTACGGGCATCTGCAGGGGGATGATGTGCTGAGGCTCGTGGCGCAAACGCTGTACCATGCGCTGCACCGGCCCGGTGATCTAGTGGCCCGCTGGGGAGGGGAAGAGTTCGTGCTGCTGCCGCAGACCGATCTTGAGGGTGCCGTCACTGTGGCGGAACGGCTGAGGAAGGCCGTCTGGGAACTGGAGATACCCCATGAGTCCTCCCCCGTGGCCAAGGTTCTCACCGTTTCCATTGGTGTGGCGGCCTCCAAGGCTGGCCAGCCCTGGTCCTACGACATGCTCCTGCAGTGGGCAGATGAAGCGGTGTACCGAGCCAAAGCTGAGGGGCGCAACAAAGTGGTACCCTATAAGGAATGACCCATCGTGTTCAGGTGGGTTTTTTCTTGCGGGCCGGTGACCCGCTTGAAGACAGAGACAGTAGAAAAGACTCCTCGGGGAGTCTTTTTGCCTGCGGGGGACCGCTGCGCATTGTTGAAAATTCCTAACATGTTCTTTGCAATACTCCCTTTTAGGTAATGTAAGATTAAATTCGGCAGAGGACTCCACCGGGGATGTGTGGAATAGGCAAGATAGCGCAATTATATCCATGGTCAAAGGAGTAGATATATGCTAAAGCTGAGTGGTTCCAACCTAAGTGGCCACGATGTGGTGCGAGCAGTCCGCCAGGGCTGGGTTATCTCCCTGGATACGGCTCAGCTGGAGAAAGTGGCCCAGGCCCGGGAGCTCGTGCTGCGGCTGCTGGAGAGTGGTTCACCCGTATACGGTATTAACACTGGTTTCGGCAAACTGTCAGAAACGTCCATTTCCAGGGAAAGCGTGGCTGAGCTCCAGCGCAACTTGATTTTAAGCCACAGCTGCGGAGTGGGAGAACCCTTCTCCGGGGAAGTGGTCAAGGCCATGATCATTCTCAGGGCCAATGCGCTCATGAAGGGGCATTCAGGCATCCGTCCTGAGGTGATCAGGCTCCTCATCGAGCTGGTAAACCAGAATGTGGTGCCGGTGGTTCCCAGTCAAGGCTCAGTGGGGGCCAGCGGGGATCTGGTGCCCCTGGCCCACATGTCGGCGGTGCTAATCGGCGAAGGCGAAGCATATTACCGCGATCAGCTGCTGCCAGGCGCCAAAGCCCTGGAACGGGCAGGCCTGGCTCCGGTGGCCCTGGAAGCTAAGGAAGGGCTGGCCCTGATCAACGGAACGCAGGCCATGACCGCCCAGGCGGTTCTGGCTTTGTATGACAGCGACATTTTGTTGAAGAGTGCCGATGTGGCAGGCAGCCTCACCATGGAGGCCCTGCGGGCCATTCCCCATGCCCTGGATGAACGGGTGCACGCCCTGCGTCCCCACCAGGGTCAGATTCTGGTGGCCGCCAACCTCCGCAGACTGCTGGAGGGGAGCAGGCTGGTCCACGGCAGTGATCACGGGCGCATCCAAGACGCCTATTCACTGCGCTGCATACCTCAGGTGCACGGAGCGACCAGGGATGCCTACAAGTATGTGGAACAGGTGATCAACACAGAAATCAACTCGGTCACCGACAATCCCCTCTTGTTCCCCGCGGAGGGGCATGTGGTTTCCGCCGGGAATTTCCACGGGCAGCCCGTTGCCCTGGCCCTTGATTTTCTGGGCATTGCCCTGGCTGAGCTGGGGAACATAGCCGAGCGCAGGATCGAGCGCCTGGTTAACCCGCAGCTGAGCGGCTTGCCGCCGTTCCTCACAGAGAGCAGCGGGCTCAACTCGGGCTACATGATCGCGCAGTACACAGCCGCGTCCCTGGTTTCGGAGAACAAGGTCCTGGCCCATCCCGCGTCCGTAGACTCTATCCCAACCTCTGCTAACCAAGAGGATCACGTGAGCATGGGCAGCATTGCAGCTCGCAAGCTGGGCAGCATCCTGGCCAACGTGCAGAATGTGGCGGCCATTGAAATCCTCTGTGCTTGCCAGGCCTTGGAGTTCAGGGATAGGAGCGCCATGGCGCCGGCCACCAGGGCCGTGTATGAACTGGTGCGCAGTGTGGTTCCTCCCCTGGAGGAAGACCGGGTGTTGGCAGGAGAGATCAAAGTTGTGCGTGATTTGATCGTGTCTGGCCAAGTGCTCAAGGCAGCGGAGAGCACGGCCGGAGAGTTAGATTAGCATTGAGGACGGGAGGTATTTCCATGATTAAAGCACCGCGAGGAGCAAAGCTGCACTGCAAAGGCTGGCATCAGGAGGCAGCCATGCGCATGCTCATGAACAACCTGGATCCNGAGGTGGCTGAGCGTCCGGCTGATCTGGTTGTTTACGGAGGCATGGGCAAGGCGGCCCGTGATTGGCCCAGCTATCATGCGATAGTGCGCACTCTACAGGAGCTGGAGAACGATGAAACGCTGCTGGTGCAGTCGGGCAAACCGGTGGGAGTGTTCAGAACTACGCCCCACTCGCCCCGGGTGCTCATAGCCAACTCCAACTTGGTGCCCGCTTGGGGTACCTGGGAGCATTTTCGGGAGTTGGAACGGAAAGGCCTGATGATGTTCGGTCAGATGACCGCCGGCAGCTGGATTTACATCGGCACCCAGGGTATCCTCCAGGGAACCTATGAAACCCTGGCTGAACTGGCTCACCAGCATTTTGGTGGCTCGCTTAAGGGACGTTTGGTGCTCACCGCGGGCTTGGGCGGCATGGGCGGTGCTCAGCCACTGGCGGTGACCATGAACGGAGGAGTTGCCCTGGTGGTGGAAGTGGATCCGGACCGCATTGAGAAACGGCTGGCCACTAAGTACTGTCAGAAGGCAACGGATGATCTCGATGGGGCGCTGCGCTTGGCCCAGGAAGCCAAGGAAAAGGGGGAAGCGCTGTCCATCGGCCTTTTGGGCAATGCCGCGGAAGTCCTGCCCGAATTGGTTAAGCGCGCATTATTCCCGACGTGGTTACGGACCAGACTTCGGCCCATGATCCCCTCAACGGGTACATCCCCGCGGGTTACACTGTGGAGGAGGCTGCCCAGCTCCGGGCGGAGGATCCAGAGCGCTACATCCGTTTGGCCAAGGAATCCATGGGGGTTCATGTCCGGGCCATGCTCGATTTCATGGAGCGGGGGGCAGTTGTGTTTGACTACGGCAACAACATCAGGCAGCAGGCCAAAGATGTTGGAGTGGAAAACGCCTTTGCCTTCCCAGGCTTTGTTCCCGCCTACATCCGGCCCCTCTTCTGCGAGGGGAAGGGTCCCTTCCGCTGGGTAGCCTTGTCTGGGGACCCGGAGGACATTCACAAGATAGACGACATGCTCTGCCGGGAGTTCAGCCACAATGAGCGCCTGGTGCGCTGGATCAAGATGGCTAGGGAGCAGGTGGCTTTTCAAGGCCTGCCTTCCCGCATCTGTTGGTTAGGCTACGGGGAACGGGCCCGCTTCGGCCTCTTGATCAACGAAATGGTGAAGAAAGGTGAACTGTCGGCCCCCATCGTCATCGGCAGGGATCACCTGGATGCTGGTTCCGTGGCATCGCCCCACCGGGAGACCGAGGGGATGAGGGATGGCAGCGATGCCGTGGCAGACTGGCCCATCCTCAACGCTTTGGTCAATGCCTGCGCCGGAGCAAGCTGGGTTTCAGTTCACCACGGCGGTGGAGTGGGCATCGGATACTCCATCCACGCAGGTATGGTGGTGGTGGCCGACGGCACCGATGAAGGAGCGGCCCGCTTGGAGCGGGTGCTCACCAGCGACCCGGGCACGGGCGTGATGCGGCATGCGGATGCAGGGTATGAGCTGGCCATTAAGACGGCTAGAGAGAAGGGCATTAAGATACCCATGTTGGACAGCTAGGGGGACGAGAGTATGAGGCAAATCGTGCAGTGTGTGCCCAACATCAGCGAGGGGCGCCGGCTGGATGTGGTGGAAAGGATTGTGGATCAAATCCGGCAGACAGCCGGGGTGCAGCTTCTGGATTATTCTTCGGATCACGATCACAACCGTTCAGTCATAACTTTCGTGGGTGATCTCTTAAGCGTGCAGGAGGCCGCTCTGCGCATGACGGCCAAAGCGGTGGAGCTGATCAACATGGAAGAGCATCAAGGAGCCCATCCCCGCATTGGAGCGGTGGACGTAGTCCCTCTAATTCCCATTGAGGGCGTGACCATGCAGGAGTGCGTGGAGGCGGCTGTGGAATTGGCTAAAAGGATCACTGCAGAGCTGGGCGTTCCCACCTATCTCTACGGGGAGGCGGCGGCTAANCCCTCCCGCAGAAATTTGAGCAATATCCGCAGGGGGCAATATGAGGGGCTGAAGAAGTCCATTGGGCAAGAAGAGCGGCATCCCGATTTCGGATCGCCGCAGCTGCATCCCTCGGCGGGAGCAACTGTGGTGGGTGCCCGCCTGCCCTTGATCGCTTTTAACGTGAATCTGGGGACCGACAGGAAAGAGGTGGCGGACCAGATTGCCCGCTGCGTACGGGAGCGCAATGGCGGGTTCAAAAATGTGAAAGCCATGGGCGTTGTCCTGGAGGAGCGGAGACAGGTCCAGGTGTCCATGAACTTGGAGAACTATCACGATACGCCCATATACAGAGTGCTGGAGGCTATCCGGCGCGATGCGGCGCGCTTTGGAGTACCCGTGGTTGGTACCGAGATCGTGGGCCTCATTCCCCAGCAGGCCCTGGTGGATGTGGCCGCTTGGTACCTGCAGCTGGAGAGTTTCGATCCCCAGCAGGTCCTGGAGAATCGTCTGCGCTAGGGGGTGGTTAAGTGGCGGTGGAAATCGATCTCCTGATTAGGAACGGGCAGGTGGTAACTGCTGCCCATGGGACGTGCCCGGTGCGCGGGCGGGATATGCAGGAACTGGAGGTCATTGAGCGCGGCTGGGTGGCCTGTGCAGGTGAGCGGATTGCCGCGGTGGGGCCCAGGGCGTCAGTGGAGAACCAGGTGGAGGTCACTTCGCGGACGCAAGTTATTGACGCCCAGGGAAAGGTGGTCACCCCAGGACTTATCGATCCCCACACCCATCTCATCTTCGGCGGGAGCCGGGAGGACGAGTTTTACCTGCGGGCCCGCGGGGCCGATTACATGGAGATCATGGAAGCGGGAGGCGGCATCCTCAGCTCCGTGAGGGCCACCCGGTCCGCTTCCCTGGAGGAGCTTGTGGCCTCAGGCCGGCAGCGCCTTCAGTGGATGCTGCAGATGGGCGTAACCACAGTGGAATGCAAGAGCGGTTACGGGTTGGACCTGCAGACCGAGTTGAAGCAGCTGGAAGCGGTGCGGATCCTCCAGCAGGAGCAGCCCGTGGAGCTCGTTCCCACGTTTTTGGGGGCCCATGCCTGGCCGCCTGAGTATGAGGGTAATCAGGAAGGGTACGTGGGTTTTCTGGTTGACACCGTCCTTCCCGCGGTACGGGAGCAGGGAGTGGCGGAGTATGTGGATGTGTTTACGGAAAAGGGAGTCTTTTCTGTGGAGCAGAGCCGCAGGATCTTCCAAAGGGCCGTGGAGCTCGGTTTTTCCTTGAGGGTGCATGCGGATGAGATGCATACTCTAGGCGGTGCAGAGCTCGCCGCGGAGCTGGGCATGGCCAGTGCGGATCACCTGCTCATGGTCTCTCCCCAGGGCATCAGCGCACTGGCGGAGAGCGACGTGATGCCCATTCTCCTGCCTGGCACAGCCTTCAGCCTGCGCAAACCCTATGCCCCAGCCAGAAAGATGCTGGAGGCGGGGCTGCCCTTGGCCTTGGCCACAGATTTTAACCCGGGATCCTGCCCCACGGCGAACTTGGTTTTGGTCATGTCCCTGGCCTGCCTGTATATGGCCATGACGCCGGAAGAGGTGTTCAACGCTGTGACCATCAATGCCGCCCATTCGCTAGGCAGGTCCTCGCGCTTGGGCAGCCTGGAGCCTGGCAAACAAGCCGATGTGGTGATATTCGGAGTGGACGACTACAGGAAGATCCCATATTTCATCGGTGTTAACCTGGTGGAGACAGTGATCAAGGCAGGCAGGCTGGTAGTAGG
>JGI24713J26584_10002821_pt1 | contig 11663 bp, 11 predicted proteins | sample BioPla4DNA1_FD_26584 | JGI IMG/M metagenome (IMG submission 26584) | reverse complement strand
TCATCGGTGGGATGGTTGGGCTGAAGCCTTGCGGCCAAGGTTCCCGGGAGGCCGATGGTGGTATTGGCATGGGCCACCCTCCTGATTTTGGCTGCACCGGCAACCAGGTCCATATTTGAGCAGAGCTTTGCCACGCCTGCAATCATCTCGCTGGTGAGGCCCTGGCTTACCCAGTCGATATCTTCCCAGGTGGTATTGTCGTCAAAGATGTACTCCTTAAGTTGCCCTACGGTCCAGCTCTTTATCTGCTTGTAGGCGGTTTCATTTACCTGGTCCTGGATGACCCTGGTAACCTCGTCTTCCTCGTAGGGCACCACCGGGTTGTTGCGCAGGTCTTCCAGGCAGAGGTTGGCCAGTACCTGTTTTGCCGCCACCCTTTCCTCGTCGGACCTTGCCGCAATACCGGCCAAAATGTCACCGGACCTTTCGTCATTGGCCTTTGCCAGCACTTCTTTCACATCTTTGAACTTGTAGACATTTCCCCNTACNCGGGTTTTTANAATCATTTCACCTACCCCCTTATTAGCTATTTGAGAAAACTAAGGTCTTGATAACTACAGGTACCACNCCGCCATCGTAAAGTGGCCTTCCTATGTCAATATAATCTCCCTCCTTCATGGAAAGCTGATCTATGGCAATAATGGGCCTGGGCTGGGTCAAGGCGTTTTTTAGGAGATTGCCAATGGCCTTGCCGATGTCATCTTCGCAGATGACCACCAGGGGGCCCTTTTGAAGCACTTGTCTTGCGGCCTTTGCTATGGCAAAAGCCAAGGCCTGCAGCTCCTTAAAGCTGTTGCCGAAAGTTTTGGGTACCACAATCGCCGGCAACGGGGAGTCGTTTTCGTGGGAAAACTTTTCAGCCTTTGTTACGATTTCATCGGTAACCTCCGCCAGGTCTTCCGTTGNCGTTAAATTTATTGCAGGCAGGTCCCTAAAGGGAAGCACGCTGNAGTCGGAGATGTATATGGTGGAGCCGCTGAGCTCGGTGGTGTGGACTCCCGCGCCGATGACGGTGGCATATATGGTCTCGTCGGGCTTAAACAGCTTAAAGGCTTCCTTTGCCATGGCCCGTCGCACGGACTGTGCCAGGGCAGNTCCCAAATCACCGAAGCGGGTGAGGTTTTTAATGTCGTCACAATCCTCATCATCGTAAATGAGCCTCCCTACGCCGCCAGAAAAGAGCAGGTACTCGGGCTGGATGTTTTCCGGCAGGGGGCCAATGGCCAGCTTTCTTGCCAGGGCATCCGGTCTGCCCTTGAGAATCGAGACCAGGCTGCCTGCCAGCGCATCGCTGATTTGCCGTATCTCGGGGAGGGACAGGCTTTGGCCTCTCGCAAGATTAATGTTGCAGTGCCCTGCTGTAACTTCGCCGCCCGAAATGTAGCCGGTCACCCTGCCAGTCCGGCTTTCAAAGCGGATGAGCCTGCCGCCGATATCAGCACACATGGTTGCAACAAGCTTCCCGTCATCAAAGACCGAGATATTTGTGGTGCCGCCGCCGATATCAGCATTTGCAACTAGGGCGTGGTTTTTGGCCGAAAAGGCCGCGGCCCCCGAGCCAAGGCCTGCGATATATGCTTCAAGGTGGGGTCCTGCCGTTGCAACTACAAAGGATCCAGCCATGCGGGAAATGGCGCTCAAGACGCTCTCGGCATTTTCCTTCCTGGCCGTGTCGCCTGTGATTATGACGGCACCGGTTTTAATCTCTTCCGGGTTTACCCTTGCCCTTTCATACTCGCCGCGCACTATCTGCTCTATGCCGCCAAAGTCGATAGTGGTATCGTCTACAAGGGGTGTAAAATGCACATCGCTTCGGTAGATGACGGTTTTGTCCACTATCTCGATCTTGGGCACGACAAAGCCGGAAGCAACATTTTTTATGGTAAGCTTGCTCAGCACCAGGGATGTGGTGGTAGTGCCTATATCAATGCCTACGCTGAAAATTTCTTCAGTCTTGCTCAAATGCTTCACCTTCTTTATTTGCAGTTATATACACAAAAAGCCTTGCTCGCGTGCAGCAAGACTGCACACGGCAAGGCTTCGTTGCCCGAAGAAAGACTCCCTTGTCTTTCCAAAGTTATAAGCTTGCAAATTCATGGCTTAATATGATGCTCTTGGCAATTTCACTCATGTCAAGGCGCTTTTCCATGCTGANCCTCTGGATTTTTCGGTATGCATCCCTTTCCTTCATATTGTACTTGTCCATGAGTATTCCTTTAGCTATATCGATGACCTTTCGCTTTTCCAGCTTATCTTTAAGTTCCGCATTCTCTACCTTCAGCTGCTTTAAGCCCATCCACTTGGCCACGGCTACTTTTAGTGCCGGATAGACCTCGGATTCCTTTATGGGTTTGACGAGATAGCCGTATACACCTACGGCGGTGGATTGCTCTATCAGCTCCTTTTGATTGTAAGCCGTCAGCATGACTACCGGGCAAATCTCCTCTTCAATGATGATTCTTGCAGCTTCCAGGCCGTCCATGTGGCCGGGCATCTTAATATCCATCAAGATGGCATCAGGCATGGTGGAGCGCGCTAGGTTGATTGCAGTTTCGCCATCGGATGCTTCCGCAACTACGATACAGTTGTTTTCCTGCAGGATTTCCTTCAAGTCCATTCTGATTATAGGCTCATCATCCACCACTAAAATCCGCATGGCATACCTCCTCTACTATGAAATGGGGAAAGCGAATCTGTACCGTGGTGCCGTTCTGCCTGATAATATCAATGCTTCCTTTCAGATCTTCTTCCACCAATGTTCTGATGATATTAAGACCCAGGCTTTTTGATTGGTTTACATCTTTCTTGCTNAANCCTACGCCGTTGTCGGCAACAATGAGATGTACCTGGTTGTCCTTTTGTTTGATTTCTATATTTATGATTCCGGTGCTTTTGTTGACAAAAGCGTGCTCTAAGGCATTATGTATGAGTTCATTCACTATCATGATAAGTGAAGTGGCCTGCCGGGAAAAAAGTGTAAAAGAATCACAACTCAAGTTTATGGTGATGTGCCTGTCGTGGTCCACCATGTTGTGGATAATCATGTCAATCAGGTGGGTCAGGACGCTTCTGACATCCACCAGGTCCATGCCCTCCTTCGACAGCACTTCGTGGACAACGGCAATGCTCAAAATCCGGCTTATGCTGTCGTGAAGGGNTTTTTTGGTTTGTTCGGAGTCTACTCTTCGAGCCTGCATGCGGAGGAGACTAGCGACGGTCTGCAAATTGTTTTTTATCCTGTGGTGAATCTCCTTAATGACAACCGACTGCAGCATCAGTTCCTTTTCTTTCACGCGTATTTCCGTAATATCCCGAATCAGCATCAATGCTCCGGCGGCTGTTTCGTCAAAGCTCTTGAGGGGAACGGAGGTAAAGGCCAAGTTAAGGCCCCTGATCTGGGNTTCTATGTACATCTGCTCGGCTAAAACATCGTACCTGAAGTCCAGTTCCGGAAGTACATCCACTATCTTTTTCCCCTTGATTTCCTTCCCCCGAAAGCCAATCCTGTCGAAGACATCTCTGGCAGCTATGTTGTAGTAGGTTATTTCCCCGTTCTTGTCCAGGATGAGCAAGCCGTCGGGAAGAATGTTGGAGATCTTGCCCTCCGAAAATGCTACTTTAAAAAGAGTCTCCGAAAGATGTTCGGCGGTTTCCATCAAATCCTTCACTTTCTGTTCCTGGGAAACCTGTTCTGTTATGTCCTGCTCCATGATGAGGACACCTATGGTCCTGCCGCTTTTGTTGGTGATGGGAACAACGTTTTGCTTGATGGGAACCCCTTCCTGGCTGATACCCCTCATGCCTATAGTGGGAAAGCCCGTCTGCATGGTCCGTATAACTGCCGGCTCATTCTTTCTAAGGGCTAGCTGGCCTGCAACGGAAAACCGGTAGAGGGACCTGGCGGTCCGGGGTTTGGCTTCCGCTGCTACGATGGCAGCATCGGGGTCTTTTGTCACGCAGTCGATAAAGATGTCGGCCTGGGTGAGATCGGCCACTATCTGGAGCATTTCCGCCATTTTTTCTATTATCTTGATATCTTCATTTCTAAGGTCTGCATACTGCCGGCAGATTTCGGCCACACTTTTTGACACGATAGTCATACAACCTCCACCTCATGACCTTGTTATGGGAGCGGGGGTGAACTGCAGGACCTCCTCGAGGACGCTTATGACCTGCTTTAATGAAGCTTCTACAGATGCCACATCTCCCGTTATCACCAGGGAACCGCTGAACCTGTCCAGGAAGCCTATCTCGACTCCAGCTGCCTTGGTCGCAATATCTGCTGCGATGATGGCCCCTTCGCTGGGGGTAATGGTCATGATGCCTATTGCCCCTGCAGGTTCAAGGCCCAACTTCTGGTACAAGGAGGCATCCGGGCTTGCAATGAGATGGGCCAGGGTGATTTGTTTTCCCGGAACGTATTCCTGTATGATCCTCTGTTTTGCTTCTGGACTAGTCACATCACCAACCACCTTCTGCAAAGAAGCTGTTGTTTAATTATATGTTGGCCATGCTATATTATTACTTGAATTGCTATTTTGTTTTATTTCCTAAAATAGTCATTATTGTTAACTTCTATACCTTTTTTGACTTTTCCTGCTTTGTGCCAAAATTCTTTATATAAAAAGGCCACACCGGCATAGCTTGACCCATGCCAAGATGTGGCCTCATCGCCCTTTAGAAGACGCCCTTGTCTTCTGTTTATCGAGTTTGTACGNTAGTTTTGTACTATTATACAACAATATATGCAATATTTCAATATTTTTTTCAGAAACAACTTTCTCATAAATTATACACTTGTTAATTCTACAACTTTTTATATATCTCTCCCCTGTTACCTATAGTTAAAACAATGATAATTAAGTCTTTATCATTTATAGTAAATATTACTCTATAATCTCCCACTCTTAACCTGAATAAATCTTTATATCCCTTTATTTTTTTAACATCTCCGTCAGGNAAGTTATATATTGCTCTTGCAAGTCTTTTCCTTTGCTCGGGAGGTTGGCTTATGAAAAATTTTGCTGCTTTTTTCTCAAATATTACTTTGTAAGTCTTTTTCACTTATGCCTGCCTCCTCTAGAACCTCCTCAAAAGTGACATATTCACCATTTGCTAAAGCCTTCTGGGCTTCTTTTGCAAGTTGTAAATCAAAATCGTCTATTTCGTCATCAATAATATCTTTAATTTCTTTCAGTATGATTAGCACCTTGCTCATCTTGTCTTCCGGAATAAGATCGATAATTTTATGGGCTTGTTCTTTCAGAGCACTCAAAACAAACACCACCCTACTTTGAATTTAAATCTTGTGAAAATATTATATCAATACTGTTTCATTACTTCAATCATTTCACCAGGCACTTGCTTGAAACTTAACTCTCACTTAAAATTCACATAATAGAAGAGAGATCATTTTAGATCCAGCAATAGGATCCCAAGTTCAAGTTGTAAGCAAAGGCTGTGATTGTCAAGGCTTGCCTGCAATATTTCTTCGATTTTTTTAAGGCGGTAAAGGATGGTATTGCGATGCAGGAATAAATCTTCAGCGGTTTGGCTGAGGTTTTTGTAATTTCGAAGATATACGGAAAGGGTCTTGACATAATCCGTCCCGTTATTTTTGTCATACTCAATAAGCCTGTACAGCCCCGGATGGACCCGATAGTTGTTTTTGACCTTTGCCAGCAAATCATATACGGCTATGTCATCGTAATAATGCACAATGCCGGGTCTCTCTATGCTATCTGCCAGCAGCAAGGCCTTCTGAGCCTCATTGAAGCTCTGTGGAATTTCCATCAAGGTCTTATATGCCCGTCCTATGCCTATACATAGGTAATGCTGCTGGCAAAATTTCTCAAGGACCGGAAGTGCCTTTGTCAACATGTCTTTGCTGTTGCTCGTGGCGAGAATTACTATGAATTTTGACGAAAAGCTTATCTTTGAAGCAGGAATGTATCGGAGCGCAATGGATTGCACGCTGTCGTAATATTCACCGCCGATAGATCGGTTTTCCCTGTTGGCAATCAGCAGCACCTGGAAGTATTCTCCTAAAGACCAATCCAGGGATTTCACCCGATTCCATGCGCTGGCCTCACTGCTGATATTGCCCTTGACTAAATCTGCTAAAAGCTCTTGACCCAAGTACCCTCTAGCTTTAGCAATGGCATCGGACTTGGCAAACTCCAGGGCAATGACGGCGGAAACAAATTTTAGTATTTCCTGGTCCATTGGCGTAATGGGTTTTTCATACTCCAAAAGGGCCATGTACCCCTTCAGCTGTCCTCCGATTCGTATTTCCGTAACTAANCGCCGAATATACTTTGAGAATTCGCCCTGGGTTAGAAATAAGGGTGAAGCCTCCCTTTCCAGTTGCTTTTCAAAACCTTCATATCTTAAAATCTTTACGATATCAATGGGACAGTATCCGCTTTCCACTATGGCCTTCCATATGGGGTCATCAACTTCCCCTGAACTTGAATAGCCCACAAGATCATAGCTTTCATCCGTCACTACCAGGGGATTGCCCAGGATTTCGGCCGATTTTTTTATTATGCGCGGGATGCCCAAATCCAGTGTGGACAGGTGAATCAGCTCTAAATAATGGTTTTGGATAATTTCCTCCATATTCCGCATGTGCGTTTTATAAAAGCCCATGATTTTGTTTATGGCAAGGACCGGGGATATGTCTTCACCTAAGCAGCATAGGCTTATATTGTACTGCTTGCACAGTTTATAAATCTCGCTTGCCTTAATCTTCTCATCAGGACCCGTTAACAGCAGCGAAGCCACTTTGCCGTCTTTAGCCAGGCTTTCAAAATGCTCCAATGCCGGGTCAGCGTCAAATAAATCTATGGGGGAAACCATGAGGCAATGTTTTAGGTCTATCGGTGTTAAATCTTCGAGGCTCATGGCAAGACAGACCTGGTTTAGTTCAAAGTCCAAAACCGCTTTTCCTACAAGGATTGCCTCTTTTGGCAGGGAAAGCTCATTTATTATTTGGCTTAATATCATGGCGAGTAACCCCCTAAGTTTTTTTATACTGTATCTAAAAAATCTTGTCAGGGCAAGCATTTTGTACAATTATCACAAGAAAAAGGGCTTAAAAACCATAACTTGCACAAAAGACTTAGTTATATTATATCGAATTAAGTAAATATGTGAAAGAAATCACGAATGAAAAGGAGGAATTTTTTAATGGCAGTTTACCCAAATCTTTTCAAGCCCATTAAAATTGGAACAATGGAGGTTAAAAACAGGCTGTTTCTAGCTCCCATGGGTACCGCCTTTGGCGAGCACTTGGTTCACAAGCCCACGGATAGGATGGCAGCCTATTACGCTGCTCGGGCGGCTGGAGGAACGGGACTTATCATAGTCGAACAATCAGTCGTGCAGCAGCGTGGGCTGTGGTCACTGAACGGTTGCGGCCTATGGTCCGACGATTTTATCCCAGCCTGGAAAAAACTTGTAGATAGGGTCCATGATGCCGGAGGGAAAATCATCGTCCAGGTGGGCCACTTGGGCCGTTCCACCATTGAGGCATTCAACGGCGGTTTTAAGCCTGTGGCTCCATCGGCAGTGCCCGACCATTACCTTGACAACGAAGTAGAAGAACTTACTTTGGAAGACATCGAACAATTAAAGCGGGATTACGTGGATGCGGTTATCCGCTGCAAAAAAGCAGGCTTTGACGGTATAGAGATCCACTGCACCCACGGATACTTGTTGGCTTCTTTCTTGTCAGGCCGTACAAACAAGCGCACCGACAAATACGGTGGGACTTTAGAAGGAAGACTGCGCCTGCCCCTTGAAATAATACAGCTGGTAAGGCGGGAACTAGGCCGCGACTATCCTGTAATCGCCCGGTTGGCCGCCCATGAGGAAAACGGGGGACGCACCTTGGAAGAAACCAGGGTAGTGGCCANGGCATTGGTGGAAGCCGGATTGGATGGCCTGGATATTTCCTCAGGCTCCTATTCGGAACTGGATTGGGAGATTCCACCTTCCTATTTCGGTTATGCCATGAACATGGAGAACATCGAAAAAATCAAGCGCTCTGTTGACGTGCCGATTTTGGCAAGCGGCAGAATCACAGAACCTCGGCTTGCCGAGCAGCTGATAGCCGAAGGCAGATGTGACATGGTAGGCATCAACCGTGCTGGTATAGCCGACCCAGAATGGGGCAAAAAAGCCGGCGCCGGTGATACGGAAAGCATTCGCCGCTGCATAGGCTGTGTCCGCTGCATTGATGCGGTATTTTCCGGATCCCTTAGATGTACCGTCAACCCCTTTGTGGGCAAGGAAGACGAGCTCAAAGTCACCCCTGCTGAAGAAAAGAAAAATATACTGGTAGTTGGCGGCGGACCTGTAGGCTTGGAGAGCGCTATCCTGTGTGCCCGCCGGGGTCATAAGGTCACCCTTGTTGAAAAGAACCGCAAACTCGGCGGCCAGGTAAACTCAGCTACAGTACCACCACACAAGTATGAAATCGGCAGTCTAATAACCACCCAGGCTTATGAAGCCGAGAAGCTGGGAGTTGAAATAATCACGGAAGTTTGTGTGGATGCAGACTTTGTCAAAAACGGCGATTTTGACGAGATAATTGTTGCTACAGGAGCAAAGCACATCATCCCCGCTATCCCCGGCGTTGACAAGCCTATGGTAATGACGGCCGTGGACCTGTTGGAAGGGAAGAGGCATGCGGGTAAAAATGTTGTCATCATCGGCGGTAACATGATAGGCTGTGAAACCGCAGAGTTCCTGGTCGAGTACGGCAAAAAGATTACCATTCTTGAAATGCTGGATGAAATCGGTCAAAACATGGCCATCGTTCCAAAACCCTATGTGCTTTCTAGGCTGAGAAAATTGGGAGTAGAAATGCTCACCCAAGCTAAAGTAACGGCAATAGAAGACGACAGAGTAGTTTACGAAAAAGGCGGAAAAGAATACACCGTAGAAGGGGTCGACACCGTTGTCCTCGCAGCTGGAATGGAAAGCGTGAATGAACCGGCCGATGAACTGAAAGCCCTGGGCAAGCCGATTCATGTGGTTGGCGACGCAAGCAGTGTGAGTATTATCATGGAAGGCTTGGCCGACGTCTATGACAAGCTAATCAATGTGTAAAAGATTTAAAACAAAGCACCAACCGAAAAGGGTTGGTGCTTTGCATATGGTCCTCAACTGTCTTGTTCAGCTGCAAAGTATTTCAAATACACCCTGTAGAGGATTACGGCCGTCTCGGCCCTTGTGGCATTGCCCTTGGGGTTAATGGTATTGTTGGGATTTCCGACTATAATGCCTTCTTTGACCAGGATTGCAATGCTTTCTACGGCATAATCGGCAACCTCTGAGGCATCGTTAAATCTGCTGATGTCAGCATAGCTTCCCGTGGTCGTAATCTTGTTTGCTATCTTCAGTGCCCTGGCTACCATTACCATCAGGTCTTCCCTTGTAATTTGCCCTGATGGGTTAAACTTGTTTGCTCCGATACCCTAACTATGCCCAGCTTTTTGGCTATGCCAATGGGCTCATAATAGTACATGCCTTCCTGTACATCGTCAAAGTTTGAATCAGAGCCATCGTCAGGAACCATATCAAACATTTTCAGCATTCTCACTAATAGGGTTATGAAGTCTGCCCTTGTGATATTGCTGCCGGGATCAAAGGTTGTTTCTGAAGTTCCCTGTATGATTCCTAAAGTGGCCAGTGTTTCTATAGCTTCCTTTGCCCAGGGGTAATCGTCAATGTCTTCAAAGGTCTTCTTTACAGGTGTTGGCTCTTCAGGTTCTTCCTTCGGCTTTGATGAACCGCCGCCACCGCCGGGACCGCCAGGTTCTTCACCGGAATCTTCACTTACTCAAAATTCACCTTACCTACTATATCTCCTTGACCTACTACTACCGTATATTCGCCGGTTTCTGCATCCCCAGGCAGTGTGAACCCGTCAGAAAATTTGCCTTCTGTCACTTTTAGAACGTTTATGTACATTACTGATCCGCTAGGNCTAATTACTTTTACGGTTACTTCTGCTAAATCGGTGCTTCCCTCTATTTTTACATTTTGGCCGGGCTTCCTTTCACTGATTTCCTCAAGCCTAACGGGGTCGTCATCGGCCATGGCACATAAGGGCAAGAGCATCGACAAAATGAGAACTAGTGCGACAATACTGACTAATTTTTTTCTCATTGGCCTACCATTCCTTTCTTACATTTTTTATTAATTCTATTATAAATAAAAAAGCAAATGAGAATCAAGGGAGAGTTGGCTTTTCTTCGGGGAAAATGTAGAAAATGGCAGTTTTCGGGGTTTGAATATCATAAATATTCTTACAACCACTTTAATTATATCTGAATGGCAGGAGTTGTCAAGCAGCAAAACTGGATTAGAATTGGGCTATAAAAAGCTTGCCGCTTTTTGACAAAAAGGCCCTTTACGGGCCTAATCTCTCGTTTTATCTTTATTCTAATTCAAGGGCACCGGTGTTCAGGGCGTAGTAACGGCCCTTCTGCCTCATCAGTTCCTCATGGTCTCCCCGCTCTATTATTCTCCCCTGTTCCAATACCATGATTGCGTTGGCATCCCGGACCGTTGACAGGCGGTGGGCAATTACGAAAGTAGTCCTGCCCTCCATCAGTTTGTCCATGCCTTCTGCGATGAGTTTTTCCGTCCTGGTATCTATTGATGATGTGGCCTCATCGAGGATGAGGACGGTGGGATTGGCAATTGCCGCCCTGGCAATGGAGAGGAGCTGGCGCTCACCCTGGGAAAGGTTTTGGCCGTCCATCGTCAGCATGGTATCGTAGCCCTTGGGGAGGTTTTTGATAAAGTAATGGGCATTGGCCAGCTTTGCCGCTTCCACCACTTCCTCATCCGTGGCGTCCAGCCTACCGTACCTGATATTGTCCGCGATTGTCCCCTCGAAAAGGTGAACATCCTGAAGGACGATGCTCATGGTGCTTCTCAGATCCTGCTTCTTAATGCGCCTGATATCTATGCCGTCAAAGAGTATGCTGCCTTCATCTATCTCGTAAAACCTGTTTATGAGATTGGTGATGGTGGTCTTGCCGGCACCGGTTGAGCCTACGAAGGCGATCTTCTGGCCCGGCTTTGCATAAAGGCTTATGTTGCTGAGAACCCTTTGCCCCGGCTCGTAACCGAAGTTAACATTGTCTAAAGTTATATAGCCTTTAAGGGGCACCGTTTCGTATTCCCCGTTTTCCTTGGGGACCTTCCAGTAGGGGGGATTTTTCCCGTCCCTTACAAGGCAGACATCACCTTCATCCCTTTCCGCTTCTTCATCCAGAACGTCAAAGATGCGCTCCGCCCCTGCCAGGGCTGCAAAGAGCATATTGAGCTGGTTTGATACCATGGTAATGGGCCGGGATATGGTCCTGGTATATTGCAGAAAGGCCGCTATGTTGCCTATGGTCATTGAATTTTTCATCACTAAAAAGGCGCCGAACATGGAGGCCAGGGCGTACAGCACGAAGGACAGGTTGCCCATGATGGGCATGAGCATCACACCGTAAGTAGAGGCCTGGGTGCTGGCCCGGCGAAGCTGTTCGTTTTTCTCAAGGAATTTATCAATTGCCCTTTCCTCATAGTTAAATACCTTCACGACTTTTTGCCCCGACATGATCTCCTCTACATAGCCGTTCATGTCTGCCAGG
>JGI24713J26584_10002804_pt1 | contig 11718 bp, 6 predicted proteins | sample BioPla4DNA1_FD_26584 | JGI IMG/M metagenome (IMG submission 26584) | reverse complement strand
CTTAGGTTATCTTAGCCCGTTAGAATGGTTGAACCAGTACCAAGAGCTATCTTTAGTTGGTGTCGCTTAAGGAATGTCCGGAAAAGTGTTGACTTCCCATTATCCGTGTAAGACCATCAAAGAGGTTGGCAGCAAGCTGATCTACTTTCGTGCCATCATGATACCAGAAAGGGCTGAATGGATTACTATCTGGTTTTAGTAAGTCAAGCATCTTTAAAGTATCCTTGTATGACTCAAGAGGGTAAACTTTTCCTGGCAATGATGCCCGATGATCCCAAATCCTCAAAATAGTTTCTATTACACTTTTTTGCGCCCGTTCACGCTCATATGCCGTAGTAGCTTTCTCTGCATTATTAATTAGTTCTGCTAAATGGTGCGACATCCACCTTCCAAGAGTATCAATACCATCCTCATAACCCAATTCACGTACAAGGTACTTTCCAAGTTCCAATACATCCTTCGGCATCTTCGATTGTCCCATCTCTTCTGAGGAGTATGACTTTGTCATATCGCACTTCCTTTGTTCTTTCTTCGTCATATCTTGAGTAGTCATAACCTTTATTCCTCCTTGTAATCTCAACCTCGACAATAAGATCAAGCCCTACATTATTAAGAAAAGTATAAAGAGCCTGCTTATCGATTTTCAGACGCCAACCATTTGATCGTACAGTTCTATCATAACGGTACCTATCATCACGGTCGTCATCGGAGTTGTCACCCCAAGCTTCATAAGTGAAAATAGTATTACCGTGATCAGCATTTATCCACCTAACTTGACCATCATAAACGAATGTCAAGTTTAAAGCATTTGCAGTCTTATTTGAAGGTCTACACTCTATTTCACGTACTCCAGATCGCAATATGTCACCTTCATCAAGTCCTGAGATATGTTCTGAATCATCGAGCCAACCTACAAGTTTGTATGGTGCGCAATCAATTTCAAGTTCATCTCCAGTTGATGGAATCCTATAATCCCATGAATCATCGACAGTTTGGAGCGCTCGCACTAAAGAGCCTGCAGTTTCTGGGGAAACAAGTGCAGTGTTAACTCTAGCTGTCGAATAAAAATCACACGACCGTGTATCATGATGACTGTCGACGACTATTGATCTACTAGATTTAATCAAATCTAATTCATTCAAAAATTCTTCAATCCCGACATCATCAACCCAAAGATCAAGGTTCTTTTCTGGTGCAAACCACAATTGCGCATCTAGTGGTTTCGGACTTCGAAAATCTGCCAGCCATAATGGAGGAGCGCTAAGGCATTCGTGGCGCATTTTGTACTCAAAACTATCAAAATCATTGTCTTCATATTTTGCTAAAGCACGCGTTCGCATCAATTCACCCATAGTACACCACATCGCATGCCATTCAAGGTAAGTACTAAAACGCTCTAGTATTGGTCGTGTTCCATTTCTGTGGTCCAATAAAGAATATGAACGACCTGAGAAACGATCTGTTCTTGGTTCTTTAATCCATCCCTCTGTGTTACCTTGTACACCCCAGTGATCAACAATCCACTTCTCTGCTACATCTAAGAACTCTTCATTGCTGACATCTGCAAAAGTTCTAATAGCTCCGGAGTACCAGTAGGGGAGTGTATCCATGCTATCAAAGTGAAAGCGTCGGTCTTTTTTACTATTTTGATTTCTATTACGAAAGCTGTTGCTGTATGATTCCTTAGATTTCTTCCTGCGAATAGGGCTTATGTTTACTTGTACTAACAAATCAATCTGAGCTTTCTCCAGTACAAGTTCTCCACTTTCTTTAAGCTTATTAACAGCCGATTTTGCAAATGAGCGTATAATGATATGTGGAAATTTCTCATCACATGCAATCTCCAAAAGTCGAAGACCATACGGGCTAACTGCTGCTGGCGTTTCACTACAGATTCTATCAAGCGAAACCATAAGCCAAAGACGAGCTGCCATCCAGTAAAATGGAGCATCAGGGTTTCGGTAGCTCAATTCTAAAGTCCGGTCGTATAATTCAACGACCTTACTTAGGATAATACTCTCTCCCATAGAGACTAAACTTCGAAGTGCATGTGCAGCGCGCCACCTTATTCTGACATCAACGTCGCCCATTAAAGCATAAAGAAACCGCGCTAAACTTCCGTCTACATCTATGGGAATGTCATTCAGATCCCATTTTTCCTGATCTTTAGAAGGAATTCGTTGAACTAATCGCTTTGAATAGCGCTTAATTACGTCCGCAGCCTCACTGGGGGTACAATATTGCCCTATAATTCCAATAAGGGCATATACAGATGAAGCACTCAATGAATCAACATGACGTTCTATTGCTTCTAACAATGCTGTACAGATTTGACGGTCATTTGCAGTCGATTTTTCAATAAAGTATTGAAGATAAGTCCTTTCTGAACCAAACCATCCAAACATGCCAGGAAGCAGGTCAATAATAACTTGGATTAAATGTTCATGACACCATCTTTTGACAGAAGGAGATTCATACCATTCATCAATTCTCTTTTTAAGAGTTTCAATGACTTCATAATCAGAAACATTTCGGCTTTCTAATCTTGTTAAGGCCTCAAGATGCTTGGCTTTGTTATTAAGTTTAACTTCCTTACTAATATGGTCCAGAATAGTTGAAATTGAAACGAAGTCATTGGATTTTTTTGCAGTATTGTATATTTGATCAATAATACTTGCTATTTCTTCAGGATTAGTAAAATTATATAGACTCAAATTAATGCCGTAAAATAAGTTTTGATTTTCTACACTAGTTGAATTAGGAGTGCTCGATAACTTCTCTCTTGGAATCAAAGTAAAATGTGCTGTATTGAACGCCGTTGCCTGCTTTAATTGATCAAGCCAGAAGCTGGTTTTTTGTCCATCTAAGAGCAAACTCAGTTTTTCACATACTTGTTCACGACACCCTTTACCAAAGCGTAACAGCTCCTCTTTTGAAAGATGGTCAACAAATTTTTGCATGTCCATACAACAATTATTTCTTTTAGCTTCATCAACAATTTGAAAAATCAATTCTTCATCAAATTGGTCGAACAGAAAAGATAAAGCTGCTACCTGAACAGGGTTCATCTCTTGTTTTTTTAGAGCTGTCTCTAAAATTGGAGGAAGAAACTTGTCTTTTTTTACTATATTCAAGTCATCCCACTTTGCTGTTGCAGCAAATGCCAGACTTAGATCGATTGTAGCAAGTGCCTCTGCTGAATCCTCCCATGGAAAATGATCGTGACCATCCAAACGTATGCCTGCATCACTTGTAATAGTTGCTAAATCACAAGCTACCTCTCTTCTTTCATCCAAACTCATACTTTTAACAGCACTCTGTGAAATTGGTTTAAAAAGCGAGATTTCAAAAATAGTATCCTCATTAACTTCTCCAGCGACCTCTATTGCCTCTCTAAAAAAGCTTTCTGCGTCACTCTGGCTTATTGGTAAAAGAAGACGTGTAAATCTAACGTACGCTTCAATTTTCTCTTCTGCTGATGTTCTTGTATGCTTAACTCTTTCAGCTAGAGATGAAATTATATTGAGAATCTTGTTATGTAAAGATTGATCTAAAGCAAATCTTTCGAGAACCTTTACTGTTGCTGGGTGAAATGGGCTTGAATTTGATTTAATCATCGAGCTTGAACATTCCATTAAAAAATTCCTGTCAATGTTTTGAATAGCCATAAGTCGGGTTATTGATAAAGCAACTTTTAACCTCATCTCTGAGGCATAGTATTCTCTATTTATTCTGTATTCTTGATTGTGATACTGGCTAATAGTATTCTGAAGATTTAATACAATTTCATTTGCAGGTATTAATCCCAGCAATATTTGAGCCCGTACATCATAAATTTCTATCAAAGGTCCGATAAATGACTGTAGTTCTTCATTTTTATCATTGTCTGTCTTTCTATGATTAGTTTTTCCATTCTCTAATTTACCTGATATTACAGGAGGATTGATTAAAAATGTCTCTAATGTTGTTTTACGCCCAGATATGCGTTCAAGCAATGCATGTGCACGCAAGCTAAGGTCTATTATCGAAACTTGAGAAGTGTAAATATGATTGCGTTGCCTCACACTTTTGTCTGCAATTTTCTCTAACACTGGAACAACGCTTTTTATTTTGCCACCTCTAGCAATAATAATCTCAGCTGCTGTGAGGATAATCTCCAAAAACTCAACATCGCTGTTGTCGTCTTTCGAATAATTCTTTAGACTTTCAATTTGAATCAAGTTTCGACGTAGAAGCATTTTTAGTCCAGCTTCAAGCTCAGATAAATCAACAACTTCTCCAGCAAGAGCAATTGGGGTAATCAAAAATAAATTCCACGGTCTGCGAATTTTAGCCTCCGTTATGCATCGCTTAATTAAGTCTATTTCTCCTGATGAAACTAGTTTGCAAGAAATGATAGAAGCAACCTGTATTGCTATTGACTTTGGGCTCCATCGAAGAAGCATGTCCAAAGCATTCTGGGGTCCAGATACACGCAATATGGCTTCAATTTCCGCAGCTATATCCCGAATTTCAACAGACCAACCGTATGGCCTAATGTCAGGGTGATTTTTTCTTTGCTCTTCATATTCTTTTCTTCGGCGTTGTAACCAAGCACTAATTTGTCTATGGTCCTCACGGACTGAAATACTATTTCCTTGACGAGCATCAACTGCCATAAGTTGAAATAATAAAGGACCATGATTCTCTACTTGAATCGGATTACAAAGAACTAATCGATTTGCAGTTTCACGTGCAAAGTTCGCAGCAATGTCTGGATTATCAATAAGCAACCGATGAATAACAGTATTAGTTTTCAATGCTTCAGCACCAATAAGTACAGTCATCATAGCATCAACAGTATCCCCTGATTCTCTGCAAACCTTCATTGCTATACGAAGTCGTTGTAAATGGACTTCCTTTCTTAAGACCGGATCGCTAATAGCTTTTGGTTCACTCTCTGTGCTTATTAGGTCAATTATCTCTTTCCCACGTCCAGCCATAAACAACGCTTCAGCAATATGAGTTGCAGCATAAGCATCTTGTTTATATCGGCTCAAGAAATGAGTAGCAATTCTTTCACGGACTGAAATTATTTGATCCTCTGCCTCTTCACGCATAAATTTTTCGAAATCTTCATCAGCAAAACTAATTGCCCCATTCATCAGACTAATACCGGGAGCAAGATCTACACAGAGATCACATATATGAGACTCGCTCATTCCAGTAATGGTTGAAAGGTCAGTTACAGGTACAGGCCTTGGTAAAGCTATAATACCTGAGCAGAAAACTTTAATGTCATATTCGTTTCCTACCTTTTGACGAGCATATTCTAACTGGTTTTGGAAGACCTGATCGAGACCTTTCCCATTTGGACGAAGATACTGCAGTGCAAGAGAGGTGTTCCCTTTGGCATAGTCCAATGCATATCTCTGTACTCGTGGATTACCACGTGAAAGGTAATGAAAGTCTTCAATCCAACTGTCGGGTACATCATTCCATGTCCTTCGCACATTAATAGCGGTCTCATCTCGTGTGAAACCAGTAATCTCCATTTTAGTAAAACTGCGATGAAGATTGAGAGAAGGTAGACGGCCAGTACGCGCAGTGACTATGAGACGGACATTTTCAGGTAGATCACCTAGTGACATAAAGTCATGTACAAAACTTCTCTCTGGTGGAGATTGTAATTCGGCAGCTGTAACAGAATTATCCGCAGCATCAACAACAATCACCAGCAATGCATCGGGATTCTTTGCAGCAACCACTTGCGAAGCCCTCTCTAAACGCCTTTTGAATGCTTTAGGGTAGTCTAGATTTGATGATTTACTCATCAATAATGGAAGCTGAAGCTGGCGAGACAAGTCATTGGAAAGTTGGAGAAAAGCTTCTCTTGGCCTATGTCGATATGCATCAGAATCAAGGTATCGACCACCACCATAACAGTCAAAAATTATGACGACTGAATCAGGTGGCAACAGTTTCTCTATCTCTTGCAAGGTAGTAGTCTTCCCACAACCTCCCTCTCCATAGAGGCAAATACGCTGGTTGCCACTTAACATTTGTTCAGTTACTTTCCTAGAAGCTTCTCTTATAATAAGATGATCAGCTTTTTTAATAATCGTCGGGCATGGGAACAATGCACGAGGGTCTGAGAATCCCAAACAAATTAGGATAGATTGTCTAGTGATAAGCTCACCCTTTGCTTCAGGCATCATAGCACGCCGTATAAATCGTAGAAGTTCGTTAACTATCACACGGGCATCATCATCAGTCCAATCAGAAATAGTATTCAGGACACGCTCTTCAATTGCAAACCGCGACTCTCCACCACATTCTGAAAAGTCGATGCTTTTTATGAAAGAATTGAAGTCCTGATCTTCCATCCCACTTGCTGTTCTAAGCGCATCATGAACTGACTTATTTTTTGTGCTTTTCTTTGCAATCGAATTAAGTACATCAGGATCTACTTGCTGGTTACTGACAAGACGTATAGTTAAATTACCTTTTTCAACAAGGTCTGGGCGTTTTGTCTTCACCCCCATGAAAGCTTTAGCTAGTCGTCCTATGACTGAATTATCATGTTTTTTGTTGGTACTGTAAGTAAGACGTGCTGCAGTCCACATCTGTTCAGAATTAGCAGACGAGTATTTCAGTTGGTCAATCACTATCCGTTCTGCTGATGCAATTTGATCACCACCGTAATAAAAAGTACAATCCACTCCATCCCATGTATCAAGGGGTAACCCATTTTCATCTTCTACCGTTACACCTTCTACTGTTACTGCAGAAAGCCTTGTGTCTTGATCAAGAAGGGCTAATGCTTGGCGAAGAGCCCATAATTCATGAAAATCATCTCCCGCGTTTGAACTCCGCGCTCCACGATAATCATATTTCATTATTGTTCACCTTCTGTACTTTACTGTATAGAGATTATTACAAATAAGTATTTATTTAGCTTGTATAAAATATCGCATTACAGGCATAATCAGAGTAGACTATTCCATTTTAATCCTATATCTTTGCTGTCCCGAAGAAGTCTTTTCAATAGCCTGTATATAATTCCTTTTCATATTCACATAATTTAAAACAGCGTTCCAAGTGAAAGTCGTTCACTACGGAAAATCCGATTCCATTCATATCCTTAATTAAATAAATCTCTTACAAGAAAAACTTCCCCTTGGTTCAGATTCTCCATTTTCCTTATAATCGCGCTATATTTAGAATATAGTTTACATTTGGCATCAAAAAGCTACAGCCATAATATTAAAGTGAACAACATCATCAATGTAATTATACTATTTTTATGAATATATTTCCATCAATCTTATGAAAACTCAATATATAAAAAGAGAACGCCGTCTAAAAAAACCGACAGTCTCTCATCATTGCCCAGTCTCAAATTTGCATCACACTGCGTAACATAGACATGCCTGAACACTCTAATCCACGCACGCATTAAACATGTCTACACACTCGATGTCAAACACAACAGAAACATCAATTTTATCTCTTAGCACCTTATTCCTGAAATCGTCTCCATCCGTTGTAAAAGTAGTAAATCTCGCAAAGTGTTGAAAACTCAGTATTTCTAAGTATCTTTCCTTTGCATTCCTATTACGCACTCCACGTGGCTTGATTTATATATGAAAAGAGAACATAAGCCGAAAAGCCATGTCCTCTTGTCCATTCGTTTTTAATTACTTCTAAACCTGCACTTTTAACTTTTGCCGGTATTCAGCATAATGATCGCTTAGTATATACTCAATAACCCATACTTTAGGTATCATATAAGTATCACGAATATAAAAATGCTTTACATGGTTTCCTCTTAAAAGTTTTCGCGCTGTACTATCACCAATGCCGCCTAACATAGTCCTGAATTGTTCCAGGGTAACTACGTCAGGATATGGCTCAAAAATTCGTTTATAATATTCTTCATTTCTCACAGTCATCAACTCCTAAAATATTTGTCAGTGGTAGGAGTGACTGTTACAATATTAGTTTTTAATTAACATTTGTTGTAGTTATTATGTGGATGGTGAGTTATCTGATCATCCCCCCACATCCCTCCAATATCCCTCCAACGTCCAAAATTTGTTCCAAAATCAGTTTTTTGTATAAGCTTTGAAACGGTGGGATTTTCAGAGGTTAAAGTGCCGGAAAAGCCGATTTTACAAGGTTTCCGGCGGTCTGTAACTTCCGCTAAAGTGCATTACATTCCCGATGTTTCCGGTTATGCTGCAAAACTCAAAATCACGCGGTAGCGATACCATGCCGGTTCGAGTCCGGCCTTCGGCACCACGGGAAAGAACAAGGTTTGGATGCACAGATACATCAGGCGAACCTTGTTCTTTTTTGTTTTCTGTGGCAATATCGCATTAAGTGCCGGTTTATGACTGTTTTTTTGGGGTATAATTAAACCAAAGTCGAAAATCGTCTGAAATCCTGCAGACTGAAATGTATGATATTTCTGAAGTTGGACTCATTTTTGAAGAGGGGGTTCTTGTATGTATTTCGAGTGGAGAGATGAGTATCATACCGGCATCGACGCCATTGACAAGCAGCACAGGCATTTGCTTGGAATTGGTGCCAGGATCTTCGAACTTGCACAGGACGACGAATATGACCGATATGATGATATCATGGAAGTCCTGCAAGAGCTGAAGGAATACACCGTATACCATTTCGGCTACGAGGAAGAACTGATGGAGCGGTATGGNTATGAACGCTATGAACCCCACAAGTTCCAGCACTTTTTCCTCACAAAGAAGATCGAGAAATTCGAAGAAGAGAAGCACGAGATCGACGACAGGCAGAAGGAGACGATACTTAAGCTGGCCGAATTCATATCGGACTGGGTCACGAACCACATACTGAAGGAAGACATGCTGTATAAGGATTTTTTCAAAAGCAAGGGTATGTGATGTGTCCTTTCAGTAAGTAACATATTGACAGCTACCGAAGCATCGTATATCATTATTAAAAATAAAACTGAACACAGGCAAAACGGCGTTGACGGGGAGGAGTACATGCGCTCCTGAAACACAGAGAGAAGATGGCCGGTGCAAATCTTCATGACGGACGCATGGAAGTAGCCTCTGAGCTGTGGACCGAAAGGCCGGGCCGAGTAGGCTCCAACGGAGTTTCCACCGTTAAAGGGAAAGCAATATCGGATATCATGACATGATGTCCCGTATTGGCAGAGTGCAGATCTGAGATCTGAATTGAGGTGGTACCGCGGATTTAAAGTCCGTCCTGAGCATGACAAGATGTCTGCTCGGGGCGGACTTTTTGATTACGTAAGTTTTGACTGTGTTCGCAGTTGGGAGGTATCATCGATGGACAAAAAGTATCCATTTGAGCAGTCGGAAAAGGAAATGCAGAAATTCTGGGAAGAAAACGGGATTTACCGTTTCGATCCTGATAGCCCGAAGGAGATCTGGTCGATAGACACTCCTCCTCCGACGGTAAGCGGAAACCTTCACATAGGTCATGTCTTTTCCTATGCGCAGGCCGAGATGATCGCAAGGTACAGGAGGATGCAGGGCTATAATGTCTTTTACCCGTTCGGGTTCGATGATAACGGGCTGCCGACTGAAAGGCTGGTGGAGAAGGAAGAAGGCATAAAGGCAGCCGATGTGCCAAAAAGGGAATTCGTTGAAAGATGTCTATCGGCTACGAAGAAGTATATCGAAGAGTTCAGGGATCTGTGGCGGTCGCTGGGTTTTTCCGTTGACTGGTCGCTCCAGTATGAGACCATCGGCACGGAAGCGCAGAGGATTTCACAGAGGTCTTTTATCAGGCTGTTCAGGGAAGGGAAGGCATATATGAAGGAGTCGCCGGTGCTCTGGTGCACAGAATGCAGGACTTCCATCGCCCAGGCTGAACTCGAGACAGCAGAAAAAACAACGGTTTTCAATTATATACCCTTTGAGTTTGCTGACGGAGGCGGCAGACTGGTTGTTGCAACGACACGTCCCGAACTGCTGTACGGATGCGTCTGCCTCTTCGTGAACCCTGATGATGAGAGGTACGCGCGCTACGAAGGGAAGACCGTCCGTGTCCCGCTGTATGGGCATGAAATCCCGGTGCTGGCAGACAGAAAGGTTTCGGTGGATAAAGGCACGGGAATAGTCATGTGTGCAACTTTCGGAGACAGTACGGATGCGGAATGGTATGAAGAGCATAAACTGCCGTACAGGGGGANAATAACGCAGGAAGGCTTGATCGACTCTGGTGTGCCGTTTGTCGGAGGAATGGATATAAAGCAGGCAAGAAAGCGGATCACGGAACTTCTCAGGGAAAACGGGCTGCTGCAAAAGTCCGAAGAGATCACGCATACCGTGGCCGTCCACGAACGCTGCGACAAGGAAACAGAAATAATACTTTCCAGGCAGTGGTACATCGATATATTGACCAACAGGGAGAAATTCATCGAAGCAGCCGAGCAAATCAACTGGTATCCTGGATACATGAAGGAAAGGTACAGGACCTGGGTCGAAAATCTGAAATGGGACTGGTGCATTTCAAGGCAGCGTTACTTTGGTGTGCCGATTCCGGTCTGGTACTGCGGAAAATGCGGCAAACCCGCGGCAGCGGACGAGTCACAGCTGCCGGTCGACCCGGCTGAAAGCAGTCCGGACATGCCGTGTTCCTGCGGGAGCACCGAGTTTATACCGGAAACTGCAGTTCTGGATACTTGGGCAACTTCTTCCGTGACGCCGCAGATAAACGCACGATGGTGCGAAGCTGGCGATATGAGCGCGAAACTGCTGCCTATGAGCATGAGGACGCAGGCACATGAAATAATAAGGACATGGGCCTTCTACACGATAGTCAGAAGCATTTACCACACCGGCAGCATTCCATGGAAGGATATCATGATCTGCGGTTTCGTCCTCGCAAAGAAAAACGAGAAAATCAGCAAATCCAAAAGCAACTCGGCTATGTCCCCGAAGTCCCTAATAGAGAAACATTCGGCGGATGCCATAAGATACTGGGCGGCAAATTCAAGGCTCGGAACCGATACTTATTTTTCTCCCGACGATCTGGATGTTTCTGCCAGGTTCATCACAAAGCTGTGGAATGCTGCAAGATTCACCATATCCCAGATCCGTGATTTCGATCCCGGGGAGGAGCCGNAAATGCTTCCGGTGGACAGGTGGATCAGGGAGCGGAGCAGGCAGACCATGAACGAGGCTGCAAAACTGCTGGACCGGTATGAAGTCGGACTTGCGNGCCGTGTTGTCGACGAATTTTTCTGGAAGGATTTTTGCGACGATTACATTGAGATAGTCAAAGAAAGGCTGTATCAGCCGGACATCCACGGCTGTACAGAGCGGAGGTCGGCCCAGCGGGCCTTATATGACACCATGCTCGATATCCTGAAAATGTATGCCATATATGTACCTCATATTACGGAATATATCTACCAGGCATACTTCAGGAAGCATGAAGCTGAGATTTCCCTGCATCTGACCCGCTGGCGCCATAACAGGGATTTTGACGAAGACATCCTGGAATTCGGGAAGCAACTGAAAGAGGCGATCAGCCGTGCCAGAAGGCTCAAATCTGCGGAATCGCTGTCGATGAAGGCCGAAATAGAAGAGCTTTGTATCAGCACGGAAGAGAAATACAGGGAGTACTTCTTACGGACGCTCCCGGACATCAGGGCCTGCTGCAGGGCAAAAGAGATAAAACTGACAATACTGTGATTTGTACTGACTGCACAAAAAA
>JGI24713J26584_10002799_pt1 | contig 11724 bp, 10 predicted proteins | sample BioPla4DNA1_FD_26584 | JGI IMG/M metagenome (IMG submission 26584) | reverse complement strand
AAGCTTCTCCTGCAGGGAAAAGAGAGCTGCGGCCTGCGAGGCCAGGATGCGGCCGCGCTGCTCCAGGTCAAGCGGCTCGCGGCGGTGCCCCCGGCCGGCGGCTTCTGCTGCAGCCGGCAGGCCCAGGTAATCGCTGAGCAGCTCCTCCAGCTTGTAGCTGCCGCGGCCGGGATCGAGAAGGTAGGCGGCCAGCTGGCAGTCGAAGCTAAAGGGCGGCTCTCTCAGCCCCTGCTGGGCAAAAAAGCTGTAGAAGTACTTGATCTCGTAGCCAATGAGGCCGCCGGAGCAGCGCTCAAAAGCCTCCGCTAGGAGCTTCCACAGCCCGGCAGGGGGATGGAAATCCGCCGGGTTGAAATAGTAGCAACGTTCTTCGTCCAGGGCAAAAGCCAGCACGGCAGGGGGCTGGCGCCAGTAGGGGCGCCCCGGGGAGGGTTCTGCCAGCAGGGCCATCCGCGCTCCTTCTTCCAGGCCCTCGAGCAGCGCCGCCAGCTCCGCCAATCCCGCCACGGGCTTGCCGCGCAGCGGCACGGCGGCAGCGGCGACGGCCTGACCCGGGAAGAGCGCCTCCAGCTTATCCATGAAACTTTTAAATTCAAGTTCGCGGAACAGAGCCCGCAGCTTCTCCCCGTCAGGGTCCCTTCGCAGGCAGCAGTGTAGGTCAAAGGGCAGCGGCACGTCGCGCCGAATGGTGGTGAGCTTCCTTCCGGTGAAGAGCAGCTCCCGGTTTTCCTCCAGGGCCTGGCGCAGCTTGGGCTTCAACTGGGGCAGCGACTCAAGGATTCCTTCGATGGAGCCGAACTCCTGGAGCAGGCTCTGGGCGGTCTTGTCGCCGATGCCGGGGATGCCGGGAATGTTGTCGGAAGGGTCGCCCCTGAGGGCCTTGTAGTCAACCCACTGCTCCGGTGCCAGGCCGAAACGCTCCTGCAGGTAGGCGCGGTTGCAGCGGTCCACCTGGGTGATTCCCCGCCGCGTCAGCAGCACCTCCACGGCATCGTCAACCAGCTGCAGCAGGTCGGCATCGCCGGATACGACGATGGCCTGCAGCTGCTCCTCCCCGGCGCGAGCCGCCAGGCTGCCGATAACGTCATCAGCCTCAAAGCCGGGCACTTCGAAGACGGTAATGCGCATGGCCTCGAGAATNTCCCGCACCCGGGCCATCTGCTCCCCCAGCTCCAGCGGCGTCTTCTCGCGGTGGCCCTTGTAGTCGGCGTAAATTTCCTGCCTGAAGGAGGGGCCGGGCGGGTCCACGGCCACGGCGATGTAATCGGGCTGCTCCTCCTCGAGGAGCTTGAAGAGCATGCTCACAAAACCGTATATGGCGTTGGTGTGCTCCCCGCGGGCGGTCTTCATCGACGGGGGCAGCGCGTAAAAGGCGCGGTGAATCAAGCTGTTCCCGTCGATAATGACAAACTTGCCTTGAGCTTTCTCAGCCAACTCGCTATCTCCTTCGGCTCCCCGGGGGAGGGAGAGGCCGGAACAGGTCCTTTAGCCGCCTCCCGCTTCTCCGGGCAAAAAATGAGACACCTTCATCCCGAAGCATAGCACCAGGAAATGAAGGTGTCAAATGTTAATCGACCCGGCTTTTTCCCTCTGGGCCGCGCTCATTTTCCGCCCCGGCAGAGCGGCTGAATAATCTCCCTCTGCCTTTACCGGCCGCGGTTATCTCTGGCGGCGCTTCTCCTGCTCCTTTTCCCGGCGGGGGCGGTAGCCGGCGCAGTGCTGCACCGGATCCCACTCTTCGCCGAATTCGACGCGGCTTTGCCTGATCCGTTCATCCTCAAGCTGGCAGCGGTTGTTTCGCTGATGCGCGCACTTGGCACGGCAGGGTCCGTTCAAGAGCTTCACCTCCAATGGGTTTGGTAAATTTATTTTTCCCCATTGGGGTACAATAAAAGCTGGGATTAATTGCTACCAGAGGATGATGCCCTTGAACAGCCGCTCCCAGAGGTACCTCGATGAAAACTTCAGGCGGGGGAAGGATTTCCTCGCCGCCCAGGAAGAACTGCTCTTTGAACTGGCCACCACCTTCGAAGAGGAGCTCCGCCAATCGCTGGAGAAGCAGTCGCTCTTCCGCCTGGGCCAGAAGATGGTCCTGCCGCAGCAGCCCCAGTTGCAGGAGATCCTCATCAGGCAGATCCTCTTTACCTGGGGGCTCGGCTTCGCCGTGGGCTCCGCCTCCATTAAGCAGGAGCAGCCTTCTTAAGACGGCGGCAGAGGTCGGCCATCTCGATGGCGCTCTGCGCCGCCGCCCAGCCCTTGTTCCCCGCCTTGGTGCCCGCCCGCTCAATGGCCTGCTCCAGGGTGTCGCAGGTGATGATGCCGAAAACGGTGGGAATGCCGCTGTCCAGCCCCACCTTGGCAATCCCCTTGGCCGTCTCGGCGGCAATGTAGTCGAAGTGGGGCGTGCTGCCGCGGATTACCGCGCCCAGGCAGATGACAGCATCATAGCGGCCGCTCTGCGCCGCCTTCTGGGCAATGAGCGGTATCTCAAAGGCGCCGGGCACCCAGAGGATGTCGATCTTCTCTTCATCGGCTTCATGGCGCTTCAGGCAATCCAGCGCTCCGGCCAGCAGCCGGTTGGAGATAAACTCGTTAAAGCGGCTTACCACCAGGGCAAAGCGGTAGTCGCGGGCAATAAGCTGCCCCTCGTAAACGTTCATCCATAGCGCCTCCTAACTAAATTTCATGCTTCACATGGTCAAACTGCAGCGGCGGCGCGGCAGCCGGCGCAGCGCTCGAAGAGCGTCCTTCTCTGCGCCATGCTACTCCGCCAGGTGCAGCAGGTGGCCCAACTTGTGCTTCTTCGTGGCCAGGTATTTTGAATTGTAGCTGCAGGGCGGTACCTCCAGGGGAACCCGCTCCACAATCTTCAAGCCGTGGCCCTCAAGCCCCTTGATCTTGCGGGGGTTGTTGGTCAGCAGGCGGATCTGGCGCACTCCCAGGTCCGCCAGGATCTGCGCCCCGATCCCGTAGTCGCGCAGGTCGGCGGGGAAGCCGAGGGCCTCGTTGGCCTCCACGGTATCCTTGTTCTCCTTGTCCTGGATCTCGTAGGCGCGCAGCTTGTTCATCAGGCCAATCCCCCGCCCCTCCTGGCACATGTACAGCAGCACACCGCTGCCGTTCTCCTCGATCTTCTTCATCGCCTGGCGCAGCTGGTTGCCGCAGTCGCAGCGCAGAGAGCCGAGCACATCCCCGGTGAGGCACTGGGAGTGGACCCGCACCAGGACGGGCTTCTCCGGGTCAATCTCGCCCTTGACCAGAGCTATGTGGACCTGCTGGTCAACGCTGTTCTCGTAGGCAATGAGGCGAAAGTTGCCATAGGCGGTGGGCAGGTTGGCCTGGGCCGAGCGCCAGACCAGCTTTTCTTTCTTCAAGCGGTACTGGATCAGGTCGGCAATGGTGATCATCTTCAAGCCGTACTGCCGGCAGAACTCCTCCAGCTGGGGGACGCGGGCCATGGTGCCGTCCTCGTTTAAAATTTCACAGATGACCCCCGCCGGCGGCAGGCCGGCCAGCTTGGCCAGGTCCACCGCCGCCTCGGTATGTCCGGCCCGGCGGAGCACCCCTCCCTCCCTGGCCTGCAGGGGAAAGATGTGCCCCGGGCGGCGCAGATCAGAGGGCCCGGTGGCGGGATCGACCAGGGCGCGGATTGTTTCCGCCCTCTCATAGGCGGAGATGCCCGTGGTCACGGCGGCGGCATCCACGGAAACGGTAAAGGCGGTCTGGTGGCTGTCGGTGTTGTGTGAGACCATCTGGGGCAGATCGAGCTGCTCCAGCCTCTCGGCGGTGAGGGGAACACAGACCAGGCCGCAGCCGTGGCGGATCATGAAGTTCACCGCTTCCGGGGTGACCTTGGCCGCGGCCATGACCAGGTCGCCTTCGTTTTCCCGGTCTTCATCGTCCACCACCACGACCATGCGTCCCGCCTTGATCTCGGCAATGGCTTCTTCAATGGTGTTGAATGGCATCTTTAAGCCCTCCCAAAAGCTTTAAATAAAGCCCATTTCCTCCAGAAAGGCGGCGGTAAGCTCCTTCCTGCGCTCCACTTTCCCGGCCAGGTAGGGCTGCAGCAGCCTATCCACGTACTTTCCGATGAGATCCACTTCTATGTTCACCGCGTCGCCCATCTTCCTCCACCCCAGAGTGGTCCGCTCCGCCGTCAGCGGGATGAGGGAGACGCTGAAGCCGTCGGGATGGAGGCCGGCGACGGTGAGGCTCACACCGTCCACGGCCACGGAGCCCTTGGGGATGATGTAGCGCATCAGCTCCGGCGGAATCTTGAACTGCAGAATGAGGGCGTTTCCCTCGGGGCGGCGCTGCACCAGCGTGCCCGTGGCGTCCACATGGCCGCTCACCAGGTGCCCCCCCAGGCGCCCGCCCAGGGGCAGGGCCCGCTCCAGGTTCAGCGGCTCTCCCGGGCGGACCTGGCCCAGGTTGGTCTTGCGCAGCGTCTCGGGCATGACCACGGCAGTGAAGCTGCTCTTGGCAACCGCCTCCGCCGTGAGGCAGACGCCGTTCACGGCAATGCTGTCGCCCTCGCGCAGGCCCTCCAGCAACGACTCCCCGGTAGAGATGACAAGCCGCGCCCCGCCGCGGTAATTATCGCGGCCCTGCAGGCGCCCCAGGGATTCCACCAGCCCGGTAAACACGGCTTAAGCACTTCCCCCTTCCGCGGCATGGCCCCTCTGCGGCCTCACAGGATAGCCGATGAGAAGCAGGTCGCCGTCGTACTGCTTAATCTCCACGTCCCGCAGGCGCCAGGCCTCTTCAAGGCGCGCCACCCCCGCGCCGTCGAAGGATGTGGGGCTCTCCCGCCCCCCCACGATGAGCGGGGCGATGAAGAGCATGAGCTTGTCAACCAGTCCCGCCTCCAGCAGGCTATAGTTGAGGCTGCCGCCTCCCTCCACCAAGAGCTGGCAGACCTCCCGTTCGCCCAGCTTGCGCAGCAGCGCCTCCAAGTCGACCCGCCCCTCCCTCTCGGGGAGCACGAGGATCTCCACCCCTCTCTCTTCCAGGGCCCGCAGCTTATCCTCCGGCGCTGCAGGCGTAACGGCCAGGAGAGTGGGAGCGCGCGAAGCGGGATTGATCACGCGGGCGTCGAGGGGGAGGCGAGCCCGGCTGTCCACGATAACGCGCAGCGGATCCCTGCCGCCGCCTCCTTCCGGGCGCGCGGTGAGGAGGGGATTGTCCCGCAGCACCGTGCCAATACCCACGGCAATGGCGTCGCTGTTGTGGCGCAGGCGGTGGACGAAAGCGCGGGCCTTCTCGCCGGTGATCCAGCGCGAATGGCCCGTGCGGGTAGCCGTCTTCCCGTCGGCAGTAACGGCGGTCTTGACAATGACAAAGGGGCGGCCGGTAGTAATGTACTTGATGTAGGCCTCGTTCAGCCGGCGGGCATTTTCTTCAAGGACGCCGCTGCGCACCTCGATCCCCGCCGCGGCGAGCTTTTGAAAGCCCTTGCCGGATACGAGAGGGTTGGGATCTTCCATCGCCGCCACCACGCGGCGGACGCCCGCACGGATGATGGCATCGGCGCAGGGCCCAGTGCGCCCCCTGTGGGCGCAGGGTTCCAGGTTAACATAAAGTACGGCGCCGCGGGCCTTTTCCCCGGCCTGGCGCAGGGCGATCACCTCGGCATGCGGCATCCCCGCCGCCTGGTGGTAGCCGCTGCCCACGATCTTCCCGTCGCGCACCACCACCGCGCCCACCATGGGATTGGGGCTGGTTGTCCCCCGGCCCCGGCGCGCCAGGTCCAGGGCGGCCCACATGAAGCGCTCGTCAGTATCCAAAAGATCTCCCCCCGGCCCGCTTTACTTTAGTCAAAGAAAAAACCCTGCCGGCAGTTGCTTCAGGGTTCGCTTGGGGACAAAGAGTATGCTGCTTTGCCGCCGTTTCTTCTCCCCTCCAGACTATACTGTCGGCCCCGGAATCTCACCGGGTCAGCCATAACGGCTCGCGGGCTTAGCCCACAGGGCATCACCGCCGGTTCGGAATTGGCGGGATTGCTCCCCCCTCACCGGACCCCGAAGAAAACGGTGCGTTTTATTTTTTCTACATTATATCACAGCGGCCTGCAGCTTTAAAGCGGGTAGCGCGGGCCGCCGATGGCCTTGAAGGCCTGGATCAATTCCATGCCCTGGGGATGGCTGAATACCGCCGAGCCGGCCACGAGAACCGTGGCCCCGGCGGCAACAACCTGCGGTGCGGTATCGCCATTGATCCCGCCGTCCACGGAGAGCTCCACCGGCCTGCCGCTTTCGCGAATGCGCCGGGAAAGGTGCTCGATCTTCGGCAGCACCGCGGGGATGAAGGACTGCCCCCCCGCACCCGGGTTGACGCTCATCACCAGCACCAGATCAAGCAGATCCCAGACGTAATCAAGCACCTGGGGAGGCGTAGCCGGGTTCAGGGCCACCCCGGCCTTTAGGCCGCGCTTCTTGATCTCCCGCAGCAGGCGATCCAGGTGCACCGCGGCCTCGGCATGCACGGTGATCATGTCGGCGCCGGCCTGGGCGAAGGCGTCTAAGTGGGACTCGGGATGCAGCACCATGAGGTGGGCGTCAAAAACCAGCCCGCTGTACGGGCGCAGCGCCTTCAGGACCAGCGGGCCCATGGTGATATTGGGAACGAAATTCCCGTCCATGATATCGAGGTGGACCCAGTCGGCGCCGGCCGCCTCGATGCGGCGCAGCTCTTCGCGCAGCCGGCCGAAATCGGCAGAAAGCAGGGAGGGGGCAACTTTTACCGGCATCTTCTTCTACCTCTCCTTGGCGGTTAATTCTTCCCAGAAAAGCCGGTAGTGCTCGTAGCGCAGCGCATTGATCTCTCCCCTTGAGACCGCTTTGCGGACGGCACAGCCCGGCTCGTGGATGTGGCTGCAGTTGCGAAAGGGACAGCGGGCGGCATGCCCGGCAAACTCCGGGAAGAGGGCACCCAACTCCTCCGGGGCCAGGCCGGCAAAGGAAAGCCTGGAGAAGCCCGGGGTGTCCACCACGAACCCCGCTGGGTCCAGCGGCAGTAGTTCGGCGTGGCGGGTGGTATGGCGGCCGCGGCCAATCTTGCCGCTCACCTCCCCCGTCTTCAGGGAGAGACCGGGCTGGAGGGCATTGAGCAGGGAGGACTTGCCCACCCCCGAGGGGCCGGCAAAAACCGATGTCCGCCCCTGCAACCGCTCCCGCAGCGGCTCGATGCCTGCGCCGATCTTGGCGCTGGTCCAGAGGAGCTCGTAGGGGAAAGGTTCCAGCGTGCGGTAGATGGCTTCCCTCTCGCCCTCGTCAACGAGGTCAATCTTGTTCAAGCAGCAGAGCACATCCAGCTTTTCATGGCCGGCCAGGACCAAGATCCGGTTGGCCAGGTTCCAGTCGGGCTCGGGCTCCCGCAGCGCTATGACCAGGACCAGCTGCTCCACATTGGCTACCGGGGGGCGCACAAGGACGTTCCTGCGGGGCAGCAGCTCTTCAATGACCCCGGCGCCTGCGCCTCCCCCCGGCCGGAAAAGGACCCGGTCGCCGACGAGGATGGCGCCCTCCCGCTGCTTCAGCCTGCCGCGGGCCCGGCAGAGATATTCCCGGCCTTCCGCATCGCGAACGGCAAAGAAACCGCCCGCAGCCCTCACCACCGTCCCTTCCAGGTGAGTTATGCCCCCCTTGGCCGCTTATTCATTGCCGCCACCTGCGCCTTCNCCATCCCCACCGCTCTCTTCAGCTGCTCCCTCCCCGGGCCCGCTGCTGATCACCAGGTCCACCGACTGTCCCGGCTGCACGAAGCTGCCCGGCTCGGGGAACTGGGCAATGACCGTTCCGGCAGGCTTCTCGTTCGCCTCGTAGCGCAGGCGCGGATTAAGCCCTGCCTGTTCCAAGTAGGAGACGGCCGCCTTCTCTGTTCGCCCAATGAGCGAGGGGAGGCTGAAGGGGCGGCTGCCGCTGCTCACGTAGACGACAATCTCTTCATCGCGGGATACGGGCACGCCGGCGCTGGGAATCTGCTTGAAGATCTTCCCTGCGGGGACATCATCGTTATACTCGCGGATGCAGTTTATCTTCAAGCCGTGCTCCTGCAGGATAATGCGGGCCTCTTCCTCCGTGTGCATGTAAAGGTCGGGAGCAAGCATCTTCTCCGGCCCCAGGCTGATGTAGAGCTGCACCGGCCGCTGTTTGCGGACAGTGCGACCCTGGAAGGGCACCGTTTTAACGACATAGCCTTCGGGAATAACGTCGTCGTGGACATACTGCACTTCCGGGTCCGCCACCAGCCCGTGCTCCTCCAGGACAGCGACGGCGTCTTCATAGCTGAGGTTTCTCAGGTCGGGAACGACAACCTCGGGGACGTAAAGAAAGTCCCGGATGAAGATGATCAGGCCCGCCAACAGCGCCCCGGCCAGCAGGAGGATAATGAGCAGCAGAGGCCAGTTTTTCTTCACCGCGCCCCACCCGCCGCCTTTGGAGTCCTGGGAGGGCAGCGGCTGCATCACCCTGGTATCCTCGTCGTCAAAATGGGGCGTTGCCGGCGGACGGACACGTGATTTGCCTTCCCTCTGGAAGTAGAGCAGCTCATCGAGAAATTCCCTGGCGCTGCGGTAGCGGTGCTCGGGGTCCTTCTCCAGCGCCTTTAAAATGATCCTCTCCAGCGGCTCGGGAATGTCGGCCGCCAGCTGCGACGGCGGGATGACCGGTTCCTGCACGTGCTTCATGGCCACGGAGAGAGGGCTCTCCCCGCTAAAGGGAACCTGCCCCGTAACCATCTCGTAGAGGATCACGCCCAGCGAGTAGATGTCCGACTGCTCCCCGGCCATGCCGCCCCGGGCCTGCTCGGGGGAAAAGTAGTGGACGGAACCGATGATCTTGTCGGTGCAGGTGAGGGTGGTGGAGCCGTCGGCGGCGATGGCAATGCCGAAGTCGGCCACCTTGACCTGCCCGTTATGGGAAAAGATGATGTTTTGCGGCTTGATGTCGCGGTGAATCACCCCGGCGGCATGGGCCTGCACCAGCGCCTCGGCTATTCGCGCGGCGATGGCCACCGCTTCGTCGGCGGGGAGGCGCCCCCGTTCGCGGATGAACTGCTTGAGGGTCTTGCCGTGGAGATACTCCATGACAAAGAAATGGGTATTCCCCTCCACGCCCACGTCATATATGTTCACGATATTGGGATGGGAGAGCCCCGCCGCCGCCTGCGCTTCGCGGCGGAAGCGCTGCACCAGGGCGCTGTCCCCGGTCAGCTGCTCCTTAAGCACCTTGACGGCCACGGTCCGGCGCAGCTGGCTGTCCCAGCCGCGGTAAACCTCGGCCATTCCGCCCTCCCCAATTTTCTCCAGCAGCTGGTAGCGGCCGGCCAGGGNTTTCCCAATCATCTGGCTTCCCGCCTCCCTATCTCAGTAGCATAGACTACCGTGATATTGTCGTGGCCGCCCCGCTCGTTGGCCAGCCGGATGAGGGCCTGCGCCGCCGCCAGGGGGTCGGAATGCTCCTTCACGGCCTGGAAGATTTCCTCGTCCCGGACCATGGAGGTGAGCCCATCGCTGCAGAAGAGGAGAGCGTCGCCCTCGTGGAGCTGTACCGGGATGAGATCAACCTTCACGTTGGCGGAGGTGCCCAGGGCCCGCAGCAGGATGTGGCGATTGGGGTGCCCTTCAGCTTCCTCCGGGCTCATCCTCCCCTCCTGGATCAGCTGCTCCAGGAGGGAGTGGTCCTCCGTGAGCATGGTCAGGCCCGCCTCTGAAACCAGGTAGGCGCGGCTGTCCCCTACGTGGCCGATAACCATGTGGAGGCCGCTGATGAGGCCCACCGTCAGGGTGGTCCCCATCCCCTCCTTGCCGGAATCGCGCGCCGCTTCTTCCAGGATGAGGTTGTTGGCCTGGATAAATAAATTTTCAATTATTTCAGCAAAACGCTCCGGCGCCGGGGGGCCGTTCCGGCTCACATCCTCCCAGTAGCGCTCGAAGATGTCGATGGCCAGGGCGCTGGCCACGTCTCCGGCCATGTGCCCCCCCATACCGTCCGCTACGGCGAGGATGGCGAGATCTTCCCCCGTTTTAACCAGGTAGCTGTCCTCGTTGCGCGGACGCTCCCGGCCCGTGTGCGTAAGACCGACGGCCCGCAAGGCGCCACCTCCATAAGGCGTTCTAATTTCCTAATCAGTATAGCAAAAGTAAATGGAAATAACAATATATAGGAGTTTTTTGTCATTCCCTGCGCCAGAGGGCCATGAAGAAGCCGTCCAGGCCGTGGCGGTGGGGATAGAGGTAGATCCCGCCCGCGGGGGCGCTTTCAGCTTTCCCCAGTTCCGGCGGCAGGAGCTGCTCCAGCGGCAGGGGGCGGNAGCAGGGGTGAGCAGCGCGGAAGGCCTGCACCACCGCGGCGGTCTCCTCGGGTTCAAAGGTGCAGACGCTATAGAGCAGCATCCCGCCAGGGCGAAGCAGCGCCGCGGCGGCCTCCAGCAGCTCCAGCTGGAGACGGGCCATCTCTGCCGGCTCCGCGGGCCGGCGGCGCCATTTCAGCTCCGGCAGGCGGCGAATGACGCCCAGGCCGCTACAGGGGGCGTCCACCAGGAGGCGCTGCGGTGCGGGCAGGCCGGCGGAGGCGATCTGCCTTCCGTCGGCAAGAAGGGTCTTGATGGAGGCAAGGCCCAGCCTCTGGGCGGCCTGCTCCACCAGCTTGAGGCGGTGCGGATGGATATCCACGGCGGTGACACGGCCGCAGTCCCCCATGAGCTCGGCCAGGTGCGTGCTCTTCCCCCCCGGGGCGCTGCAGAGATCCACAATGTGCTCTCCCGCCTGCGGCTGCAGCAGCGGGGCCACGAGAATGGAGCTTTCGCCCTGCACCGTGAAGAGCCCCTGCCGGAAGCTGTCCAGGCTGGAAACGGGCCGCTCCGCCTTCGCCAGCAGGACGCCGGGCAGGCGGGGACTGAAGGAGGCACTTACCCCCTCGGCGGCAAGAATCTCCTTCAGGGCGGCGGGATCGATGCGCAGCCGGTTGGGGCGCAGCGCCACGGGGGGCGGCAGGTTGTTCGCCTGGCAGAGCAGGCGGGCTTCTTCCAGGCCGAAGCGCTGCCGCCAGCGCTCCACCAGCCAGGGCGGGTGGCTCTCCCGCAGGGCCAGGTGGTCTGTGGGGCGGCGGCTGGGATCGGGCCAGGGAAGGTCGCCGGCAGCGGCAGCAAGGCGGCGCAGCACCGCGTTGGCCAGCCCGGCGACGCCGCGATGGCCGTAGCGGTGGGCCAGCTTGACCGTTTCATCAACGGCGGCATGAGGGGGAACCCGCTCCAGGTAAAGAAGCTGGTAGGCGCCCATGCGCAGCAGGTTGCGCATCCAGGGGGTCATCTTTTCCAGGGGGTGCTTCAGGAAGAGGCCCAGGGCCCAGTCGAGGGTGTTGCGGCGGCGGACGGTGCCGAAGGCGAGCTCGCGGGCCAGGGCTCGCTCCGGCGGGGGCAGCTTCTCCAGGAGCGGCGGCAGGGCCAGGTTTAAAAAGGCGCCCTCCTGTTCCAGGCGGTAAAGCGCCTGCAGCGCCGCTTCGCGCGCCGTAACAGCTCTTCCGGCCACGGCTAATCTCCCAGCCGCTCGCCGGCGGCGGGGCGGTAGCCGCGGCAGAATTCGGCGGCGCCAAGGCGCCTTTTGCCTTCGGGCTGCAGCTCCAGCAGCTCCAGATAGCTGCCGCCGCCGGCGGCGACGATAAGACGGCCGCCCTCCACGGAGGCGATCTGCCCCGGCTCGACCTGTTCCGGCAGCAGCCCGCC
>JGI24713J26584_10002789_pt1 | contig 11756 bp, 12 predicted proteins | sample BioPla4DNA1_FD_26584 | JGI IMG/M metagenome (IMG submission 26584) | reverse complement strand
TTTTCGTTCCAGGTAGGCCATAATTTGCTCGTGTAATTCCTCCAAGTTTTTCCCTTTCATCTTCTGTTATATCTAAATTCTCAATTCCTACCAGCCCTATGGCAGAAGCATAGGTCTGATGGGTATGAATCACAAAGTTTACATCAGGAAAAGCCTTATATACAGCTATATGAATCTTTTTTTCTCCAGATGGTTTACGCCTACCCTGCCAGTCACCAGTAAAAATATTCAACTTAACAATATCATCTTCACTTGTTTTCTTATAATCAAGTCCGCTGGGTGTTATGGCTATGTTTTCTTCATCTAGCCTACAGCTTATATTTCCCCATGTTCTTGCCACCAGCCCAGTTTCAAGAAGCTTTTTGCCTGTATTTACTAGCAGTTTTCTTGCTCTATTCTCTTCCATTCTAAGGCCTCCCTGTTATAAGCATTCATCATGGCGAAACTTTTTTTATTGGTCTTATACAGCCTTTTATATACCTCATAGTTTTTGTCATATATCTTTTTCCTCTCCATATCAGGTTCATAACGGTTCTTCACAGGGATAAAGTCCTTGACAGCAGACATTCCTTTTATTTTACCACTGCTCACTGCTACCAACATGGCTGCTCCTACAGCTCCAACATCTTTAGAGTCCTCTACTGTTTCAATTACCCTGCCAGTAATATCAGCGAGAATCTGACAAGTGACAGGCGACAAGGCCCCTCCTCCAACAAATCGTATGGTATTGGAAGTTTTTACCTTCTTCTCTTGGGCCTCTAACATCCAGCGTAAATGGTAGCATATGCCCTCCAGTACTGCCCTTATGAGTTCTGTTTTACCAGTTTCTAGTTTTATGTTGAAGAACATACCTGCAGCATTGGGATCTTCAAAGGGACACCTATTCCCATGAAGCCATGGCGTAAATATTACACCACCTGCTCCAGGTTCAAGCTTTGATATGGTTTCTGACATATAGTCATAAAGGCTTTCATATATTTTTTCTTTACTCTCTGTTATTTGTGTCTTTTTCAGATATATACCAATTTCATCCAAAACCAGATGGTCTTTTACCCATTCGAAGCACTTTCCAGCTGTTTCCATTTCTGCAAAGTATATATACTTTTCCTTTTCTACACCTATAATAGCAGCAATCTTTGCAAAAATGTCCACAAGCTGCTTGTCGATTACTGTGCCTACCCAACCCGATGTTCCACAATAGATATGTGTATCCCCAGGCTCAACACATCCTGCACCAATGCCTATTAAGGTTGCATCACCGCCACCTCCATAGACTGGGATACCTGGCATAAGGCCCAATTCATCTGCTGCCTTTTCTGTAAGAACTCCAGCTTGGTCTGAACAGTCAATTACCCTTGGAAGATGCTTTGGGTCTACACCATACATTTCACAAAGGCTTTGGCTCCATAACCATTTTCCAGGTCTAGTATCATAGAGAAAGGTAGCAAAGGCTGAGTCTTTTGTCATTACAAATTGGTCTGTACATCGACAAATTAGATATTCCTTTACATCTAGCCATTTATATACTCTTGAAAAGATTTCAGGTTCATTTCTTTGAACCCATTTGTACTTCCAGATTGGATCCTTTACACTGGTTGGGGCAGCATGGGTGGTAATGAGGCTTTTTAATAATTTGACTATATTGACACCAGAAATAGCAAGCCCATGTCCTAGGGATTCTTTCATCTCTGAAACTGCTCTTTGATCCATATAACTCATGGGTCTTCTTAATGCATTTCCCTTTTCATCTACAAGTACAAGTCCCTGCATCTGGGAACAGAAGGTAATCCCCTGGATCTCCTCTGGTCTTATGTCTATCTTTTCAAAAAGTCTACGTGTAGTAGTACACATGGCATCCCACCATTCCTCAGTATCCTGTTCAGCTCCCCCATTATCGAGAATATACAATCCATATTCTCCGTATTCACTGGCAACCATCTTTAGGCTTTCTTTGATACTGAAAAGACAGCTTTTTACCCCTGTAGTTCCGAAATCATAAGCAATTACATACAAGTAATCATCCCCCTTTATAATCACTTCTATTTATAATCTTTCACTTACAGCCCAATACACTAGCTATAAAGCTGATGAACTCACTAGCTACTTTTTCATCATTCTCTAGAATGTCATCCCCACAGTATATTTTCATTCTCTCCATGTAATAGTCACAACTATAGGAGAATTGCAGCATCATCAGTAAATTATCGAAAAAAAAGGCAAGCATACGGGAATCTATTTTGATATCCACAGTTGCTGACCTTTTTGCTTTCTCCATAAGTTGTTCATATATAAAAGCAGTACGTGTTTCAATTTCCTCTGCCAGTATTTTTGCATAGGACTTACAACTTCCAGAAGTGATTTCATTGTACATCACATTGTAATTCTTATGTTTTCTAGAGTGTTCCAACAAGGCATAGACAATACGCTTGATACAGGTCATCACATCTGCATCATCTGAAAAAGCATCATAGAGAACCTCATCCAAAAGTTTCAAGCTATGTCGGACACATTCAAGAAAGAAACTATCCTTATCCTTATAGTATTTATAAATTACACCAACACTGACACCAGCCTTTTTAGCTATAACATTTATATTTGCTCGGTCCAGTCCATTGTTGGCAAATTCCTCTATTCCTGTTTCCAAAATCTTGTTTATAGTATCTGCATCAAGCTTCTTATACATTTTTCTCACCTAAATTCATATTGTCGTGAGTTTCTACTCACATCTTAAATATATTTTACTAATCATTTGCTGAAAATTCAATAAATTTTCAATTAAATTAATTGTTTAACTTCTATGTATAAAAAAATACTAGAGAAAGTATATTTCTCCAGTATTTTTATATCATTATAACAATATTCCATTTTCAACATAAAAGGAATCGCAATACTTAACTTGCCCTTGATCATTAGTCTTCAAAATAAAAGGGTTCAAAGGCCTTTCCAATTTCATATTCATAGTCTATTATTTCAGCATAATTAATTTTTTCTCTGTGTACTAAAGTTTTAATAAGCATTTCATGGCAGACCATAATTACTATATTATAATGAGCATATTTATCTAAAACTTTTCTAACTCTATTTCTCATAGAATCTAGGCTTTCCCATTTTCGTGTTTCTCCATTGGGATATATGCCTTTATGTCGATTAAAATCCCTTACAGATTCTAATAATTCTTCAAGTTTACTATATTGAAAAGTTAAATCAGGTATCCACTCATGCAAGTCCATTTCAACTACTATATGGATATTGGTTTCCTTTGATATGATGGCAGCAGTTTGCAATGCCCTAGTATATGGAGAAGATACTATAATTTCTGCATCTTTTAATCTTGGATCTGTTGCAGTGGTTAAGACTTGAGATATGCCTCTTTCTGATAATGGAGCTAAGTCCCTACCATGTCCAATATAGCCTCTTTCATCACATCCACGATAATCTGGTTCTCCATGTCTTATTAAATAGAATAATGCCATAGTTAACCTCCTATTCTTACCAACAATCTACAAGTATTAATAGAATTATAATAAAGATGGCGAGAGATAAAAAGACCCAAGTTAAATATTATCAATTTAACTTGGATCTAAGTTTCATAGTGAGGTTTTAAAGAATAGTTATCATGCTTCCTCTTTCCTAATTTTACAGCAATACCTATACAGCCAAAGTCCAAGAATTATGAATACTGCTAAGCTTACTATGTTTCTCATGACTTCATCCTGAACAATTCCTGCCAAGAAGTCTGTTCGTATGTTTAAAGCTGCAAATATACCTATGTTAAAGCCCTAGCTCCATCCATACCAGTTTCTTCACTAGTGGTGATTAAAACTTCCAATGGCGGATGCTTAAGGTCATCAGAATCTAAAATTGCTAAAGCATAAGCAATGGCAATACCATTATCTCCACCTAATGTGGTGTTATTGGCCCTTAAAACATCTCCTTCTACAATCATTTCTATTGGGTCCCTTGAAAAGTCATGCTTTGACCCTTTCCCTTTTATACATACCATATCCATATGTCCCTGTATAATTACAGGGTCAGAATTTTCATATCCTTTAGTTCCTTCCTTTTTTATGATTACATTATAGGCTTCATCTTGATATACTTCTAAATTCCTTTCCTTAGCAAAGTTTACAAGAAAATCACTAACTCTCTTTTCATCACCAGAACATCTTGGAATTTGATTTAACTCATAAAACCAATGAAACACTTTTTTAGGTTCTATATTTTGCAAATCTGACATCTTATACCTCCCCATCAATTAATATAAATGCCTTTTTACTCAGCAATAGTTATTTCCTAAAAACATCTTTTTTATTACTTGCTTATTAGTGACTAGACTTCTATGGGCTTCAAAAAAAGAAAAAATCTGAATAAGAATATCCTTATTCAGATTTTACATATGGTTATTCAATTAATCTAAGTTAGTCCTTTAATAAACTCCTTGCAAAACTATTCCAGCCAAAGATACCACCAGTATGGATGAACAAAATATTCTTATGTTTATCAAATCTACCCTTTTTAATTTCCTCCACTAGTCCATACATGGCCTTACCTGTATATACTGGGTCTAGGATTAGGCCTTCCTGTTTAGCTAGTCTATGGATAAATTCTATTTCCTCATCCCTACTTAGTGCATAGCCCTTGCCTACATAGCCATCTATTATATCTATATCTTCCCTACTTACATGGATTTCTTTTCCTGTGTATGTTGATATTTCTTTTAATAGTTCCAATACTCTGCCTTTAAAATAATCTCCATCATTGCAGACATTGATTCCATATATAACAGCATCATTATTATTTACATGGTTAGCATAGTATAAGCCTGCATAAGTACCACCTGAGCCAACTGCAACTCCTATGGCATCAAATTTAATACCTAATTCCTCCTCTTGCCTTAGGATTTCTTCCATGGCATTACAATATCCTAGGGACCCTATGCCATTTGATGCTCCTTCTGGAATTATATAGGCCTTGTGGCCTTCTTTTTTAAGGTTTTCTTTTATTTCCTCCATAATCTCCATTCGAGACTCACTATATTCCTCTGATGTTACAAACCTTATTTTAGCTCCAAGTAGTTTGTCTAAGAAAAAATTCCCCTCTAGTTCACTGTCTTCACTGCCCCTAAGTACAAGGTAGGCTCCTAAGCCAAGTTTTGCTGCCACTGCAGCAGTAGCCCTAGCATGGTTTGATTGGATACCTCCACAGGTAATTAGGTAGTCACACCCCATATCTAAGGCTTCCTTAACGGCATACTCTAATTTCCTTATCTTATTTCCTGATACTTCAGTTCCAGTTTGGTCATCCCTTTTAATATATATTTCATGGCCTAATTCCTTACTTAAGTTTTCTAGTTCCTCTATCCTTGTAGGTAAATTGGCCAATGAAATAGATTTTACAGAATACATATCCTCACCCCTCAACTATATAATTAATTGCCTTTTATATATTAAAAAATTATAATTAAAATTCATCAGCTAAATCATCTAGAGCCTGTCCTGTTACCCTGTAAACCGTCCATTCATCCATAGGTATAGCCCCTATACTCTTGTAGAAATTGATGGAAGGTTCATTCCAGTCTAAGCACCACCATTCAAACCTGCCACAATTTCTCTCTTTTGCAAGTTTTGCTAAAAAGGCCAAAAGGGTTTTTCCATATCCTCTTCCCCTCATCTCAGGTCTTATGTACAAGTCTTCTAAATAAATTCCAGGCCTGCCTAAAAAGGTTGAGAAGTTATGGAAGAACAAGGCAAAGCCTACAGGCTCTCCATCATACTCTCCTATGATCACTTCAGCTGCTTTTCTAACAAATAAAGAGTCCATAAGGATTTCTTCTGTGGCAACTACTTCATGTAGTAACTGTTCATAGTCTGCCAGTTCTTTAATAAAATCCAGTATCAGCTTTACATCTTTTTCTTCAGCAAACCTGATTGTAAACTTATCTTTTTTGGTTGTAATTTTTTTTGTCATTTTGCCCATCTCCTTATTTTGTTATATTCGATACCTATAATTACATTATATACTAATTTTCCCTTTTACCAATGGATGAAAAGTAAAAAAATTCCCAACTATCAAGTTGAGAATTTTTACTAGTCTATTATTGGAACATCAAGTCTACGAATTCCTCTTTACTTATGTTTCCAAAGTATTTTTGTAATGGCTCATTTTCCACTGCCTTGCTTACTTCTACTTTATCATATCTTACCCCGTTTAACTTTTCTTCCAGTAAAGCAATATCTTCTGTCCCAAAGAAGTCACCAAAGATTTTTGTATCTTTAATCAAACCATTTACTACATTAAATCTAATATCTATGCTGCCAAAGTCAAACCTCTTATAATTCTTATATGTTGCCTTAGGAGACTCACCATAATTCCATTCCCAAGTAGAATATTTTTCTTCAAATAATTTTTGGATATTATCTAAATCTTCTTGGGACAGTTTATGTTCTTCTGGTTCTAAGCCTTCCATTTCGAATATACTCTTAAGTAATAAGTCTCTAAACTCATAAATGTCCACGTCTACTGTTAAATATGGTTTTATGTTTGTTACCCTACTTCTAACAGATTTTACACCTTTAGATTCAATCTTATCCTGTTTTACTTGTAATGCTTTAGACAATACATCTAATTCAACATCAAACATGATGGTTCCATGGTTTAGAACCCTGCCCCTCCATACAGATTGGGCTATACCAGAGAATTTCTTGCCATCTAAGGTTATATCATTTCTTCCTGTCAGTTCACATTTAACACCAAGTTTCTCCAAGGCTTTAACTATAGGAATATTGTATTTTTTGAAATCAATTTTTTCAGGGCCTGAAGACATGGAGATAATACTAAAGTTTAGGTTTCCTAAATCGTGGTATACTGCACCGCCACCGGTGATTCTCCTAACCACTTTAATTCCCTTTTCATTTACAAAGTCTTGATTGATTTCTTCAATGGTATTTTGGTTTTTTCCTATGATAATTGCAGGTCCATTAATCCATAAAATTACATAGTCGTCCTTTAAGTCTAAATGTTTAAAGCAATATTCTTCAAAGGCTAAATTGTATCTTGGGTCATTAGAATTATTTACTAAATACTTCATAAACTACTTCCTCCTTAGTATATATATTATTTTCCAATGGCTATATTTAAGTCCATTAGAATATGTTGCAGGTCAATTAATTGGTTCTTTATCTCGTCATATTTCCTAGATAATAGTTTATCATCCATTATGGCGTTAGATTTGTCTATTAAGGCCTCAAATTGACTATATGCAGTTTTTAGTTCTTTTTCAATATCAGCTTTTAATATAGATGGTAAAATTTCTACTTTGCTAGTTAATTCTACTTCGCTCTTTTCTATATTAAAGCTGTCACCTAAGTTTGGTATTATGGTTTCAATACCATATAGTCTGTTAATCTCTTCAGATAAAACTGTGGCTGGCTCTTCTTCTCCATGTACAATAAATATCTTTTTAGGTTTTTTTCTGAACCTTCCTATCCAGTTAAGTAAGGTTGGTTGATCTGCGTGGCCTGAAAATCCTTCTAAATCATAGATTTCTGCCTTTACATTGATTTCTTCTCCCAGGATTTTTACTCGTTTTTTTCCATCCAATAGGATTCTACCTAAAGTTCCTTCTGCTTGGTAACCTACAAAAACTAGGCTATTTTTTTCATCCCAGAGATTATGTTTTAAATGATGTCTAATCCTTCCTGCTGTAGCCATTCCACTAGAAGATATTATAACCTTAGGAAAGGTATATTTATTTAATGCCATGGACTCTTCTTGGCTTTTAACATATCTTAGGTTTTCAAACTCAAAGGGATTATCTCCCCGAAGTACTAGCTCCCTTGCCTCGTCATCAAAACTACTGGAATTTCTTTTAAAGGCTTCTGTAGCCTCTACTGCCATGGGGCTATCTATATAAATGGGTATTTTCATATATTCTTCTATTCTAGGATTATACTCATAATACTTGTTAAGCTGGTAGATAAGCTCTTGAGTCCTGCCTACTGCAAAGGAAGGTATAATTACTGTCCCGCCACGAAGAACAGTCTTGTTTATTATATCTATTAGCTTTTCCGTACTTTCTTCATAACTTTCATGTACAGTGTCCCCATAGGTAGATTCTATTATCAAATAATCGGCTTCATCTATATACTCTGGATTTCTGATTATGGGCCTATTGGGCATACCTAGGTCTCCAGAAAAAACTATCTTTATCTCATCATTCTCTTCCTTAACCCATAGCTCCAATATGCTAGAGCCTAAAATGTGGCCTGCATCCCTAAACCTAACTTGAATACTATCATTTATTTTTATCCTTTGGTCATAAAAATAGGGTTCAAAGTATTTTAAGCTATTTTCTGCATCTTCCATAGTGTATAAGGGCTCTAAGGGTTCTTTGCCAGCTCTTTGCCTTTTCCTATTTTCCCATTCAACGTCTGATTCCTGTATTTTGGCACTGTCTTTTAGCATTATTTTACACAGGTCGTAGGTTGGATTAGTTGTAATAATCCTGCCCCTAAAACCTTCTTTAACTAGTTTTGGAATCCTACCACTATGATCTATATGGGCATGGGTTAAGAATAGAAAGTCAATTTCCTTGGGATCATAGGGAAAATCATCATAATTTAGCCTTTCAATTTCCTTATTACCTTGGAACATACCACAGTCTATAAGTATCTTGTATTTCTTTGTTTGCAATAAATAGTTTGAGCCTGTAACAATTTTAGCTGCCCCAAAAAACTTAATATCCATAGTCCTACCTCCAATTATATTAAAGTGATTGTCTATTTAAACCTGTCATCTTCCTCCAATATGTCCTTGATGGAAGCTTTTGAAGCCACTGCCTTATTAAACTTGTTCATATCCTTTATCTCTCCAAATAAGATTACTCCAGTGATTATTCCATCCCTTGAAAAGATTTTATGATGAATACCTTTGCCACTATCCTTATACTCATATATTTTATCATAATTATTAATGTTACCAGCAGAAAAAACTTTTATATCTCCAATTTCTAGTTTTGTAAAGATCCTAGGACGGCTATATTCCATTTCAAGTCCAGCCATATTTGCACCTGCAACCTTCCCCTGTTCATTGGCAGCAGTCCAAAGACCTAAGACCATGCCATCTACTTCAACTACGTCACCTACTGCAAATATATTTTCTATGTTGGTCCTCATGTGGCTATCTACTTTTATTCCCTTATGGTATTCAATGGTTGTATCCCTTACTAAATCAAGGTTTGGCCTTACACCTGATGATATAAGTATTGCATCAGTAGGTATTTCCCTATCTCCATTTAATTTCATTCCATTAGCTTTTTGGTCTCCTAAAACTTCTTCTACCTGTGAATCGGTATATATACTTAAGCCTAAACTATTTAACCTTTCTTCTAACTTGTTTGCCAGCTCCATATCCAACTGCCTAGGTAATAAATATGGTGCAAACTCAACTACATTTACTTCTTTGCCTAATTGCTTCAATGACCAAGCAGCTTCTAGGCCTAATAGGCCTCCTCCTATTACTGATACAGTATTACAGGTTTTTAGAAATTCTTTAAACTGGTATAAGCCCTCTAATGTCCTCAGGGCAAAGACTCCTTCTTTATACTTGCCCTTAATAGGTGGAATAAAAGGACGACTGCCTGTTGCTATTAGTAGCTTTTCATACCCTATATTTTTACTATCATCTAAATAAACTACATTATTATCTATATCTATTTTCTCAACAATTGTTCTTAAAAAAGTTCTTATATTTTTTTCCCTATACCAGTTCTCATCGTTCACTAATACATTCTCTACTGTAAATTCTTTGAAAATCCCCTCTGTTAATTTTGGCCTATAATATGTTAGGTATGGTTCACTACTTATAATGGTAATATCCCCCTCTTTATCATGATTCCTAATCTCCCTTGCTGCTGATAGTCCACCAATACCATTGCCTATTATTAGGTACTTTGTATTTTCCATCATTCTGCCCCCTTTTTATATCCTTATTAATTATTACCCATATATATATTCTATCACACAAAATGGAAAAGAGATAAGTTCCCTTATCTCTTTCATCCTAACTAACTATAAATGGTATTAAGTATATAGGAATAACTATAAGCATTAAACTAATACTACATGCAATTATATATTTTTCAGTATCACCATCTTCTTTACCAATTGAGTAATTTGTACTTCCACCATTTTGATAAACTAAACTTGTAGTTTTAAATGTTATATGTTCATCTTCTTCAGGAGGTAATAATACATTTTCTTCTTTGTCTTCTTTACATGCTACTGACAAAAAAACGATTGCTATTACTAATAATATCGCTAATATTTTTTTCTTCATTTCCCTTCCCCCTTAAAAATAATTTTTGCTTATCTAACATAGAACTGCTGATGTACAATATATTAAGATTATGTCGTAATAATGGACAATGGACAATGGACAGTTGACAATTGAATAGGTCTAGCTTTGTGGTCCAGATTCTTCCCTAATGCTCAGAATGACAACATTCTATGGTGATATTAATATATTCTATACTTTTCTCCAAAATCATTCTATTTCCAATATAATTATTAAAGACCATAGTAAAAATTATTACTATGGTCTTAGAAGTGAATCAAAATCTATCTCCCAATTCCCTAAAAGTAAGGTCGTTGGGGATTCAAAATATAAGGAAAACCTCCTGCCTGCCTCTTCTTTATCTATGAACAGCTCAGTATAGCCTGTGTCCTCATTGAACCATATTCCATANCCAGAAATACCCCCTATTCTTACAAGGTCTAGTATTTCATCTTCTAGAGAATTAGCCTTCAAGCTTAATATTATTTCATCTCCTTCTCTTCTAACATCTAAAATATTTATCTCAAAGTCACCTAAATTCAAAGTCTTATTGATGCTTTTGACTTCCCCATCCTTAGGGGTTTGAATTCTAATCTTATCTGTTTTCAAATTAGGATAATAGACCTTAACATAGGGTAGTACTAGTTTTAACCCTTCCTTATCTACTGTAGGGAAATAGAAGTCTGACATTAGGCTGCCAAAGGAAGTGGGTATTGTAGGATAGGTTTTATTCCCCTCTTGGTCTATTAAATACATGGTATTTTCAATGTTTAAGTTAGGATTCCAAATTTTTGAATGTAGGTTTTCTTTGAAGGGATAGTCTACAACTAATTTGTCCTCAGACCTGTTTAATAGGCTGATCATAAGCCTATCATCCATGGGCTTCTTTATTGCCACAATACTAACTCCTCTGTCCTGGGCATGTGGGCCTAGCTGTAAAAAGTCTTCTACTTCTACAGTCTTTCCTAGGCTAAAGGAAATCTCTAAATCTCCCAATATCAAACTATAATCCGTATAGTCTCCTTCTACTTCAAAGTGATAGTTGCCCTGCCAAAAGTCTCCTCCTCCTGCTCTATCCCATCCTTTAGGAGCAAGTATATTATTTTCCCCATCCTTTATCATGACTTCCTCACCATCAGTTAACTTATAATTACTTTCAAGGGTAACTGTTAGCTTCTTGTCTAATTTAGATGCAGCTGTAATCTTTACAAAGATTTCATCGTCTTCATAGTAAACTTGGTCTAGAAGGGCTAATACTAGTCCCTCATCCTTGTCTACTAGGACATTATAGCCTGGAACATATTGAAGCATATGTTTGATGGCTGCTTCAACCCTCTCCAACCCAATAATACTAATTGAACTTATAATTATGGTAAATGATGCTGCTACACCAATTAATATCTTTTTATATCTTCTTTTTCTTA
>JGI24713J26584_10002766_pt1 | contig 11814 bp, 6 predicted proteins | sample BioPla4DNA1_FD_26584 | JGI IMG/M metagenome (IMG submission 26584) | reverse complement strand
GCAGCGGAAGAGCTGGTAAATGAGTCAATAAGCGATGAATGCAATGGGGAAGCAGAAAAAGCAGCGGAAGACCTGGTAAATGCGATGCAAAGGCCGACAAATGCGATGCGAAGGCCGGTGAAGGCGATGAGACAGCCCCAAAAGCAGTGGAAAGCACCAACAAATGCGGTGGAAAAGACAATAAAAAAACAGCACGAAATCTCGTTGACAAGTATTATGCTGTATGCTAGAATTATAAACTGCGTTATAATCTGGACTTGTATGCTTTTTTATGTATGACCGGATTCAACTGTAAATTGATTATAACACAGGGGAATAAAATACACAAGAACTGTTAATAATTATTTAATGGTTTTAGGCAATTTGACGAATGAAATCGAAATCCTGCCACATTCATATATATTAGTCGTATATATGAGTCGATACACATGCAGTTCAGATTTCTCTGTCGGATTGCTGTGCGAAATTACCCCGAAAAGCTTTTATAGAAATAGAATATAAAGGCTTGAATACACCGGCGTATCGCACTGATGAAGTCGGTGATCCGGTTGAATTGCATGAATGCAAGCCTTTCATGTAACGTTGCTCTTTTTAACAAGTCATAATATTATGAGGTGATTCTATTGATGGTGCATCCCGTAAAACTGGGCCGGACTACCAGAATGAGCTATTCCAGGATCGAAGAAGTCCTGGATATGCCGAATCTCATTGAAGTGCAGAAGAACTCGTACAAGTGGTTTCTGGAAGAAGGCCTTCGCGAGGTGTTCAGAGACATTTCTCCCATTCAGGACTATACCGGGAATCTGGTGCTTGAATTCCCGGACTACAGGCTGGAGACCGACAATCCCAAGTACAGTGTTGAAGAGTGTAAGGAAAGGGATACTACATATTCAGCCCCGTTGAAAGTCAAGGTCCGTCTTATCAACAAGGAAACCGGAGAGGTCAAGGAACAGGAAATATTCATGGGTGATTTCCCGCTGATGACCGAAAACGGTACCTTTGTTATCAATGGTGCTGAAAGGGTCGTTGTGAGTCAGTTGGTAAGATCACCCGGTCTTTACTATTCCAAAAAGCTTGATAAAACCGGAAAACCGCTGTTTTCAGCAACTATCATACCGAACCGCGGTGCATGGCTCGAATATGAGACAGATTCAAATGATGTAATGTATGTGAGGGTCGACAGAACGAGGAAGCTGCCCATCACAGTCCTTGTTCGTGCAATGGGTTATGGGACTGACGCGCAGATAACCGAGCTGCTCGGCGATGACGAAAGAGTCATGGCCACCATACAGAAGGACAGCGCAAAAACCCAGGACGAAGGCCTCATTGAAATATATAAGAGGCTCAGACCCGGTGAACCGCCTACAGTCGAAAGTGCTACGTCACTGATCAGGAGCCTGTTTTTCGAGCCGAAAAGATATGATCTTGCGAAATTCGGAAGATTCAAATTCAACAAGAAGCTGTCGCTGGCTTCGAGGATAGCCGGTCACAGATCCGCTGAGAGGATCGTGAGCCCGGTCACCGGTGAGATACTTGCCGAAGAGGACGAATACATCGACAGGGATAAGGCTGAAATCATACAGAATTCAGGCATCAATTCCGTTTACCTCAATGTTGAAGGGAAAAAGGTAAGGGTAATTGGTAACGGGACTGTAGATCTCAGGGCGTTTGTCGATTTTGACGTTACTGATACCGGTATTTCGGAAAAAGTAAGATTCAGCGTACTCAAAGAGCTCATGGATGAGTATCAGGGCAAAAAGGAACTCAAACAGGCGATCAGGGAAAACGCGGATCTGCTCGTTCCAAAACATATCACGGAGGAAGATATAATAGCATCCGTCAATTACCTCATCAATCTGAGCTATGAAGTGGGTGAGGATGATGATATAGATCATCTCGGCAACAGAAGACTGCGCTGTGTGGGTGAGCTCCTGCAGAATCAGTTCAGGATCGGTCTTGCCAGGATGGAGAGGGTCGTAAAGGAAAGGATGACCATACAGGACATCGACATCGTCACTCCCCAGGCGCTGATAAATATAAGGCCGGTAGCTGCAGCCATCAAGGAATTCTTCGGCAGCAGCCAGCTGTCCCAGTTCATGGACCAGACGAATCCGCTGGCTGAACTGACACATAAAAGAAGGCTCAGCGCACTTGGACCGGGAGGACTCAGCAGGGAAAGGGCCGGCTTCGAAGTGCGTGACGTTCATCATTCCCACTATGGCCGCATGTGTCCGATAGAGACACCTGAAGGTCCCAACATAGGATTGATCGGTTCACTGAGCACATATGCCAGGATCAATGAATACGGATTTATCGAAGCACCGTACAGAAAGATCGACAAGGCTTCGGGGATAGTGACCAATGAGATCCATTATCTCACGGCAGATGAGGAAGACAGATTTATTATTGCACAGGCCAACGAAGTGCTCGATAAGGACGGCAGGTTCAGGGACAGGAAGGTGCTCTGCAGATATAAAGATGACATAATCGAGGTTGAGAGAGAGCGCGTCGATTACATGGACGTGTCTCCCAAACAGCTGGTTTCAGTTGCTACGGCAATGATCCCGTTCCTCGAGAATGACGATGCCAACAGAGCGCTGATGGGATCGAACATGCAGAGACAGGCTGTGCCTCTTATCAGGACTGAAGCTCCCATCATCGGGACGGGTATAGAATACAAGGCTGCGAGAGATTCAGGCGTGGTCGTTCTTGCCCGTGCTGCAGGTACTGTAGATAAGGTTACCGCCAGTGAGATCGTTATCCGCAGAAGAAATGGACAGAAGGATGTATACAAGCTTCTGAAATATGTCAGGTCGAATCAGGGGACCTGTATCAACCAGAGGCCCATAGTGAAAAAAGGCGACAAAGTAGCAGAAGGAGACGTTATCGCTGATGGTCCTTCCACTGACCTGGGCGAGATCGCCTTGGGCAAGAATGTGCTGGTGGGCTTCATGTCATGGGAAGGTTACAACTACGAAGACGCTATCCTTATAAGTGAGAAGCTTGTCAAGGATGATGTATTCACATCGATCCATATAGAAGAATATGAGTCTGAGGCCAGAGATACCAAGCTCGGACCTGAAGAGATCACCCGGGACATACCCAACGTCAGCGAGGAATCACTCAAGGACCTTGATGACAGGGGTATCATAAGGATAGGTGCCGAGGTCAGGGCAGGGGATATACTGGTCGGCAAAGTCACTCCGAAGGGAGAAACAGAACTGACGGCTGAAGAAAGACTGCTCAGGGCCATATTCGGTGAAAAAGCGAGAGAAGTCAGAGACACATCGCTGAGAGTGCCTCACGGCGAATCCGGTATCGTAGTCGACGTGAAAGTTTTCTCGAGAGAAAATGGCGACGAACTGCCGCCTGGTGTGAATCAGCTCGTCAGAGTTTATATAGCACAGAAAAGAAAGATTTCAGTCGGAGACAAGATGGCAGGCAGACACGGCAACAAGGGTGTTATTTCCAGGATACTCCCTGAGGAAGATATGCCGTACCTGCCGGATGGCACTCCGCTGGAGATAGTACTCAATCCTCTCGGAGTACCGTCGCGTATGAATATAGGTCAGGTACTGGAAGTGCATCTGGGCTATGCGGCAAAGGCGCTGGGCTGGAAGATAGCTACCCCTGTCTTTGACGGTGCTACAGAGCAGGATATCATAGACACGCTGAAAAAAGCTGGTCTGGAGGAAGACGGAAAAACGATACTGTACGACGGAAGGACAGGAGAGCCTTTTGAAAGCCGTGTATCTGTCGGGTACATGTATATGCTCAAGCTGGCACATCTGGTCGATGACAAGATACATGCCCGTTCCACCGGACCTTACTCCCTCGTCACCCAGCAGCCGCTCGGCGGTAAAGCACAGTTTGGCGGCCAGCGGTTCGGAGAGATGGAAGTGTGGGCTCTTGAGGCCTATGGCGCCGCGTATACACTGCAGGAGATCCTCACTGTCAAATCAGACGACGTCGTAGGCAGGGTGAAGACCTATGAATCCATCGTCAAGGGCGAGAATGTGCCTGAACCGGGAATACCCGAATCGTTTAAGGTGCTGATCAAGGAATTACAGAGCCTTGCGCTGGATGTGAAGGTCTACTCAGAGGAACGCGAAGAGATCGCTATAAGCGAATCCACAGAGGATGACCCTGAAGACCTCAATGTGAACATGGAAGGGCGCGAAGATGAGGTGCCTGACAGTGAGCTTGACGAGCTCAGCAACGACCTTATCGAAGAAGAAATAAGCATCGATGATTTTGATATCGGGGACATCACCAATACCACCGAAGATCTCGATGATTCGCTCGGAGACGACATATTCTCTGAAGAAGAGGAATTCGTTGATAACCTGGACGATGAGGAGTTTTAGGAGGGAGATTCGAACATGTTTGAAATGAACAATTTTGATGCTATAAGAATAGGTTTGGCTTCTCCGGAAAAAATCAGAGAATGGTCGAGGGGCGAAGTGAAAAAGCCGGAAACGATCAACTACAGGACGTTGAAACCGGAGAGGGACGGTCTCTTCTGCGAAAGGATATTCGGACCCCAGAAGGACTGGGAATGTCATTGCGGTAAATATAAGAGGATCAGATACAAAGGTATAGTATGTGACAGGTGCGGAGTCGAAGTCACCCGTTCGAAGGTGAGAAGAGAGCGTATGGGGCATATCGAACTGGCAGCCCCCGTTTCCCACATCTGGTATTTCAAGGGCATCCCCAGCAGGATGGGATTGATACTGGATATGTCTCCGAGGGCTCTGGAGAAAATACTGTACTTCGCAGCATATGTGGTCATAGATCCTGCTCAGACGCCGCTTTCCAAAAAGCAGATCCTGACAGAGAAGGAATACCGGGACAGTATCGATACATTCGGATATACATTCAAAGCCGGGATGGGCGCTGAAGCAGTAAAGGAACTGCTTATGGAGATCGACCTGGATAAGCTCTCGAAGGAACTGAGAGAAGAGCTTGAAGATGCTACGGGTCAGAAAAGGATAAGGACCATAAAGCGTCTTGAAGTGGTCGAGTCCTTCAGACTTTCAGGAAACAGGCCTGAGTGGATGATACTGGACGTGATACCGGTTATCCCGCCGGAGCTTCGTCCGATGGTGCAGCTGGACGGCGGCAGGTTCGCGACATCCGACCTGAACGATCTGTACAGGCGTGTCATCAACAGGAACAACCGTCTGAAGAGACTGCTGGACCTGGGAGCTCCGGACATAATCGTAAGGAACGAAAAGAGGATGCTGCAGGAAGCTGTCGATGCACTCATAGACAACGGCAGGAGAGGGCGTCCTGTCACAGGTCCGGGCAACAGACCTCTGAAATCCCTGTCAGATATGCTCAAGGGCAAACAGGGACGCTTCCGCCAGAACCTGCTTGGCAAGCGTGTTGACTATTCCGGCCGTTCCGTTATCGTCGTAGGTCCGGAACTGAAAATATACCAGTGCGGTCTGCCCAAGGAAATGGCCCTGGAGCTGTTTAAGCCCTTTGTCATGAAAAAGCTCGTCAATGACGGCCTGGCACATAACATCAAGAGTGCGAAGAGAATGGTGGAGAGGGTTAAACCGGAGGTATGGGACGTTTTGGAAGAAGTGATCAAGGAACATCCCGTATTGCTCAACCGTGCTCCGACGCTCCACAGGCTGGGTATACAGGCTTTTGAGCCGGTGCTCGTAGAAGGTAGAGCCATAAAACTCCATCCGCTGGTCTGTACAGCATATAATGCCGACTTCGACGGCGACCAGATGGCAGTGCATGTACCTCTGTCGGCTGAGGCTCAGGCTGAAGCCAGGTTCCTCATGCTGTCAGCAAACAATCTGCTGGCTCCCAAGGACGGAAGACCTATCACAGTCCCGACACAGGACATGGTACTCGGGTGCTATTACCTGACCATGGAGAAGGAAGGCGAGAAAGGTGAAGGGAAACTGTTCTCTTCACTGGACGAGGCCATTATGGCTTACGATGAGGGTTATGTAGGTCTCCATGCAAAAATAAAGGTGAGGATGACCAGAGAGATCGACGGCAAGCCGGCTTCGAAGGTCATTGATGCAACCGTCGGCAAGCTCATATTCAACGAAGCGATCCCTCAGGACCTTGGTTTCGTAGACAGGAGCGATCCCGAGCATTGCTTCGACCTTGAGATAAACCAGTTAGTCACGAAGAAAGAACTGGGGCAAATCATTGACAGGTGCATAAAGGTGCACGGAACAACCAAAACAGCCATGGTGCTGGACAAGATGAAGGAGTTGGGCTTCAGCTATTCAACCAAGGGTGCCATCACGATCAGTGTATCAGATATGGTAATCCCCGATGTAAAGAAGAAATTCATCGACGAAACTGAAGCCAGGATCGAGAACATCACAAAGATGTACAAGAGGGGTCTGATCTCCGAAGACGAAAGATATGCTTCAGTTATACAGGCGTGGACCGAGACCGGTGAAGAGCTCACGAAGGCTCTCATGGATTCGCTGGATCGCTTCAATCCCATATACATGATGACCAAATCCGGCGCTCGCGGAAGTATCAGTCAGATCAAGCAGTTGTCGGGTATGAGAGGCCTTATGGCAGATACGCAGGGTAAGACTCTTGAGATACCGATCAAGGCCAATTTCCGTGAAGGTCTGAGCGTTCTTGAATACTTCCTGTCTTCACACGGCGGAAGAAAGGGTCTTGCTGATACGGCTATCAGGACCGCTGACTCAGGCTATCTGACTCGTCGTCTCGTAGACGTGAGCCAGGATGTTATCGTAAGAGAAGTGGACTGCGGTACCAGAAAGGGAATAGAGGTATCTGACATCATGGACGGTACAGAGGTCATAGAAGGCCTCGCCGAAAGGATCATCGGAAGGTACACCACTGATGATATACTCCATCCTGAAACCGGTGAAGTCATAGTGGAAGCCGGTGCGAGGATCGACGACCAGGATGCAGGCAACATCCTGAAGGCCGGGATAAGGAAGGTAAAGATCAGGTCCGTTCTGACATGCCATTCTGAGTACGGCGTATGCTCAAAATGCTACGGTGCCAACCTGGCGACGGGTGAGGATGTCAATGTCGGTGAAGCGGTCGGCATAATCGCTGCTCAGTCCATCGGGGAACCGGGCACGCAGCTCACCATGAGAACGTTCCACACAGGCGGTGTAGCCGGCGATGACATCACGCAGGGTCTTCCACGTGTCGAGGAGCTGTTCGAGGCCAGAAAGCCGAAAGGTCTCGCTGTTATCTCCGAGATAAAGGGTACTGTCAAGATAAATGATGTCAAGAAAAAGAGAGAAGTAATCGTCACGTCAGAGGATGGAGAATCCAAGACGTATCAGATCACTTACGGTTCAAGGATCAAAGTCTCTGACGGAGATGTGGTCGAAGCTGGTGACGAGATCACGGAAGGATCCGTAAACCCGCATGATATACTGAAGATCAAGGGTGTAAACGGCGTACAGCAGTATTTGCTGCAGGAGGTCCAGAGAGTTTACAGGCTTCAGGGTGTTGACATCAACGACAAGCATATAGAGGTCATAATCAGACAGATGCTCAGGAAGGTCAAGGTCGACGATGCTGGCGATACGAACATGCTGCCTGGTGGACTTGTAGACATGTTCGATTTCGAAGCGGAGAATGCAAGAGTCGTCGCCGAGGGACTCAGGCCTGCGACAGGCAAACGCGCACTGCTGGGCATCACCAAGGCATCCCTTGCCACGGAATCGTTCCTGTCTGCGGCTTCCTTCCAGGAAACCACCAGGGTGCTGACAGAAGCAGCAATAAAGGGCAAGGTGGATCCGCTGGTGGGACTCAAGGAGAACGTGATAATAGGAAAGCTTATCCCGGCAGGTACCGGAATGAGCAGGTACAAAGATATAAGTATCAGTACTGTCAGTGAATGACATCAGGGGGGATACATCTTTACAGATCAAAAACCTGATCCTGTGGAGGTGTTCCCCCTGTCTGAATACGTTATTCTTGACAACACTCAATAGCGGTGATAAAATATTTCAGTGCGAATTCAGGGGGTTTTATGCCCGTTTTGTCCGATTTACCGGTCTTTCAACCGTAAGATCGAAAAAAGGATACAGAGGGGACAGGTGCTTAGAAAGTGCTGGAAATGTTGAAAAACAGCAATAAAACCGTAGGGATCAAACAGTCTTTGAAAGCAGTGGCTAACGGCAATGCAAGCCTGGTATTCATTGCGAGAGATGCCGACGAGAAGATTACCGGCAATCTCAGGGAATTGTGTGAGACCAACGGGATCCAGATAGAATATGTAGATACGATGAAACAGCTTGGTAAAGCGGTAGGCATCGAAGTAGGTGCCTCCGCTGCATGTATACTGCGAGAGGAGGTGTAAGGTTGCCAACATTCAATCAGATGGTCAGAAAGGGCAGGGAGACTGTTAAGTACAAATCAGCAGCTCCGGCACTGCAAAGAGGTTACAACTCACTGAAAAAGAAGCCGGTTGTGACCAAATCTCCTCAGAAAAGAGGGGTCTGCACTGTAGTCAGGACGATAACACCCAAAAAGCCCAACTCAGCACTGAGAAAGGTTGCCAGGGTTCGTCTGACGAACGGTATCGAGGTCAGTGCATATATTCCCGGAATAGGCCATAATCTGCAAGAACACAGCGTTGTGCTCATAAGAGGCGGCAGGGTCAAGGATCTGCCAGGTGTCAGATATCATATCATCAGAGGCACTCTTGATACAGCAGGCGTTGCAAACAGGATGCAGGCCCGTTCCAAGTACGGTGCGAAGAGGCCCAAGTCGGCGAAGAAGTAAGATCGGCCGAAGGGGTCTTGAGCAGAAGAGTGTCAGGTATGTTGAATAGATAAATACTTTTTTATTTATATATTACAAGTACTGACGCACTGACGAGGACCTGCGGGTTCCGAGTACCTCGGGAAGCTGACGAAGCGGGACGATTAGTCCCTATTATCCATCAAAGGAGGGAAGTAAAGTGCCAAGAAAAGGACATACGCCCAAAAGAGATGTCCTGCCTGATCCTATTTATAATAGCAAGGTCGTAACCAAGCTTATAAACAATATAATGCTTGACGGCAAAAAAGGTATTGCCCAGAAGATTTGTTACGGCGCATTCGATATTATAAAAGAGAAGACAGGCAAGGATCCGCTTGAAGTATTCGAACAGGCGATGAACAATGTTATGCCTGTACTTGAGGTCAAAGCCAGGAGAGTCGGTGGAGCCACATACCAGGTTCCGATCGAAGTAAGAGCCGACAGGAGACAGGCTTTGGGACTCAGGTGGATCGTCAATTATGCGCGTGCCAGGGGTGAAAAGACAATGAAGGAAAGACTGGCAGGCGAGATCATGGATGCTGCCAACANTGCGGGCGGAGCCTTCAAGAAAAAGGAAGACACCCACAAGATGGCAGAAGCCAACAGGGCATTTGCACACTATCGCTGGTAATACTGCTGCTGCAGTATAACGAGGCGACAGACACAGGACCGTTCTGTTACACTGCCGGGGCAGGCGGGTTTTCTGCAGGCAGGAAATTTTCCTGCGCCGTAGTGTTATAACGCGGACCGATATGTAAAAACTNAAGGATAACTCATGCAAAAAGAGATTCCGTATTACGGAACAGAACTAATCGAGGAAGAAAGGAGGCAATCATGCCCAGGCAGTTCAGTTTGGAGAATACCAGAAATATTGGTATAATGGCGCATATAGATGCTGGCAAGACGACTACCACTGAGCGCATCCTGTTCTATACCGGCAGAGTGCACAAGATGGGCGAGACCCATGAAGGCGCTGCTACCATGGACTGGATGGAACAGGAGCAGGAAAGAGGCATCACTATTACCTCTGCTGCGACTACTGCCCAGTGGAAGGGTACCAGGATCAACATTATAGATACGCCGGGGCACGTTGACTTTACCGTAGAGGTTGAAAGGTCTCTGAGAGTTCTCGATGGTTCGGTAACACTTTTCTGTGCAAAGGGCGGAGTGGAACCCCAGTCTGAAACCGTTTGGAGACAGGCGGATAAGTACCATGTTCCGCGCATTGCATATGTGAATAAAATGGATATCGTGGGTGCTGATTTCTTCAACTGCATCCAGATGATGAAGGACAGGCTCAAAGCAAATGCTGTCCCGATTCAGCTGCCTATTGGCAAGGAAGAGGATTTCAAAGGAATAATCGACCTTGTTACCATGAAGGCTATATACTATTTAGACGACCTGGGAACGGTACTTGATGAAGAACCGATACCTGAAGACATGGTTGAGATCGCTGAAGAATATCGTAACATTTTACTTGAAGCTGTTGCTGAACAAGACGAGGACTTGATGGAAAAATATCTGTCAGGTGAAGAACTCACAGAGGATGAAATACGTGCCGGTATCAGAAAGGCAACCATTGCCGTTGACATNATACCCGTCACATGCGGTTCATCCTACAGGAACAAGGGGGTACAGAAGCTTCTGGATGCTGTGGTGGATTATATGCCGTCACCGCTGGATGTACCACCCATAACCGGAGTCTGCCCTGACGATCCGGAGAACGAGATCGTAAGGAAAGCTGATGACGAAGGACCGTTTTCTGCACTTGCATTTAAGATCATGACGGATCCTTATGTCGGGAAACTGTGCTTCCTGAGAGTTTATTCAGGTAAGCTGAATGCGGGGTCATATGTGTACAATTCCACAAAAGGCAAGAGGGAAAGGATCGGCAGGCTGCTGTTGATGCATGCCAACCACAGGGAGGATGTGGATACCGTCTACTCGGGCGATATCGCGGCAGTCGTGGGNTTCAAGGATACTTCTACCGGAGATACCCTTTGCAGCGATGATGCTCCTGTTATACTGGAATCGATGGAGTTTCCGGAACCGGTCATCCATATCGCCGTAGAACCCAAGACCAAGGCAGGACAGGAGAAAATGTCCGCAGCTCTGGCCAAGCTTGCCGAGGAAGATCCGACGTTCAAGGCTTATACTGATCAGGAGACAGGTCAGACCATCATAGCCGGGATGGGAGAACTTCATCTTGAGATCATAGTCGACAGAATGCTGCGTGAATTCAAGGTTGAAGCCAATGTCGGACAGCCGCAGGTATCTTACAAGGAGACCATCCGCAAGGCTGTCAAGTCTGAAGGCAAGTTTGTCAGACAGTCCGGCGGCAGGGGTCAGTACGGTCATTGCGTGATCGAGATAGAACCCCAGGAACCGGGAAGCGGATACACATTCGAGAACAAGATCGTCGGCGGTGTCATCCCCAAGGAATACATTCCGGCCATCGACGCCGGTATACAGGATGCTATGCAGAACGGTGTTCTTGGAGGTTACCAGGTGCTTGACGTAAAGGTCACCCTTGTGGACGGATCATACCACGAGGTGGACTCATCTGAAATGGCATTCAGGATAGCAGGCTCCATGGCATTCAAGGATGGCTGCCGTAAGGCGGATCCAGTCCTGCTTGAGCCCATAATGAAGGTCGATGTAGTCATCCCCGAAGTGTACATGGGTGATGTGATGGGTGACATTACGTCCCGCAGAGGCAAGATAGAAGGGATGACAGAGAGATCGGGGGCACAGGTGATAACAGCAAATGTACCCCTGGCCAGTATGTTCGGCTATGCAACGGAGCTCCGTTCCAGGACCCAGGGCAGAGGCGTCTTTACGATGCAGTTCAGCCACTATGAAGAGGTACCTGCGAGCATACAGGAATCTGTGCTGAAATAAGCACATGTAATACGGAGGTGCCGTATTACAGGACAAGCAGCTCAATATGCCGTAAAAAAAGACAAGCTGCGGCATATGAAATAAAAAATTCAATAAAAACATTCAGTAATCTAACTGAACAAGGGAGGA
>JGI24713J26584_10002759_pt1 | contig 11833 bp, 12 predicted proteins | sample BioPla4DNA1_FD_26584 | JGI IMG/M metagenome (IMG submission 26584) | reverse complement strand
GGTTTTTCAGATCTATAAAAAACCTTTTTGAAAAATTTCCCTGTATTTCGATTAATCTTAATGATATTGAGCAAGTGCGCCGCTATCGTGAGTGGTTTGCAGTAAAGTCCAAAACGGGCACTTATTCCATATGTGTATCAAAACAGAAGGAGTTGGATCAGTTATTTACTCCATATAAGGATCCGGAAGAACAATAGTTATTTTTTTAATAATATACTGTTTGATGACAAGAATTTATATTTCACTTTAACTTTTTGGCTTGTTTTGATGATTTATTTATATATCTTACTATAAGGGAGAGGAAATCTATATGTCGTTGATTGTAGAAGTGCCCATTAATCCCAAAGGAAAAACTGCTCGTTTTTATGATGACCGTGTAGAGTTTAACGAAAAAGTCATTCTGTATAAGGATATTGAAGGTTTGACAGCAGGTACTTTAGGAACAACAGTTCATACATATATTGGTATTCCTGTAGGACGCAGTTTTGATGGAGGTGTTCGTTTTAGAACGAAAGATGGCAAAAATCATAATATCGTTATGAATTCCTTTGCAATGTTTGGAATACCCATTATAAGAAATCCTAAAAAATATGAAAAACTCTTTTACCCATTGTATGAGGCCGTTTATTCTATTGTGGCAAAAAATATGGCAAAGCCATATATTGATAAAATAAGGGCTGGTGCTACAGTGGAAGTTTCCGGATTTTTAATTAACAGTGCAGAGGCAAAGCCGGTAAAGTCAAGAAAGCCTATTGTAATTACCAAAGCAAATTACCGGGATTATCAGGTTAGAGATCTTGGAGATGTCATTGTCTTTGATAGGTCAGGTGATGTTTTGTGGCAATTTACCAAGCCCAATGCACTATTAATTCCATATATCTTTGATGAAATTTTTGCTTAATAAAAACTTGAAAAAATATAATAAGATTGATAAGAGCCGTCAAGCTGAATGCTTTTGACGGCTTTTATTTTTGGCATCTTGTGTTGTCAAAAGTGCAACTTATGCAAAATGTGAGAAAGACAGGCTTTTTTTATGATACGCTGGGGCTAAAGAAAGGAGGCACTGGCAAATGATTGAAGTGAACAATGTTCATAAAAAATTTAACCAAAAAGTTGTTTTAAAAGGAATCCATCTTAAGATATCAAAAGGTGAAATTTTTGGCCTTCTTGGTCCTTCTGGGGCAGGAAAGACCACATTAATAAAAATACTGACAGGTCAACTTGAATTTGAAGAGGGCAGTGTAAAAATTTTAAATAAGTCAGTAAAAGAATTGACAGGAGAAGACAGAAAAAAACTTGGCATTATGATGGAGCAATTTGGTCTTTATGATCGGTTTTCATGTATGGATAATTTAAAGATATTTGCAGAGATTTATAGAATTCCTTATAATAAAGTAAAAGAGAGTTTATCCATGGTTGGGCTGGAGGCTGCAGCTAAGATCCCAGCCTGTAAGCTGTCAAAAGGAATGCGCAGCAGATTACAGCTGGCAAGGGTTTTTATGCATACCCCTCAAATTATATTTTTAGATGAACCAACCAGTGGATTAGATCCAGCAACAAGCAGGGCAATTCATCAGATGATTATTGCTAAAAAAGAAGAAGGCTGTACCATTTTTTTGACGACACATGATATGGAAGAAGCCACAAAGCTTTGTGATCATGTCGCCCTTCTTAATGAAGGAAAAATTGTCGAGTATGGATCACCACAGGAGATTTGCACAAAATATAATCATCAAAAAAGGATAAGGCTTCGTTTATATGATGGAAGAAATCTGGATTTCACTCATGCTAAGGATTCTGCCAGTGAAATCTATTCATTACTCCTTAAAGAGCAGGTTGAAACCATTCATTCTTCGGAACCCAATTTAGAAACAGTGTTTTTAGAATTAACAGGGCGCTGCTTACAGGATAATGAATAGGAGGGATTAGCATGAGAAATATCTGTATTATTTTTAAAAAACAACTTAAGGATACTTTAAAAAACAAGACGATTTTAATTCAATTTATTTTATTTCCCCTGATGACTGTGGTGATGGAAAATTCAATTCAACTTGAAGGCATGGCAGAACATTTTTTTGCAAAGCTTTTTTCCATTATGTATATTGGTATGGCTCCTTTAGCAGCTGTATCTTCTATCATATCGGAAGAAAAAGAAAAAAATACCCTGCGGGTTTTGATTATGGCCAATGTGAAGCCCTGGCAGTATTTGATGGGAATCGGGCTGTATGTATGGAGTATTTGTATGCTGGGAGCAGGCGTTATAGGATTGGCCACAGCTTTTAATCATGAGCAGTTTATCTTTTTTATGTCTGTGATGGGTCTTGGATTTATGATTTCGATTTTAGCAGGGGCAGCGGTAGGCATATTGGCCCATAATCAAATGATGGCAACTTCTGTTGTTATGCCAATGATGATGGTTTTATCTTTTTTGCCCATGATTTCTATGTTTAATGAAAAAGTAGAAAAGGTAGCGAAGATAACTTATACCGGGCAGTTAAGAGAAATCCTTTACAATATGTCATGGGATTTGATTTTAAATAATAGCATAGTCGTCATAGGAATCAATGCCATTTGTTTTTTGGCTTTATTTACCATTGCTTATAGAAAGAATGGATTGGAATGAAGATGAGGATAGAAATTGATATTAATGAAAAATATGAAGATTTATCAGTAGAAATCAAAAGTCCCAGGTTAACGCCGGATATCGAAAAAATGATATCCATGCTGCGTATTTTAGGTATGCAAATTTTAGGGAAGAAAGATAATGAGACTTTTGTGCTGGATGTAGCTGAAATTTTGTATATCGAAGCTGTAGAAAGAGATACCTTTTTATATACTGAAAACGAAGTGTATGAATCAGATTTTAAACTATATGAATTAGAGCAGCAGTTAACGGAACGGGACTTTTTCAGAGTAAGTAAGTCTACTCTGATTAATTTAAAGAAAGTAAAGAGCTTAAAGGCGGACTTGAACCGGAGAATCCGGGTGACGATGGTAAACGGGGAACAGATTATTGCATCCCGTATGTATGCAGATGAATTAAGAAAGAGGTTAGGAATAAAATGAAGGAAGATAATAAGACCATTATAGATTATATTGGACAGATTTTTGCCAATTTTGGAGTAATGATATTAATTCTTATGGCACTTAGTTTTATCGTTGGTGACCAGGCAAAACCATATTCCAGATTATTTGCTATGGCAGACCAGGGTCTGTCTTTTGAAACTTTATCACAGTTGCTTTTATTGGCGGTCATTATTTCTTTAGGAGAAATACTATTTCTTACAGTAAAGTGGATAAAAAATCTTTCTGTAGCCGTAAGGATTATTTGTTTTTTGTTAATGATATTTATAACAGTTGTAATATTTTCAATCGTTTTTTCATGGTTTTCTGTTAAAGATATCAGAGCATGGATTGGATTTTTGCTTTCCTTTTCAATATGTACTGCAATTAGTACGGCAATCGCAGCATTAAATGAAAAGATGGAAAATAAAAAAATGGAGGAAGCCCTGAAACGTTTCCATAAAAAACGATGAAATATTTTTTAAACGCTGGAATGAACTTATCAAAGAGTTGTTTGTATCTTTACTTTATTATAAAAGAAAGGTGATATTACTTCTGCTAGGATTGCTTATGGGATAGTAGATTTTATCCGTTTTTGTATATTTAATCTTCCATTTCCATTATAAATAAACAGCAGATTAAATATTTTAACAAGTACCTGACAGGATACTTTCAGACAGACCGTCAAAAAAGGCTGTCTGTGGGGAAGTATTTTTTTATGCAAAAGAAAAATAATAAAAAGTTATAAAACTTTAAGGTGTAACTTTGTTAAAAAGATTAGAATGAATAATAAACGTGCATTTTGATTGATTAACACAGAATAATTGTGGCAATAAGTCGAAAATTGTGATATAATTAATTTACCATGATGTAAAGGTATAATACTATTATTTATGCATTGTTGAAGGATAAATAATAGGTATTGACCTCAGTTACCTGTGAAAGGAGAGAGAACTATGCAGGGAAATTCATTGACTAAACATGTTAGTAACGTAAACAAGTATTTGAACTGGTTCTTTTTTACATTTGGCTTTATCATGCTGCTTGCCGGAATTATAACAAAAACAATTGCTGAAAGTATTATTCCACTTTCAGTAACATTGCTTTCAGCTTTTGTTGTCTTTTTTTTAAGATATAAGAAAAAGGAAACTGCGGCAAGCATTGTGTTAGTTGCTTCAGCTGTGATACAAGTTCTTCCTTTAATGTTAATGCCAGATGNTAGTGTTTTTGTATTAGCGATACTGCCAATCAGTGTAGCGGCTTTATATTTAAATAAATGGATTTTTGCCAGTGTAGGTATTCTGATTAATATCGTTACAATTGCTTTACAACTTTTAAATCCAGCTTCTGATATGGTAAATAATTTGTTTGCAGATATCATTCAAATCCTTATAACAATTATCTTATTTTTATTAGTAAGAGCTGGTGCAAAGCTGATAAGAGATGCAAATGAAAATGGAGTTCAATTAAAGATATTATTAGATCAGTTGCAAAAAACGATGGATACAGTCAAAACAAATACTTCTGTTTTAAACGCGGATATTTCCAGGGGTAAAGAGAATATTGAAATTGTTCGCCAAATAAGCAATTCCATCGCTGCAGCGACTCAGGATATTTCTACAGGTATTGTTAGTCAGAGTGAAAGTGTTTCTCAGATTAACCAAACGGTAAAGAAAGCAGATGAGAAAATATCGGAGTTAATAGATTTTTCAAATCAACTGGAAAGCGTTACTACCAATACCAGTCATGTTGTGACAGAAGGAGTTCATAATATTAATACCTTGGACAGGCAAATGGAGATTATTAATCAGGCCGTTATAAAATCTGTAGAGACCGTTCAGGAATTATCCAGAAATATGGATGAAATATATGATTTCTTATCCGGAATTACCCATATTGCAGAACAGACCAATTTGCTTGCCTTAAATGCAGCGATTGAAGCGGCCAGGGCTGGAGAATCAGGTAAAGGTTTTGCGGTTGTTGCAGGAGAAGTTAAACAATTGGCAGAGCAAAGTTCATCAATCGTAGAACAGATTAATCAAATCATACATCAAATAAAGAATAAAACGAAAAATGTTTTCGATGAAGTAAGTAAAGGTCAGGAAGCGACTCAGGATGGAGAAAAAATTGTAAAAAGTGTTAATCAAAGTTTTGAAATGATACAAGATTCTTTTAAAAATATAAATCAATATATTTTTGACGAAGTTAGCAGAATTGAAAATATTGCAGACTTATTTTCTCATATTGATCAAGAAATAGATCGCATCGCAAATATTTCTGAGGGACATGCTGCTGCAGTAGAGGAGCTGCTGGCGACAATACAAGAGCACACTTCCAATATTGAAATGATGGATCGTTTAATGCAAAACATTAAAGATTCCAGTAATAATTTGCAAACGGTTATTCAATAATAACATGATTGATGGTTTTTAATGATTAAAAAACTAGAATCCGTAATAAATTAGACAGTCCCTTTACAGATAGAAAATTAAAAGACAGAGTTCTAAAGAAACTCTGTCTTTTAATTTATCCAAAATGCAGATCAAAGGAATTTTTATTTTTTATCAAGGAAAATATTTGCTTAAAAATACATCTTTTTTAAATTCATATGTCGTAAACAGAAAAAATTTGTTAAAATAATTAATTATAATAATATCAAATAATCTTGATAAAAATAAAGTACTTTTTTATTTGGTATTTTGGAAAAAGTTCGTACTATACTTAAAGCATGTAGGGAGTTTTGGCTATGAAAGAAAGGCTTGGTCTTAAATCCAACATATTAATCGGTTCCTTATTATTTGGATTGTTTTTTGGGGCAGGAAATCTAATTTTTCCTGTTTATATGGGTCAATTGGCTGGCCAAAAGACATTAGAGGCGACAGTCGGTTTTTTAATAACTGGAGTGGGACTTCCACTATTAGGTGTTATTGCTTCTGCCCTTTCGAAAAGTGACAGTTTATTTGATATGGCGAAGCCAGTCAGCAAAGCCTATTCGGTATTTTTTACGTGTATGCTGTACTTGACGATAGGGCCTTTATTTGCGATTCCTCGTACGGCCAGTGTAGCTTTTGAGGTGGGATTAAATCCTTAAACTTAAGTTTGAATAAAAGAGGCTAAAGTTGGCAGACTAGATAATGTTATTATGTTTTCTTAAAAGATTGGCGATATATGAAATACAGCACAAATATTAAAAGCAACATAATTTGTCTGATAATTGTATTTTTGCTGTAAAAAAGCTTGTAAATGTGTTACNATTATAATTAATCTGAAAATTATTTAAAAAGGGGATGATGGCTTTATGAGTGAAATGATTAATAACCGTGAGTACAGGCAAAAAGTATTAAAGGAACTCATTACTGAACTGCATAATGGCAAAAGTGTTGATGAAATTAAACCTAGGTTTGAAGAACTCATTCAAGGCATTTCAGCTGCTGAAATTGCTGAAATGGAAAAAGCTTTAATTATGGAAGGTATGCCTGTGGAAGAGATTCAAAGACTTTGTGATGTTCATGCAGCAGTTTTTAAAGGCTCCATTGAAGAAATCCACAGACCTCAGAAACCCGAAGAAGTGCCAGGGCATCCCGTTCATACGTTTAAACTTGAAAATGAAGCCATCAGAAAACTTGTAAACACTGAAATTAAGCCGCAATTAGAGCGCTATAAAAATGGTGAAACGGATAGTCTTAAGGCGCTTAAAGAGGGCTTTGAAAAGCTTTGGGAGATTGACAAACATTATTTGCGAAAAGAAAATTTATTGTTCCCCTATCTTGAAAAATANGGAATCACCGCACCACCTAAAGTCATGTGGGGCGTGGATGATGAAATCCGAGAAGGTATTAAAGAGATAAGAAGCAGCCTTTCAAATCATACCATTGATTTGGGAAAANCAGAGGAAACCATTAATAAAGTCATGGAAATGATTTTTAAAGAAGAAAATATTCTTTTCCCCATGGCTTTAGATAGTCTGACGGAAGACGAATGGCTTGAAATTGTCAATGCCAGCAAAGAATTTGGATATTGCTTGATAAACCCAAAAGGAGAATGGAAGCCTGCACGGGTAGATATTGCAAAGAAAGAGCAAGCAGAAGGCAATCAGCCTGTGGGAGATAAAGGTTATATCGAGTTTGACGCAGGATGTATGACAGCAGAAGAAATCAATGCCTTATTGAATACTTTGCCCATTGATATTACTTTTGTGGACAAGGATGGTGCTGTTAAATATTTTACTCAGGGAAAAGAAAGGATATTTGCCCGCCCCAAGACCATTCTTGGAAGGCAGGTGCAAAACTGTCATCCCCCAGCAAGTATGCATATTGTAGAAAAAATTGTGGAAGATTTAAAAGCAGGACGAAAGGATCATGAGGATTTCTGGATTAAGATGGGCGATAAATATGTTTTTATCAGATATTTTGCTGTAAGAAACAAAGAAGGTGAATTCTTAGGTATTATCGAAGTCACACAAGATATTGCACCGATACAAAAAATTACAGGTGAAAAACGCCTTCTTTCGGAAGAATAATTGCATAGAGGATATGACAGGCTTTCCGCTACTGGAGTATATCCGGAGCTGGAAAGCTTTTTTATTTTAAATGATTATCCTAAGCGCAGGAACTATCCTGAAGATTTATTATTTAAGGTTAATTTAAGATAGATCAAAGTTAGATTAAAGTTTAATGNTTTATACTATAGCTGAGGTGATGAAAATGTTAATTAAGTTGCAGGGCATAAAAAAGGCCTTTGGAGAAAAAAAGATTTTTAATCATCTGAATCTGGAGATTAAAAGAGGGGAAATCTTTGCCTTAATAGGACCAAATGGGGTTGGTAAAACAACCCTTATGCGGATGATACTTAACTGGGATAGGGATTTTGAAGGGGAATATTTAAAAGAAGAGGGCATAAAGATTGGCTACTCACCTGAAACACCTGTCTTTCCTGAAATTTTAAGTGGACGTCAGGTTTTAGAATACTACATGGAGGNAAGAGGCTTTGATAAATCTTTCTACAGAAAGGAAAGTGTCAGGTTAATGGAGAAGGTTGGTTTATCCTTAAAAGATACCCGTGTAAAAAATTATTCCAAGGGCATGAAGCAAAGACTTGCCGTGGCGCAGGCTTTGATAGGGGATCCGGATTTGCTGTTACTGGATGAACCTTCTGCAGGGCAAGATTTTTTAGGACAGCAGCAAATGCAGGATTTAATTGCAGAATTAAAAAAGGACAAAAAGGGTATTTTGCTGAATTCACATTTACTTTATGATGTCGAAAAGGTTGCGGACAGGGGCATTATCATCATGAATGAAAAGATTTGCAGGGAATTTACAAGAGATGATTTTAAAAAAATAAGTCTGGCAGATATGTTTTTAGAACTGGCAAAGGAGGTTCGTTATGAAGGCAGTTATTAAACTACATTTAAAAGAAAATATTAAGAAAAATTCTTTCATTATTTTTGCTGTTTTAGGAAGCATTGTAACTTTAGTTGTCTTATCTCAGATGCAGTTTACTGTTAATGGGGTTCAGGCAACTTCAGACTATGCAATTTACGGAATACAGTGGAGAATTCTTTCGCTTATGGCGTCTCTGGCTGGCGTTGCCTTATCAATGAATGTTATATCTAATCATAAGGAAGGCAGTAAAAGGGAGCTTTTAAAACTCCACGGTTTACCTGTTTACAAACAATATCTAAGCTTAATATCCGGCAATCTAATCGTTACATCAATTATGGCTTTAATCCTTTGTACGGGTCTGTTTATTCAAATTCTGATAAAAGGCGGGAATATGACGGTTTCGGGTATTTTGGCAGGAGTATTTTTCTATTTATTAACCATCACATGCGCAACACTTTTTGTATCCTTGTTCACTTTAATATTTCCGCCAGTTGTGGATGCCTTGCTTGAGATATTAGCCATTGCGCTGGGCAGCCTGAGAGGGACTTTGCAGTTGATTGTTGGCAATATGGGTGGTTTATTTGGCACAGTGACAAGCTTTTTTCTGAAACTTATCCCTCCTTTAGATGCTTTTGGTCAATTGACAAGAGACTTTTTTATGGACAGTTTTTCGGATTACCGGACCCTTTTTAGCTGTTTGTTTTACCTTTGGGCATTGACGGGCATCAGTTACTTTTTGACCAGGGTGGTGACAAGAAATGAAGATTAAACTGATTTATTTATTCATAGGGCTGCTTTTGCTTACAGGAATCTTTTTAACGAAGGCAGACAGTATTGATAAGGATACCCTGACCCTTATAGAAAGAGCCAGGGAACTGGACCAGAAACAGGACTTATGGCCAGGATACAGATTAAGCAAATACCCTCTGGATGTGAATTATGGGAATATTGAATTCAGATACGATGATGGCAAAATCATAAAGCAAAAGCCAACTTTAGAAGTTTTAGCTTTTACCGCTTATCCTCAGGAGGATGGTCCTGTTGTTAAAGTATTGCCTAAATCTATGTTAGGTCAGGCTGTCAATATCATGGGTGATTTAAGTCATGAGGACATAGATGATCAATATATTACTACTTTATTTCATGAAGCTTTTCATGCTTTTCAATTTGAAAAGGGCTATGCACTTAATATAGAAAATGAAAATGCTTATGAGGAATTTATAAATATTTTATATCTCTTAGATAATGATGAGCAGTACCAAAAATTATGGCTGGAAGAAGAAAAGGCTTTAGTGGACTATTATAAAAATAATAATAAAAATACATGGTTAAAATCTTATCAAAATAGACTGTGTTATCTTAAAGAAATTTTAGGAGAAGATTTTGATTTTTATATTCAAATGGAAAATGAAAGGGAGTTAACAGAGGGAACAGCAAAATATATAGAGGATAAAGTAATGGCGATTTTAAAAGGTAAAGAGAACGAGCCAGTGTATTCAGATTTATATCCCAAAGGGGTCATAAAGTTTTACAATCGCGGAAGTCTTAAGTGTCTCATTCTTGATAAAGGAGATGACTGGAAGGATGATTTGTTTACGAAAGAGAAGACATTGACAGATTTATTGCATTAAGATAAATTTAGGACAAAGGAAGGGGTGAGGGCTTGAAAGATCTTATTATGGTTGTTGACGATTCTAAGGAATTAAGAAAAGTTATAAAATTATATTTAGAAAATGCAGGTTATGAGGTCATTGAAGCAGAAAATGGAAAAGAGGCTTTAGCCTTATTAAAAAACAAAGAGATATCTTTAATGATTCTTGATATTATGATGCCTGAGATGGATGGATTTGAACTTTTAGATGCTTTAGGGGATGGCAGAAGGTTTCCTGTCATTTTTCTTTCGGCAAGAGGGAGTGTAGAGGATAAAATTAAAGGATTGATTTTAGGTGGGGATGATTACATTGCTAAACCTTTTGATCCCGGAGAAGTTCTGGCAAGGGTATTAGCCGTCCTTCGCAGAAGTCAGAGGCAGCAAAACAAGCAAGTCATTGTTGGTTCACTAAGATGGGATGTAGAAAACAGAGTGGTATATTTAGGAGATAAGATTTTGGAGTTAAGGGCAAAAGAATATCGTCTTTTGACCATGTTTATGCAAAGACCAGGCAAAGTTTTTACCAAACAGGAAATTTATGAATATTTGTGGGATGAACCCTATATTCGTGATGACAATACAATTATGGTACATATCAGTAACTTAAGAGATAAAATAGAAGGTGACCCCAAAAGCCCTAAAATTTTAACCATAAGAGGTTTGGGTTATATGATGGATGAAGGATGTTGCTATGGACAGGCGTAAAAATATTTTAAAGAATACCTTTAGATTTGTTGTTTCTTTTATTATTATCAATGCAATCTTTTTAATTATTTTAGGGGTAATGCTTTTATTTGTCCCTAAAGGGGTCAATTTAATGGACTTTGTTCCAATGGAAAATCCAATCAATCCGGATGATTTAAATTGGGAGGCAATCCATGAGCTTGGTGGCTATGGAATGGTTATTGATAATGAGGGAAATATAATTAAAAGATATTATCAGGAAGAAGATAAAAAAAGTTACACTTATCAGGAATTAATGGACTTATTTAACCTCAGAAGAAATGATAAAACGACTTTTTCCTATAGTACTGTAGATAATAATAAACTGCTTATCGTTTACCCTTCTTCGATGATGACAGCAACACCCACGATAAATGCAAGAGCACTGCAAAAGACAAGTCCTCATTATATTCAATTGGTTTTTATTTTTGCCTTATTAATTTATATCTTTTTGGTATATATCATCATCAGTATATTGACAAAAAGATTGAAAAAAGAATTCAACTTAATAAAAGCCGAAGAAGATAAAAGAAAAAGCCTCTTTTTCAGAGGTTTAGCCCACGATGTTAAAACCCCCCTGTCAACGGTGATTACTTATTCAAAAGCCCTTGAAGATGGCATTGTCGATAAAAGTGAGTTAAAGAACTATTATGAAGTGATTTATAAAAACGGCATTTTATTAAAAGAAAGAATCGACAATATGTTAAGCCTTACAACCTTAGGGGACGAGGGTATCTTTTCACCGCAAGAAGCTGACCTTTTAGAAGAAATAAGACGTTTTATAGGAGATAATTATTCCTGGTTTGTTAATCACAAGGCCGGCATTCATATAGAATTTAGTGATGATGCCCGTTTTATTACCCGTTATGATAAAAAACTCTTTATAAGATTATTGGAAAACCTGCTTCAAAACAGTGTTTATCATAACAATAAGCCAGTGAATATTTTTATTGAATGGGAAAATAAAGAACGATGTTTAATCATTTATGATGACGGCGTAGGCGTACCAGAAAAA
>JGI24713J26584_10002756_pt1 | contig 11845 bp, 9 predicted proteins | sample BioPla4DNA1_FD_26584 | JGI IMG/M metagenome (IMG submission 26584) | reverse complement strand
ATAAAACTGCTAGTGAATAGTATCAAACTCCCCGACAAAAAGTTAACATTTTCTCTATTCTATCAAAAATAAATGTTTTTTACAATCTTTTCTAATATTCCTTTAGTTTCATTTACATTTAACTGCTTATTTTATAAACTATAGGTATAATTAAACATAGAGGTGATAAAGTGAAAGATTTCCAATCAAAACTAAATGAATATGCAAAACTATGTGTTAAGGTTGGCATCAATATCCAACCAGGTCAGCCCTTAGTAGTTCATGCCCCTATTGAAGGAGTTGAGTTTGTAAGGCTTATTGCCAAAAATGCTTATGAGGCCGGTGCCAGTGAAGTTTATGTAAATTGGAACGACGAAGTCATCACAAGGCTAAAATATGAATATGCCCCAATGGAAGTTTTTGAAAACTTTCCAAAATGGTACGCCGATGGCCTAGAAGATTATGCTAAAAAAGGAGCTGGCTTCCTTTCCATATCTGCTCAAGACCCAGAACTCCTAAAAGGTATTGACCCAAAGAAAATAGCAGCTAACAATAAATCTTCTTCCATCGCCTTAAAGGAATTTAGAAATTACACTATGAACGACAAGAATACTTGGTGTGTAGTATCTATACCTACTAAATCCTGGGCAAAGAGGGTATTTCCAAACCTGTCAGAGGATGAAGCAGTGGAAAGGCTTTGGAAAGCTATATTTGATGCTACCCGTATGAATACAGAGGACCCCATTAAAGCTTGGCAAGACCATATGGAGAACTTAAAGAAAAAAGTAGATTACTTGAACAGTTTAGAGCTAAAATCCCTACACTATACTTCTGCCAATGGTACAGACTTAGTAGTAGAATTGCCTGAAGGCCATATCTGGGCTGGCGGTGGTGCAGTAGATCAAAATGGTGTAGAATTTGCACCAAATATGCCTACTGAAGAAGTGTTTACTATGCCCTTAAAAACAGGTGTAAATGGAGTAGTCTATAGTTCAAAGCCCCTTAATTATGGTGGAAAATTGATAGATGAATTTAAATTGACCTTTAAGGATGGTCGGGTAGTAGATTTCGATGCTAAGGTTGGTAAGGATACATTAGCCGATTTGTTGAATATAGATGAAGGAGCAAAATACCTTGGCGAAGTTGCCCTAGTTCCCTTCGATTCGCCAATATCACAATCAAATATTATATTTTTAAACACCCTATTTGATGAAAATGCTTCCTGCCATTTTGCCCTTGGCAAGGCCTATCCAACTAATATTAAGGGTGGAGAGAAGATGACAGAAGAAGAATTGGAAGCCCATGGAGTAAACAACTCCCTTACCCATGTGGACTTTATGATAGGAACTGAGGATATGTCTATAATTGGAGAGACAAAATCTGGAGAAAAAATCCAAATATTCAAAAATGGCAATTGGAACATTTAAACATATCTGCCTAAGAGAATAAAATTTTAAAAAGCATCCTAAAAGTAAGTTATACTTTTAGGATGCTTTTTCTATGATAATTATGTCATTTCCTAATTTTAAACAAGATATTTTTGTCAATTGTTATTATTAGATAATCGTTATATTATTAACATAATAAAACAAATTTTTAACAACCTTTGTTAGGGAGGTATTGGAATGAAGTTAAAAGGTAAAGTCGCAATAGTTACTGGTTCAACATCTGGAATGGGTCGTGCCACAGCTGAACTATTTGCTAGAGAAGGTGCAAAGGTAGTAGTTACCGGTAGAAATGAGGAAAGGGCCAAGGAAGTAGTTGACAAAATAAAATCAGAAGGCAATGAAGCAATATACGTAATTGCTGATATGTCTGATATGGATGAAGTCAAGAAGATTTTCGATACAACCATAGAGACCTATGGTACAGTTGATATTTTATTTAACAATGCTGGTATGTTAAGCCTTACTCCTTTAATGGAACTATCCTTTGAAGAATGGAACAAGGCTTTCGCTGTAAATGTTACTGCTGCATTTTATTTAGCTCAATTGTGTGCTCCAATAATGAGGGAAAAAGGAAAAGGAGTAATAATAAATACAAGTTCTGTTGCAGGTGCTCATGCCCATCACGGACCTGCTGCATATGTAACTACTAAGCATGCCCTTAACGGTTTAACTAAATCTATGGCTTGGGAATTAGGTCCTGAAATTCGTGCCAATGCAATACTACCAGGTGCTATATTAACTGCCATGTTAAATAGCGTTGGTGGAGAAGCAGGAGTTCCACATTTAATAGAAGGTTCTCCTCTAAAGAGGGCTGGCAAACCTGAAGAAATAGCTAGTGCTGCACTCTTCCTAGCTTCTGACGATTCTTCCTTTATTACTGGCCAATTAATTAGAGTAGATGGCGGTATCGACATTTAAAGATTTGACCCACTTTTAAACTCCCTTAGGGGAGTTTTTCTTTTGTCAAATTATAGATTTTTAGTATAATATAATTGTTAGGGGGGACATTATGAAAGCTGAAAAAATTCATTTTAAGGATAATCTTCCATTGAAAATTGAGGTCCATTCTATAAGTCGATTTCCCATCCATTGGCATGAAGATATTACAGAAATAATACTCCCTATTAAGGGTTCTGTTGATATAAAGGCTAATTTTGAGGAAATCCATTTAAATGAGGGGGATTTCTTTTTTATTAATAATAAGACTATTCATTATATAAAAAGCCAAGAAGAATCTATAGTTCTTTTATTCTATGTAGATTTAGATTATTTTGAAGAACAATTTCCATATATTAAATACATGTTCTTTAGAAATAGTATCTACGAAGATTTGTTGGATAAAAGTGAAGTTGATTTGGAAACTAAGGAAAAGTTCAAAGTTCATTTTAGAAATTTATTAATAAGTATCTTTGCAGAAACCATTAACCCTTCTGTATCTAGTCATATGTATGATAAATTGATACATAAACTGGTTTATCAAATGATTTATGAGTTTAACTGGCTTCAGCTCCTTAAGAAGGACGGAGATTTTATCAGCTCAGTTCATTTAGACAGGTACCATAGGATTGTAAAATATATCCAAGAGAATTACGACAAAAAAATTAATTTAGATGATATTGTTTCCAGGGAATTCATTACAAAGACATATTTTTCCCACTTCTGGAAAAACCTTAGTACCTATAGTTTCAGTGAGAGGATTAATTATGAAAGGGTATTGAAATCAGAATTCCTATTACTAAAAAACATGACTATAACTGAAATATCTGATAAATGTGGTTTTTCCGATACTAAGTATTATTACAGGAATTTTAAAAAATGGTATAAATGTATGCCCCTGGAGCATAAGGAAAAATGCTACTCCTACATGAGCCAAGGCTACAAATATAAGGAGTTAGAGCCATCTGATGTAAAACAAATATTTAAGGACTACATGAAAAGGTTTTTTAAGCTGGAGGATTCACTAAATCAAGAAGGAGATTTTTCATCTATAATCAATAAATACCTTTATCTAAAATACTATCATACTATTCATGAGAAAACCTTAGCTACAGATAAATACCTTATTATGGACCCCTTTAAATACTCTACCATTACAGATGAAGGTGAGATTAATTTTAATTGGACTATTATGGACCTTTTAATTAACCTTGTTATCGATTTTAAGTTTATTCTTCAAATTAAGCTTAATACTGATAATCTTGAAAAAGATGTTAACAAATATATTGATATTTTCTTGGAAAACAGTATTAACCGTTATGGCATTGATGTAATGAGAAATTGCCACTTCTTAATTGATTATAAGGACAGCTTAATATTTGATAATACTGAACCCATAGAAAAGCTCCTCAGCCATAAGCTTAAGGATATAAATATTAGCTATTATATTGAACCATAGAAAATTTTTATTAAATTTTATATTTTTGAAATAATGGGTAATTATATCCTTAAGGATGGTGATAAGATGAAAGCTTTAACAGAATATAAAATAAAGAATATGGTATTAAAAAACAGAATTGTAATGCCTCCTATGTGCATGTATTCCTCTGATGAAAGGGGTTTTGTAAAGGACTTCCACAAAATACATTATACTTCTAGGGCCATAGGAGGAGTAGGCTTAATCATTGTAGAGGCCACTGGAGTAGTCCCCAATGGCAGGATTACCAGCAGGGACTTAGGTATTTGGAGTGACGACCATATAGAGGGACTTAAATCTTTAGTTGAAAGTGTAAAAGCCTATGGCAGTAAAATAGCCATACAATTGGCCCATGCTGGTAGAAAGTGTACTTCCAATGATGAATACATTGTGGCCCCTTCACCTCTTAGGTTTAGTGAGGAATATAGGGTGCCTAGGGAGTTAACAGTAGAGGAGATTAAGGGCCTAGTAAAAAGTTTTAGAGATGCTGCCCTAAGGGCATATAAGGCAGGCTTTGACGCCATTGAAATCCACGGAGCCCATGGTTATCTCATCCACGAGTTTTTATCACCCCTTACAAATAAAAGAACCGATGAGTATGGGGGCAGCTTAGAAAATAGAACTAGGTTTTTGAAGGAAATTTTACTTGCAGTTAAGGAAGTCTGGCCAAAGGATAAGCCAATCCTCCTAAGGGTATCAGCCGATGATTACATGGAAGGCGGCATCAACAAGGAGGAAATGGTTAAAATCATCAATGAAGTCAAAGAGTATATTGATATGGTCCATGTAAGTACAGGTGGACTTATAAGCGTAAGATTTCCTATCTTTCCAGGCTACCAAATAAGCCACTCTGAAACCATTAAGAGGGAATGTAATATACCTACTATCGCTGTAGGCTTGATTAATGAATTAGACCAAATAGAAGAAATCCTATATAATAATAGGGCTGACTTAGTTGCTATTGGTAGAGGCCTATTACGTGACCCCCATTTTGTACTAAATATGGCCTATAAAAATAGGCTTAAAATGAAATACCCTACCCAATACGAAAGAGGATATTATTAGAAGGCAGGACTAATTCCTGTCTTCTAATAATATTGAATATTTTTACAACTATGATATCATAATTATAAAACTATTTTTTAGATGAAAGGACGATTTATATGAGAATTGGCCTTGATGTTGGCTCTACAACATTAAAAGCAGTAGTCTTAGACAATGATGACAATTTGGCCTTTAAATCCTATGAGAGACATTATTCTAGAATTGCAGAAAAAACTGTAGAGCTACTAAAAAGGATTCAGGATGAATTAAATATTGATGATTGTGTACATATATCTGTTTCTGGTTCGGCTGGCATGGGGCTGGCTGAAAGTTCAAATATTCCCTTTGTACAGGAGGTCTATGCTACCCGTGTAGCTGTTGGAAGATTAATACCCCATGCAGATATAGTTATAGAATTAGGCGGTGAGGATGCTAAAATCCTATTTCTAACCAATGGCTTAGAAGTCCGCATGAATGGTTCCTGTGCAGGAGGTACTGGAGCATTTATAGATCAGATGGCTACCCTTTTAAATATAAGTCCTGATGAATTAAACGACTTGGCTAAGAAACATAAAAAGATCTATACCATAGCTTCAAGATGTGGAGTTTTCGCTAAATCCGATATACAACCTCTGTTAAACCAAGGGGCTAACAAAGAAGATGTAGCTGCTAGTATTTTTTATGCCGTAGTCAACCAAACCATAGCAGGTCTCGCCCAAGGCAGAGAGCTTAAGGGCAATATCGTATATCTTGGAGGTCCTCTCACTTTCCTATCTGAACTTCGAAAAAGCTTCGATAATACCTTAAATACTAAGGGTATCTGTCCAGAAAATTCCCTATATTATGTGGCCATAGGAGCTGCCCTTATGTCACAGGAGGAAAGATTAGATCTTGAATCAGTTATCAATAGAATTGAAAGCAACTCATATAAAGGTGATTTTGTCTCAAGCTCCCCCCTATTTGCCAATGAAGAAGAATATGAAGAATTTATAGAAAGACATAGTAAAGAAAAGGTACTTTTCAAGAATCCTGATGAATATAATGGTAATGCATATCTTGGAATAGATGCAGGTTCTACTACAGTAAAGGCTACCATAATCGATGAAGATGAAAATATTATTTATTCTAAATACCTTCCTAATACTGGAAATCCCGTATCTATTATAAAAGACTTTTTAATGGAATTTTATGAAAAATACCCCAATATCACCATTAAATCTAGTGCAGTAACTGGCTATGGAGAGGAAATAATTAAAAACGCCTTTCAAATCGACTATGGAATTGTTGAGACCATTGCCCATTTTACTGCTGCCAAAAAGTTTAAACCAGATGTTGACTTCATAATAGATATTGGCGGACAGGATATAAAATGCTTTAAGATAAAAAATGGGGTTATAGATAATATATTTTTAAATGAAGCCTGTTCTTCTGGATGTGGCTCATTTTTACAAACCTTTGCAGGAGCCTTAAATTATAGTATTGAGGATTTCGCCAACCTAGGCCTATTCGCTTCAAATCCCGTTGACTTAGGTTCTCGCTGTACCGTATTTATGAACTCTTCAGTAAAGCAGGCACAAAAGGACGGTGCTACTATTGAGGATATTTCTGCAGGCCTATCTTCATCTGTAGTGAAAAATGCCCTATATAAGGTAATTCGTGCAGGCAGTCCCGATGACTTAGGGGAAAATATTGTTGTACAAGGGGGGACTTTTTTAAACGATGCAGTCCTCCGTTCCTTTGAAATGGAAATAGGTAGAAACGTTATAAGGCCCAATATTGCAGGCCTTATGGGAGCCTATGGGGCTGCCATATATTCTAAGTATAGGGCCAAGGGTGAAAGCTCCATTTTAGATAAGGAGGCTTTACAGTCCTTTTACCACAAAACTAAGGCCACCCATTGCGGCCTTTGCAGCAACAACTGCAGTCTCACCATAAATTACTTTGATAATAATAGAAAGTATATCAGTGGAAATAGGTGTGAAAGGCCACTAGCTAAGAAGGATGGCATAAAGAATTTAAGCATCTACGACTATAAGTTGAAGCTTTTAGCCTCCTATAAGCCTATAAAAGGCCATAGGGGGAAAATAGGCCTGCCCATGGCCTTAAATATGTATGAGTTATTCCCATTCTGGTATAGATTTTTCACTGAATTGGGTTTTGAAGTCATAAAATCTTCTAAATCCAATAGGGAGTTGTATATAAAGGGCCAGTATACAATTCCTTCTGATACTGTATGTTATCCAGCTAAATTGGTCCATGGCCATATAGAATCCTTGCTGGAACAAGATGTAGATACTATATTCTACCCTTGTATGAGTTACAATCTAGATGAAGGCTTAGGAGATAATCACTATAATTGCCCAGTAGTTGCCTATTATCCAGAGGTTATAGGGGCCAATGTGGAGAAACTTCAAGATATTAACTTCATAAAGGATTACGTAGGCCTTCATAGGCCAAGGGATTTTGTAAAGAAAATCCACAAAATCCTGACTAAGTACTATGGTGATATTACATTAGAAGAAGTAAGACATGCTACAGAAAAGGCCTTTGAAGAATATAATTCTCATATGGAAAAAATATCCAATATGGGTAAATATTATATAGAATACGCCAATAAAAATAAGCTACCTATCATAATACTTGCCGGCAGGCCCTACCATGTTGACCCTGAAATCAATAAAGGAATAGACAAGCTCATATGCCAGCTTGGTGCTGTGGTGATTTCGGAGGATTCCTTAGGTGATAATCTGCCCCAAGTAGAAACTAAGGTCCTAAATCAATGGACTTATCATGCTAGGCTTTATTCTGCAGCTAAATATATAGAAGACAAGCCTAATATGAATTTAGTTCAGCTGGTATCCTTTGGTTGTGGTCTTGATGCCATTACTTCAGATGAGGTTATGGAAATTTTAGAAGATGGGGGTAAGATATATACCCAATTGAAAATAGATGAGATAACTAATCTTGGTGCTGTTAAAATTAGACTTCGCAGCCTAATGGAAGCACTAAATCAAGGAAGGGAGTCAAAATAATATGAAAGATTATACAATATTAGTTCCCGATATGTGTCCCATTCACTTTTCCCTTATTAAATATGTCTTTGATGAATATGGATATAAGATTGAGTTTTTAAAAAATGAAGGTCCATCTGTCATTGAGGAAGGACTAAAATATGTACACAATGACACCTGCTATCCTGCAATGCTTGTCATCGGCCAAATGATAGATGCATTAAAAAGCGGCAAATATGACTTAAATAAGGTTGCCCTTTTGATGACCCAAACGGGAGGAGGGTGCCGTGCATCTAACTATGTATTCTTAATTAAAAAGGCTCTAAAGAGGTTGAAATATGATCATATTCCTGTTCTGGCACTGGATTTAAGTAGCTTAGGCAGGAGGGGAGGCTTTAGGCTTACCCTGCCTATGATCATCAAGCTTTTAGTTGCAGTAACCTACGGAGATGCTCTCATGCTTTTAAATAACCAAGTCTTACCCTATGAGGTAAATAAGGGAGAAAGTCAAAGTTTAGTCAATTATTGGGTCAAACACTTAGGAGCTCAGTTTAAAAAGGGAAAAGGCTATCTTATAAGTGAAATAAAAAGAAACCTTGAAGAAATAGTTCAATCCTTTGAAAGAATCCCTAGGCTATATGAGGTTAAACCAAAAGTGGGCATAGTAGGTGAAATATATGTAAAATACTCTAAGCTAGGTAACAACCATCTAGAGGAATTCTTAGTAAAAGAAGGCTGTGAAGTTATGGTGCCTGGCTTAATGGGATTTTTATTGTATAGCGTTAACAATAGCATTGAAGATGTAGACCTTTATGGGGGTTCAAAAATTAAAAAATCCCTTGCATCTGTAGTATTAAAATACCTGATTATGTACGAAGAAATGATAATTAAGGCAGTAAAAAAATTTAGTAATTTCACTGCCCCATCTCCCTTTACCCATTTAAAATCCTTAGCTGAAGAAGTTATCAGCAGGGGATGTAAGATGGGAGAAGGATGGCTTTTAACTGCAGAAATAGTAGATTTAGTTAGGAACGGTTACGAAAACGTAGTCTGCGCCCAGCCCTTTGGCTGCCTACCTAACCATATAGTTGGCAAAGGCATGATTAGGAAGATTAAATTCCTTTATCCAAAGGCCAATATTGTGCCTATAGATTACGACCCAAGCGCAACCAAGGTTAACCAGGAAAACAGGCTTAAACTAATGCTGGCAGTGGCCAGAGAAAACTTGGAAATAGAGTTCAACAAATTTGGAGGAGAGAAAAAATTTTCAAAAACTAAGAGCTACTTACCTAAGCTAGAATTAAAAACTGAAAAGAGTCTAGATTAATAATATTTCTCCCCTTTATATTTTCCATTAATGGATAAGCAAGCTAGCAATTGGTGATACTAAAGTAAACCAATATAAGAGGGGAGGAAGCTTATGGATACAGCAGCTTTAACCTTAGTTACAATCGGAGCAATAAACTGGGGATTAATAGCCTTATTTAGATTTGATTTAGTTGCTGCTATTTTTGGTGGACCAGACTCCTTTTTAAGTAGGGTAGTCTATGGTTTAGTTGGATTAGCAGGACTATATTGTATTAAGCTAATCTTTGACAGGACTACAGCAAGAGAATAAAGCACAGGAAATCAATCCTGTGCTTATTTTATTACAAATTTATTTTTTTCAATTATCCCAATAAATCTTAGATTATAGCAAGCTAGGAAATATTTTTACCTAACCTTCATGGTATATTTTAATTACCCTAGGGAGAAAGGAGAATAATCATGGATACTATACAAGCACTCCAAAAATCCATAGATTATATTGAGGAAAACCTAAAGACTGAAATTGCCCTATCAGAACTTGCAGAGATTTCAGGATTTTCCCTTTACCATTTTTGTAGGCTCTTTACCTCTTATGTAGGTATGCCACCAACAGCCTATATTACAAAACGGAGACTTTATCATGGAATTTATGAAATTCAAAAGGGGAAAAAAGCTACAGATATAGCTTATATGTATGGTTTTGATACCTATGCAGGATTTTTTAAGGCATTTAAAAAGGAATTTGGTTGTTCTCCTAGTAAGTATTTAAAGTTAAATACTGCAAAAAGGCCTATGGCAGTAGACTTAATGAAGGAGGTAAAAATTATGCTTAACCAAACCCAAATAAAACACTTATTGTCTAATTGGAATATAGAAACCAAGGGTATTTTGATTAAAAATACTAGACCTAATGTGTGGACAATTGGCCAAGACTATATTTTTAAAACAGGAAAAAATGTAGTTGGACTAAAAAGTCATATAGCCATTTCAAAGGAGCTTGAAAAGGGTGGAATTCTTGGATCTATTCCTATTAAGACTATTGAAGGAGATGATTTTATTGTAGAAGATGACAGATACTATGTCCTTCTAAACCGTATAAAAGGGGAAAGTCTAGCAGTAGAAAGGCTTTTTGGTGAAGATAGATATATAATAGGAATAAAATATGGAGAGGCTATTGGAAACTTACACAAGGTCCTAAAAAAGCATGATACTAAGATTGAAGTCAACGATAATAACCTGCTTAAAACCACCCTAGATTGGGCCTTGCCTCAAACGAAAAAAATTATGGAACAATGGAATTGTCCTTTACCAGATAAATTCTATGAAGATTATATTGAAAACTTTAGTAGACTTTATGATGAATTACCAAGACATGTAATCCATCGTGATCCTAATCCATCTAATATCATATTCCACAATGATATGGTAAGTGGATTTATGGACTTTGATATTAGCGAAAGGAATGTAAGAATCTTTGATCCTTGCTACTGTGCAACTGGTATATTATCAGAGTCTAATGGTATAGAAGATAATTTTGAAAAATGGAATGAAATATTAAAAGGAATAATTACAGGATATGATAATGTATGTAAACTAACTGCATCAGAGAAGTTGGCTATACCCTATGTAATATATGCTATTGAAATGATATTCATAGCATGGTTAAATGGCAAGGAAGAATATAAGGATCTTGCAATTAAAAATAGAAAAATGCTCCTAACAATATGGGAAAATAGGCATAAGTATTTTGAAAACCTATAAAGGCAAGAGTTTATAACCCTTGCCTTTTACTATATTATTCCTTTACTAACCTAGCTCTTCTCAATGCTGCAAATAGTAATACTGCTGAAACTGCTCCAAATAAACCTTGCATAATATTTCCAGGTACAGATGCTAAGGCTGCCTTTGGTCCATACATGAATATTTCTGCTAGGTAATATCCTAAGGCCATCCATAAGCCACCTATGGTTGTGGCTATAATGGGTTTTCTTTTTCCTAATTTTGTATCTAGTATTACACCTGCTATATATCCTTCTAAGCCCTTTACTATAAAAGTAATGGGAATATAATGTGTATATCCAAGTAATAAATCAGCTAAGGCTGAGCCAAATCCTCCTACTATAAAGCCGCCTTTCCTGCCTAAAATCATTGCAGAAAGAAACACTACCATATCGCCTAAATTCAAGTATCCATTGGTACCAATAGTGGGTATATGGATTACCATGGTCATTACTGTAGTCAAGGCTATGAGAACAGCTAATCCAGTCAACTCTTTTGTCTTCATATTTTTCATATGACTCACTCCTTTATTGTATGGGTACAGATATCAGATCCTTATATACTGTATCTATTATTATAATAACACTTTTTATACACTTTTTCAATAGTGTTATAAGAACAAAAAAAGACAGGTTTTTTACCTGTCCATAAAACTTATTCTTCAAATTCTTTTCTGTGGCGTAATCCAATTAGATCTGAAACATCTAATGCAAAAGTTATACCCGTGCCAGGTTTCTTTAAATCCCCTGCATTTACCATGGCATCCATAATCTTCTTGTATTTATCTGTTTCTGCTATTATAAGTATTATTTCCTTAGTAGATTCTATATGAAAATTTAAAAACTTTTTAGCTTCTGTTTCTC
>JGI24713J26584_10002753_pt1 | contig 11863 bp, 9 predicted proteins | sample BioPla4DNA1_FD_26584 | JGI IMG/M metagenome (IMG submission 26584) | reverse complement strand
TGGAAGGCCTGAGATTTTCACTCCCACATTTAGATTAGATCCTTTTTTTTATGGATATAGCCCCCATGTTCAAGACCATGATGGAAATAATCCTTATAAATTGTATGACGATATTCCTGAAGATCTAGACGAATATATTATATTTATAAAAAATACTATAGCCTTGAAAAAGAAGGAAGGTTGTGTAGCACTAAAATGTGCAATAGCTTATGATAGGAGTTTAAATTTTGATAGGGTGTCTAGAGACAAGGCGTATAAGGCTTTAAAAAAAGAAGATAGCCTTAGAACAGCTGAAGATATTAAAGCATATCAGGACTATATATTTTGGGAAATTTGTGNGATGGCTGCCCAGCTTAAACTACCTATTCAATGCCATACAGGTATGGGACAGCTTACAGGGACCAATGCCATGGCTATGAAGGAGGTTATAGAAAGCAATCCCGAAACCAAGTTCGTAATATTTCACTGCAGCTATCCTTGGATGGATGATGTAAACGCCCTGCTGCGTACATATAAGAATGTGTATCCAGATTTATGCTGGTTGNCTATGCTGTCAACATCTGCTGCAATCAGAATGCTTAGGGAACTCATAGAGGGTGGAACTTCAGATAAGGTATGNTGGGGATGTGATACATGGACATCTGAGGAAAGCTATGGTGCNTTATTAGCTTTTAGGTTTGTTTTAGGCAAGGTGCTCAAAGANAAGATAGAGGATGGCTATATTACACTAAATGATGGTAAGAAGATAATTGACAACATAATGTACAACAATGCATTCAACCTATATTATCAGAAATAGGGTTGGATATTTTTATAATATAATTTTGAAATAAATATAAGGAGGTAAAGCAAATGAGTAGGTTTGAGAGGTTAGATACTCTATTAAAAAGCTTTGTTGATAGGGGACCGGCTGGGTGCGCCTGTTCTGTTATTAAAGATGGAGAGACCCTGTACGAAGGGTATTTTGGGTACGCAGATCTAGAAACCAAAAAGCCTATAGCCCCTGATACTATTTATCGCATTTATTCCATGACTAAAGTTATAACCTGTACAGCTGCCCTTATCCTTTATGAGCGAGGTTTGTTTACACTGAATGATCCGCTGGAGGAATATCTTCCCGAGTTTAAAAATCCACAAGTTTACCATCAAACTCCCAATGGTAATATGTATATAGCTCCCGCTAAAAGATCCATCCTTGTCAAAGATCTCTTCACCATGACATCAGGATTGACCTATGGTGGTAACCAGAATGAAGCTGAACGACAAACCAGTAAGGTTATGGAAGAGCTAAGGCGTAAAGAGGCTGATGGTGAAAAGTACGATGTTAGAACCTTGTCTAAAGCCTTAGCAAAAATTCCTTTAGCCTTTGAGCCTGGTACCCATTGGAGGTATAGTCTAAGCCATGATGTTTTAGGAGCCTTTATTGAAGTTGTTTCCGGAAAAAGCTTTGGTGAGTTTTTGAGGGAAGAAATATTTGAACCTTTGGGTATGGAGGATACTTTCTTTAGAATTCCCCCGGAAAAGAAAGATAGATTGTGTAGTCTTTATAACCGCTCTGAAGATGGCACTTTAACCAAGAACACAAGCATGGATGCCCATTTCCAACCAGACGCCACATTTGAAAGCGGTGGGGGAGGATTGTTATCCACTCTTAGGGATTACAGCCGCTTTGCACAAATGCTAGCATGTGGTGGTCAGCTGGATGGAGTTCGAATTCTGGGATCAAAGACCATAGATCTAATGAGGACAAATCATCTAGGTCCCCAGCAGCTAGCTGATTTTGACTGGCCTTATCTTGCCGGGTATGGTTATGGTTTAGGTGTTAGGGTTATGATGGATCCAGTAGCAGCTGGTGGTAATGGTTCAATTGGTGAATTTGGCTGGTGCGGTTTGGCTGGAACCTGGGTGTTAATAGATCCAGCAGAAAAGCTAACCGCAGTTTATATGCAGCAGATGATGCCCAATTTTGAAGAATATCATCAGCCAAGACTCAGAGCTGTCATATATGGTGCCCTGTAAATAATATAGTCTAAAATTCAAATAGAAATAATGGAAGGAGAATACCATGGAATTTTATATTGATAGCATAAATGGCTCAGACACAAATGATGGACTGACACCTGAAACAGCCTGGCGTTCACTGGAAAGGGCTCATGTGAGAACTTATGAACCTGGCGATAAAATATTGTTTCGTCGGGGAGGGAAGTGGACGGGAATGTTCTGCCCTGCTGGTAATGGAACAAAAGAAGCACCTATTATAATAGAGGCATATGGAGAAGGTGAAATGCCATGGATTGACGGTGATGGCGCTGAAGCGGCTATAAAGTTGTATAGGGTAGACTATTGGACAGTGCGAGGCATTAAGTGTACAAACTATGCAAAGGACCGCTTCACCCGCTCGGGAATTATGGTTGAAGGACGGCCTTGTGGCATTACTAGAGGAATTCGTATAGAAGGCTGCGAAATTACCGCTGTTCATGGTGAGAACAGGCGGAGTATGCCTTTCTACCGGTCCATGTACTGGAACGGAGGTATTTATGTCACATTCCCTTATCGTGCTACAAAAGAAAATCATCTAGATGATATCATTATTGAAGGGAATTATATTCACGATGTTTATACTAGCGGGATAAGAGTAAATCAAGAAGAAGATTGGAAAAAAGATATCTTTCATACCAATATAATTGTTAGAGGCAACAGAATTGAAAGGACAGGTGCAGATGCAATAATTGTGGCAAATTGTGTTGCTCCATTGATTGAATATAACAGATGTTTTGACGCAGGTGCCCTAGGAACAAAAGAGGATACATGGCTTATTGCAGGAGTCTGGGTGTGCGCATCATCTGATGCTACTATTCAGTATAACGAGGTTGCCCGTACCCGTCTTTTTGATAATGACGGAACAGCCTTTGATACAGATTGGGGAGTAGCAGGAGTCACCACTTTTCAGTATAATTATACACATGAGAATGAAGGGGGATTCTGGTTGGACTGTACTGGGCTTAATTATAACCCTGACTGTAAGGGTACGGTACTTAGAGGCAATGTTAGTGTCAATGATGGGCGTTGTATTGTTCAATCAGATACAGGCATTGAAACATTGTTTGAAAACAATTATTTTATACAGACTACAGACAAACCTATTTCGATTTGTGAACAGGCTGATGGCAAGTCTCATCGTTATGTAAACAATGTTTTTGCCTTGAAAACAATGCCTAAAGCAGGATGGCAGAATTCCCGCTATGAAGGAAACCATTATTCAGAAGAAGCCGTCAATGAATCTGACATTAATAAAAAGTATTGTGATCCTGAAATTTTTGAAAAGGTTCATGAATTGTCTACTTTAGATGAACAGGAAGAAGTTTTTGGGCTGAACTTCAAGAAAGCATAGGCTATAATGGAAACTAGCCTGTCAAGCCTTTATACAAGTAAAAACTCTTATATAATTAGTCGAAGGAAATCTGTTATGTTATTTATAAATCCAGGGATTTTTACATTAATCTAAATTATTTGGGGAGGGAAACTCCCCATATTTTTTATTAATAAATATTTAAATAACCTATTTTTTATAGAGAGTTTCCTTCTATGATATGATAATCCATTAGAGTATGATTATCTATGTCTTTACCTTCTATAAGGTTTATTATGTTTTCTACAGCTTTTTTACCTATATCCTCCACTGGATTATAGATACTACTTAATTTTGGGGAAATATACTGCAATGTATCTATACCGTCAAATCCCATTATTCCAATATCTTCCCCTATTTTTATTCCTTTGTTTTTTAAATGTTTCATTATTTCTAGAGCATAAATATCTCCTGAACAAAATAGGGCTATTTTTTCTTTTCTTGCACTTAATAATTCATCTATAGCCTCACAATATTTCCAGTGATCAATTATTGTGTATTTTATATCTTTTTGGCGGACAGTATCCAAAAAACCTCTTAGTCGTTCATCGTGGGAATAACTGTTTTCTTTATTCCTATCTGCTAAAGGGGGACAAACAAAAGCAATATATTTATAACCCTTGGATATAATCATCTCCGTAGCGTCTATCGAAGCTTGATATTCATTTATTCCAATGAAGGGAAGGTCAGGTGAAATCATATTACCTATAATTATTTTAGGGACAGGTAGCTTTTTTAAGAAATTTACGAAGTCTTTTCCTTTGCTAACAGGACATAAAATCAACCCATCTACTCTGCGGTCTACAAGCTCATTAATAAGTCGTATTTCCATTTCTGGATCTTTTTCTTGCAGTGTGATATTAACAAAATATCCATGTTTTTTTGCTTCATTCTCTATTGAATTGACCAATTGAGCAAAATAGCGGTTTAAAATATCAAATACAACAATGCCGAGGCTCATTGTCTTGCCCATTGCAAGACTGCGTGCAACTAGGTCAGGTCTATAGCCTAATTCTTTAGCAACCTTTAGTATTCTTTGTTTAGTTTCTGGATGTATTCTTGGCTTATTATTAATAGCTCTATCCACTGTTCCCCTAGAAACTCCGCAAATATCTGCAATATCTTGTAACGTTACTCGCATTACTACCCCCCTCATATGGTTTTGTATAGTTTCAAACTAAATATATTTATCAAAAAGTCAAGAGGAAATGTCAACAATATTATATGCAGCAGAAAAATATATAACCACAAAGGAAAAAGCAAAACAGTAGAAGAATACTATGGCTAACCATAATTTTAACATAAATAAACATAAAATCAAATATATTGCTTCAGAGCGATAGCGTCAATTTACTTTAGGAAAAGGAAGAATAGATAACACCCTGGAATATTTTAACTGGTAGTCATAGTTCTTACTCTTTAGATGATTCTTTTATAACATAATTCTAATTTACGCTACCAGTATTCTAAGTAGTTCCAACCTATACTTTTTTAAACGCCTTGTTTTCTGCTGTTCTACATATTATAACACAAAAGGCCTTTATATAAGGATAAGGCATTTCAATAGGTACATACCTAGTACCCCTAGTAACGTATCCCGGCTAGACTTCTCAGATCATTAAATAGCCCAGTTTTCTTTCCCATAGAGAATACAGTCAGGTTGCTATTCCATGCATTAGCATACCTACTACTAGATAGATTTTTCATTTCTTTAACTAATTGATCTTGTATTTGACGTTTCCTAGTTTCCATTTCTCTAAGCTTTTGTGCCATAACCAAATCATAAATCTGGCCTCCATTTTTCTTATATATGATAAGTTTAGACATCTTAGCTACACCTACCTCAGACCAGCCCTTAGGCCTGCTGCTTAGCCTATTTGAGAATACATGACTTACGTGGCCTTCGGCACTACAACCTACTATTTCATAGCCCTTCTCAGCTTTTATCTCTATCCCATCCCAGTTGTTGAGTATATACCTTCTAGCTCTCTTTACTGCTTTCTTCTTGGTATCAGATTCCGTTAACTTCAGTATCTTCTTAAAGACCTTCTTAACCATATCCTTATCAGGCCAATCTAAGGCATCCTTTAATTCTTGATAGATATCCTCATCATCCAAGTGAGCTGTCGCTGTTACCATATATTTTTTAAGATGGTAATTATCAAGGACAAACCTGCTTTTGGGAATCCAATCAAGCCCGGTTTGAATCCAAGATGCTCCATCACCAGAAATATATATGGTTTCAATAGAATCAAGGTTATACTGCTCATCTATATACTTACTGATCTCAAGCCATAGATCCTCGCTCTCTTTATACATACCACCAAAATATCTAACATTCTTTAGTCTTTTCCGCGTTTGACTACTTCTTTCAGGGTCTATCCCTTCATGAACATAAACAAGTTTGGGCATAGCTATTTTGCTTTGATTACCCTTTTCATCATCTTTCCTCTGCAGGGGAACATGGTCTTCATCTGCTTCAACATACAGTATCTTAACATTCCTTTTCTTAGCTACTTTGTGCTCAGGTTCTTTTATATCCAGGGTATGTATTTTATTCATAACAGCTTGCTTGCTTATCTCGTCTAGATATCCAGCTACCTCTCCACCTTTCCTATAGCTACTGTCTATGGCCTCATCCACCACATTAATAACTACATCTGCACTAACTCTGTCATGAGGCTTAATTCCAACAAACTCATCAACCAGATATTTTCTTTTCCCTCCGCTCTTTGGCTTAAAGTACGTTCTATTGTATCTAATTGTTCCAAAGGTTGTTAAAATAGATCTACCATCCCTTCTAACAATCTCCCAATTGTTTTTCCTAAGTCCAGAATTTCTAAGATGCTCATCCATCTCCTCGAGAACTTCCACCAATATATTCCGTCCCAGCTCAAATAAATCTTCCTTTAGACCTAGGACTAGATCCGCCAGATCTTCTCCATCTCTTAGAAAGGTTTTTATCTTACTTTCAATTTTCTTTACCCCAAACTCGTTAAAATGTTGTATACTATTGTACATAGAAGATGTCATCCTTTCGTTAATTGTTTGTTGTAGCAAATAATATATTAACAGGATGTCATCTTCTTTTCAATTTATATGGTAATTTATTACTCTAATTCCCTACGGTAACTTTACACTAACCTTCAGAGCTAAAGAAAATGGCTAATTTCAGGAAAAGTCTTTACTCTATTTTTAGTATTAGGCAATAAATGATTATATCCAATGTTCTAATGAAACTATATTCAATATTACAATTTAGAAAAATCAAAAAATTAACTAAAATTTAAAAAATGATATTGACAAGTATAAACATTAATGGTACTATATTATTACAAGTTGCGTACGCGCGCACGCAAAAACACACTTACCCTTGTTGCAAAAATGTAGAAACTATTTTCCTCTAATTATCTACCAAATCTATCATATATTTTGGATATGTTGAGATTTTGTATTACATACGCATACCTGTTTTAGGAGGATTGTTATGAAGAGAAAAACCATCAACATTATTACTATGTGTATGGTCTGGACTTTGATTTTAGTATTAGCTGCAAGTTGTACTACTCAAGATTCTAAACCCGANGATGATCAGGAAGCAAGTCAACAAGTAGTAGATCAAAATAACGATAATCAAGAAGACAAGGTACAGAAACAAGATAAATCAGATGGAAACAGCGAAAAAATCATACTTAGGTACAGAAACAAGATAAATCAGATGGAAACAGCGAAAAAATTACACTTGCATTCTGGAATGGATTTACAGGCTCCGATGGAGAAATTCTCACTGATATAGTAGACAGATTTAACGAAAATAATGACCAAAATATTGAAATTAAAATGGATATTATGCCATGGGACACTTATTTCCAGAAGTTGCCTCCTGCAATTGCTACAAATACAGCTCCGTCTTTTGTATTAATGGGAGTTGAATTTATTCCTGAATATGTATCGAGTAATTCTATTCAACCTCTTGATGATTTTTGGGATGTAACAGGTATTGATGAAAGTGATTTTGTTAAAAATGTTCTTGATATGTATAAATACCAGGGCAAATATTATATGACACCAATGCAGTATAATCTCCAATATTTATACTGGAATAAAGATCTTTTTAAGGAGGCAGGACTAGACCCTGAAAAACCACCAGAAACATGGGAGCAACTAGGAGAATATGCTGTACAGCTTACTGATCCAACTAAAAATCAGTACGGTTTTGGCGTTACCAAAGACGATGCTCTTGCGCCTTTAATATGGGGAAATGGTGGTGAATTTTGGGATATAGAGAATCAGAAATCATTACTTGATTCACCAGAAAATATTAAGACTTATGAATGGCTTCAGGATCTTGTTGTTAATAAAGAGGTGTCACCTAAAGGCGCTACTGGTCCTGATCTTGACAATCTTTTAAAGAGCGGAAATTTGGCTATGTATATCAGTGGTCCGTGGCAGGTAAATGGATTGAGAAATGCTGGTATTAATTTTGGGATAACTGCTCCTCCTAAGGGTACTGTTACACAAGCAGCGCCATTGGGCGGATGTGGATTTGCAATACCTAAGGGAACGACTGACGAATTAAAAAGTGCAGTTTACGAGTTTTGCAAGTATTGGTTGTCACCAGAGATATTGAAAGAGTGGACTATGAAAAATGGTTTTCCACCGTTCTCGAATGAAGTCATTAATGATCCAGATGTTATGAATGACGAAATACAGCAATCTATAGCACCATTAGGTACATTAGGGAAGAGCTACAATTTGGAAATTGCGATTGGCTCACAACTTCATAATGACGTGATTAAGCCAATGATGGATACTATTCTCATGGGTACTGGAAAACCGGCTGATGTAGTAAAAGAAGCTTCAGAGAAGATTGACGAGATATTTCAGAGCTCCAAATAGTATCTGAAATTAGAAGTATAATTATACTTACTGCCGCAACTAGTAAAGCGGCAGTAAGTACATTATTAATAAAGGGTTAGAGGGGCGGAAAACATGAAAAATACGTCTAATCTATTAACTTATTTTAATAAGCCTGATAAAGCGGCGTACATATTTTTACTACCATCATTATTTGTTTTTACCATTTTTGTATTTGTTCCACTTTTAGCTTCATTGTTAATTAGTATGTTTGATATAAATATTTTTCTTGAAAATATTTCATTCATTGGGGTTGAAAATTTTAAACGACTTTTTTATGATGAACGATTCTGGAATGCCTTGAAAAACACTCTTTATTTTACAGTCTTTGAAGTACCGTTACAAGTAATTTTTTCCCTACTACTGGCTGCTTATGTTCAAAAGAATACAGTTTTTAGAAAGCTTCTTCGTTCATGTTTTTTCATTCCAGTTGTCTGTTCAATGACAGCGGTGGGTATAGTATGGTCTATACTTTTGGACCCTGCATTAGGGCCAGTTCCATACATCTTCCGTCTTTTAGGGTTAGATATAGGTTTTCTTAAAGATCCTTTACTGGCAATGCCAACTGTTATTCTGATAACAGTATGGAAAAATTTTGGACTTAGCATGACTATATTAGTAGCTGGGATTCAAGGTATACCAGATACATATTATGAATCAGCTAAAATAGATGGAGCAAGTACATGGAATCAGTTTATTAATATCACTATACCATTGATTGTTCCGACTTTGGGTTTTTGTACAATTACCAATATTATAAGTAGTCTTCAGGTTTTTGATCAGGCTTATGTAATGACCAAGGGAGGACCTGTCTTTAAAACAGAAACCCTTGTACAATATATTTACACTAGAGGGTTTTCAGTAGCTCCTTATGATCTAGGTTATGCATCGGCAATAGCAGAGGTTTTGTTTTTAATAATAGCAGTTGTTGTGATATTGATATATCATATTTTTGTTAAGAAAGAGACGGTGGGTGTTTAGAAATGAGAAAAACACATCATTCAATAGGAAATATGACTGTTGTAATAATTATGCTTATTATGCTAATCAGCGTGCTTTATCCCTTTGCTTGGTTGCTTCTCTCATCTTTCAAGCACGAAGTTGATATCATAAAATATCCCCCTTCCTTCTTCTCAGACATATACACATTTTCACAATATAATAGAGTATGGAAGAGCATACCATTACTAAAATTTTTAAAAAATACTATTATATTTGCAGGTGGAGTGACACTTATAAGTATTCTGTTTGACTCTATGGCAGGTTATGCTTTCGGAAGATTGGATTTTAAAGGGCAAAAACAGCTTTTTATAGTAGTTTTGATTACAATGATGGTTCCGTTCCAAGTGGTTATGATTCCTTTGTATATAGAAATTTATAAATTTGGTTTGCTGGATACCTATGCTGGTCTTATCCTTCCTCGGGCAACTAGTGCTTTTGGTATCTACCTTATGCGTTCTTTTTTTGTTTCTCTTCCAAAAGATATTGAAGAAGCTGCAAGGATAGATGGATTTAGTGAATACAGAATTTATTGGTCAATTATGCTACCTTTATGTAAACCTGCGATGATTACACTTGCTATTATTCATTTTATGAATAATTGGAACGATCTGCTGTATCCCCTGATGTTGACCAGTTCGACTGAAATGAGAACATTATCTGCAGGACTTGCCATGTTTGTGGGTCATAAGACTATTGAATATGGTCCTACATTGGCTGCGACAACTGTGTCGCTGTTACCAATTATGATAATATATGTTTTTGCTCAGAAGTATTTTGTGCAAGGTGTTGCCATGTCTGGATTAAAGGGTTAGCAAAGACATATAGCAAAGATTTTTATGGGCTATAAGAAAGGAGCGAATGACTATGAAAAAAGCACGTCTGGTTGTAAGTAAGGATTATAAAATAGGTAAAACCAGCAACAGATTATTTGGCTCTTTTATAGAGCATATGGGAAGTGTGATATACAATGGTATTTATGAGCCGGATCATCCCGAAGCTGATGAGAATGGTTTTAGGGAAGATGTAATTGAATTGGTAAAAGAACTAAATCTTTCAGCTGTAAGATACCCAGGAGGGAATTTTGCATCAGGATATAATTGGGAAGATAGCATTGGACCTAAAGAAAATAGACCTGTTAGGTTAGATCTTGCCTGGCAAGCATATGAGCCAAATAGTTTTGGTTTGAATGAGTTTATACAATGGGCTAATAAAGTGAGAGCTGAACCTATAATGACAATTAATCTTGGTACGCGTGGAATTGATGCTGCCAGAAATATTATAGAATACTGTAATTTCCCTGGAGGAAGTTATTGGAGTGATTTGAGGAAAACTCATGGTTTCCAAGAACCATATAATATAAAGATATGGTGTTTAGGTAATGAATTGGATGGACAATGGCAAATAGGGAGAAAAACCGCTGACGAATATGGACGTTTAGCATGTGAAACGGCCAAAGTCATGAAGTTAGTTGATCCAGAAATAGAACTGGTTGCAGTAGGAAGCTCTGCAAGGCATTTGCCAACCTTTCCAGAATGGGACAAAACGGTTCTTATGCATACCTATGAACAAGTAGACTATTTATCATTGCATAAATACATAGATAATGAGCATAATGATACGGCTTCATACCTTGCAATGCCTATAGAGATGGAGAGACATATAAAGGATATAATTGCTGTATGTGATTATGTTAAAGCCCAAAAAAGAAGTAATAAAAAGATGTATCTTTCCGTTGATGAATGGAATGTGCACAGATCTGCAGATGTTGATTATGTACCGTGGCAAACAGGCAGTCCCTTTGACTGGTGTCGCTTCACTATGGAAGATACTTTAGTGTTTGGTTCTATGTTATTAGTTTTGTTAAGAAATGCTGATAGAGTAAAAATTGCCTGCCAATCTCTGCTTGTGAACACTATACCACTAATTTTGACAGAAAAAGCAGGCAAGGCCTGGAGAAATCCAACGTTTTATCCTTTCATGCATGCATCTCTTTATGGAAGAGGCGAAGTTTTAATTAATGTAATAGATACCCCGAAATATAACACTTCAGATTATAATGATGTGCCTGTTGTTGATTGTGTGTCTGTTCTTAATGAAGAAAGGGAGGAATTGACCATATTTGCAATAAATAAAAGTGAAGAGGCAATATTACTAAGTATAGACGCAAGAGATTTCAAAAACTGTAGTGTGAAGGAACATATCGTACTAAAGCACGAAAATTTAAACGCTGTAAACACTTCTGATAAGCCTTTGGAAATAAGTCCTGCTTTATGCAGAAATACTATTATACATGATAATGGATATGCGGAGAGTATTCTTGATAAATATTCTTGGAATGTAATTAGACTTAAGGTGACAGTGTGATTTTGATTTACTTTAAAATAAAACTCGGTAGAATCACATATTTTGATGTCATAAAATTCATCAATCTAATCTAAAGCAAATATCATTAGGAACTTTAAGCATAGTTTATTCAATATTTTTGCTATGAACAATACAGCAAGTAGATAGAGAAGTAAGAGAAGTGATGCTACA
>JGI24713J26584_10002740_pt1 | contig 11915 bp, 12 predicted proteins | sample BioPla4DNA1_FD_26584 | JGI IMG/M metagenome (IMG submission 26584) | reverse complement strand
GTTTCCAGTAAACTGAACGAACTATTTACCCCTAAAATTTTCCAAAAAACAGGCGAAAATCCGGGTATTTCAGAATAATGCTTCCAAATTGCTACCACGGACAAAAATTAATCCTCTGATACCCTTTATTTTACTGGGTTCAGGGGCCTTTTAACGTCTATTCCCATTCAATTGTAGCCGGTGGTTTGCTGGTTATGTCATAGACCACCCTATTTACCTCTTTTACTTCTTCAGTAATTCTCCTGGATACCCTTTCCAGTACATCTAGTGGGATCTTAACCCATTCTGCAGTCATGCCGTCTACAGAGTTGACTGCCCTAAGGGCTATAGTATGGCAGTAAGTCCTCTTTCCATCTACTACTCCTACTGATTGGATATTAGGCAGTATTGCAAAGTATTGCCAGATATTAAGGCCGGCCTTTTTTACCTCGTCCCTAAAGATATAGTCAGCTTCCCTTAGGATGTCTAGCTTTTGCTTATTTACTTCACCTAAGCACCTAACTGCCAAACCCGGTCCTGGAAATGGTTGCCTTTCGACTATTTCCGGGGAAATACCTAATAATCTTCCAACCTGTCGAACCTCTTCCTTATATAGGTCCCTCAAGGGCTCCAGCAGCTCAAAATCAATATCCTCAGGTAATCCGCCCACATTATGATGGCTCTTTACAGCCACCTTGCCCTTGGAGCCTGATTCTATTACGTCGGATTTTATGGTCCCCTGGACTAGAAAATCGATATCTGGCAGCTTCTTCTGTTCTTCTTCGAATACCCTGATGAATTCTTCCCCGATTATCTTTCTTTTTTCTTCAGGGTCAGTTACGCCCTTTAATTTAGTCAGAAATCTTTCTTCTGCATCAACTACTATTAAATTCATATGGAATTCATCTCTAAAGACCCTTTCCACTTCTTCCCTTTCGTTCTTCCTCAGTAAACCATGGTCTACAAAAACGCAGGTTAGATTGTCTCCTATGGCCTTATGGACTAAGACAGCAGCTACAGAAGAATCCACACCGCCTGACAAGGCACATAGGGCCTTTTTATTACCAACTTTTGTCCTTATTTCCTCAATACTCTTATCGATAAAGTCTTGCATAAGTCCCTCCTTAAGGTTTAAGGAGAGCATTTAAAAAATTTTGCTCTCCCTTTAGTATCTTATTTACAAATATAGAAATAGAATATAAAGCTTTCCCATTCCATACTATCTTCTTGAGTAGTTTGGCGCTTCCTTAGTTATGTCGATATTGTGTGGATGGTTTTCTACTAGCGTAGCTGAAGTGATCTTGATGAATTTAGCAGTATCTTGTAGGGTTGGTATATCCTTTGCTCCACAGTAGCCCATACCAGATTTTAATCCGCCGATTAATTGATATACTACATCTCCTAGGGCACCCTTATAGTGGATCCTACCCTCTACACCTTCAGGTACATACTTCTTAGTATCTTCTTGGAAGTACCTATCCTTACTACCTGCATCCATTGCACCTAGAGAGCCCATTCCTCTATAAACCTTGTATCTTCTTCCTTCGTATAGGATTTCTTCTCCTGGACTTTCATCTGTACCTGCAAATAGGGATCCAGCCATTACTACACTGGCTCCTGCTGCTAAGGCCTTAGTTATATCTCCAGAGTATTTAATACCTCCGTCTGCAATAATAGGCACTCCGTATTCCTTAGCTGCCTTTGCGCAGTTTATGATGGCTGTAATTTGAGGTACTCCAACACCTGTTACTACCCTAGTTGTACAGATGGAACCAGGTCCTATACCCACCTTTACAGCATCTGCACCAGCCTTTATCAATTCTACTGTTGCTTCAGCTGTAGCTACGTTACCTGCAATTACTTGTAGGTCTGGGAACTCCCTCTTGATTAACTTAACTGAATCGATAACACCCTTAGAATGTCCGTGGGCAGTATCTACTACTATTACGTCTACTTTAGCTTCAACTAAGGCAGCTACCCTTTCTAGCATATCCTTAGTAACGCCTACTGCTGCTCCTGCCAGCAACCTACCTGAGCTATCCCTGGCTGAGTTAGGATACTCGATGGTCTTTTCAATATCCTTAATGGTAATCAGGCCAGCTAATCTATAGTCATCATCTACTAATGGNAGTTTTTCTATCTTATGTTGCTTCATAATCTCTAGGGCTTCATCCATAGTTATGCCAATCTTAGCCGTTACTAAGTTTTCCTTAGTCATTACCTCATCTATTCTTCTGCTGACATTCCTCTCAAACCTGATATCCCTGTTAGTGATAATACCCACTAACTTCCTATCCTCATCCGTTATTGGGACTCCTGAAATCCTATATCTTTCCATTAGCTCCAGAGCATCTGAAACTGCATGGTCTGGTGATAGGTAAAAGGGATCAGTTATAACTCCATGTTCCGATCTTTTAACCTTATCTACTTCTAAGGCTTGCTCTTCTATAGTCATATTCTTATGGATAATACCTATTCCGCCTTCCCTAGCCATAGCTATAGCCATTCTGGCTTCCGTTACCGTATCCATTCCAGCACTCATTAAAGGTATATTTAATCTAATCTTCTTAGTTAGCTGTGTACTTACATCAGTTTCCCTTGGCAGTATCTCTGATTTCTGAGGCACCAACAACACGTCATCAAAAGTTAATCCTTCGCCTACAAATTCCACTAAAAACTCCTCCTCATACGTTTTTTATTAGTATACCACAAATAAACTTGTTAAAGACAAAATAATATATTTTAATTAACTTAACAAATTTATCAATTCTTGTCAATAATTAAAAGCCTTAAGAAAACGTTATATACTAACTTTGACAAAAAAAGAGCACTAATTTTTTAGTGCTCCACTATCATAATCTTCAATCCTCAACTCATAGGCCTGCCTTTCATGGTCTACCCTAAGTTTTATATAGTCCATTATACCCGTCTCCATTAGGCCATATACCGCCATATTGAAAAGGAGTATGCTGGTTACTATAAATATAGAGAAGATATCGAATTTTATGATTAGGTCTTCATCCTTTTTCCTCTTATAGCTGCAGTATAACAACTCCCCGCCTAGGATAATCAAGATTAGAGGCCAAAGATTTATGAATAGATTTACTGCTGATATCTTACTTATCTGGCTTATAAAAAGGCTAATACCGAAAAGGATAAGGACTATACCCATGGATATGCTGCCTACTCTTTTAATCCTCATTATTCTCCCACCTCATCTTTTCCGTCAAGTTGGTCTTTGTTTTCATCCACCCCACCATTATCTAAGGCCTTCTTATTCTTACTTAAGATTACTATACCTAGGATGATGAAGATTAGGGAAACTATGGAAGTTTGGATATAGTTCCTAAGCTGGTAGGGTACAAGAGGAAAGAGAATCCTCTCTACTATTATAATTAAGCCTATGGCTATTAGGCCTGTACCCACCCATTCTGGTTTTATCTTAGAAAGCTCTATATCTTCGTCCCTAGCTTCCTTTGTACCATCCACCAGCTGTAGGGCATCGAAGAAGCTGTAAAACCAGATTAAGGGTAGGAGGAATAATAATAGAGATATGCCTAACCAGCCCATAAAAAATATGGAAAAGAAGAAGGCTGCCATTATTAATAAACCCTTAGTTTGGTAACCAAGATACATATGGCCTGCACCTGGAACTACAGATAAGGCTAGGGTTATAGTTTTCTTATTAATTCTANAATCTACCAGATCGTATCCTTCATCGTTATCGTAAACCTCCCAAAGCTCCAGCTTCCTCCAAGCCGAAAACATATCTACCAAGGCTATTAGCCAAATAATTGGATAGACTAAGATTGCTAATAATAGAAAGGAATCATCATGGGATAAGATGGATAATCCCACCCCACCTGTAAAAATTGCCCCAAAGATCATAAAGAAGATCAAGGCCCTTTCCTTTAAGCCTATATATAAATGGGCAAGACCGGGTACTGCTGATAATAAAAATGCTATTAACTTACTCTTATCTCTCATCGCTCTCCTCCTCAAATCTATCAATATTTTCAATACTCGAGATCAGTTCAGATGTGGAATTAACTATTCTTTCAGAAAGCCGCCCAATGCTATTGGGCCTTACATCTACCATTTCGATGGATTCCCTAATCCTAGGTACCGCATCTACTAGGCTGGTATAAAAGCCCCCTAAGCTTAAGAAGATGGTTACTGAGGCTACTGCCACATAATATATAAGTTGATAATTAAAGGTATTCTTGTCATATTTACTAGCCCTTTTATCAGCCTTACTTTCCTCAATCTTCCTATCCTTCTTATTAATAGGCTTAACCTTCTCCTTAGAAATGGCTTGAATCACACTGGCTGTAAAGTTTTCTGCTACTAACTTACTGGCTAAGTCTATTTCTGCATCCTCTATTAAGGAGAGGAAGGTTTCCATGCATTGGTCGCAGGTATATAGGTGTTCTTCCATTTCATTTAATTTTTCTTCCGATAAGGATTTAGTCTTATAAAGTAACCATTCAACATAATCATAATGCATTTTCTTCCCTCCATTTCTCCTTTAATAATTTCTTAGCCCTATATAGGCGGGATGCAACTGTCTTGCTACTTACACCATCTTCCACAGCTATTTCATCATAGGATTTTTCCTCAAAATAAAACTTCTCCAGGGTAAGCCTATATATATCAGGCATGCTATTTAATACCTTATTAAGCCTTTCCCTTCTTTCCTTTTCCAGCATTAGGCTTTCAGGGTTTTCCTTTTCAATAATATTCCTGTCTAAATTAGCTTCATCTAGTACTTCATCCTTATATTTGGCCTTTTTCTTCCTAAGCCAATCTATGGATTTATTAGTTGCTATCCGGCCTAGCCAAGCCTTAAAATTCTGCTGGTCATATTTGGGTAGGGAGACATAGAGCTGTAAGCAGACTTCCTGGGCTATATTTTCCACCTCATCATAATCCTTTATAAAGTTAAGTATGATTGCAAAGATATAATTCTTATAGATACCTATCAAATCAGAAAAAGCTTCCTCATTTCCTTCCTTAGCCCTTTCTATCAGGATCCTTTCATCTTCCATGCCTCCCCTCCTCTCATTAATAATAACGTAGTAAATTCTAAAAGTACTGCAATAAAATAATAAATTTTTATAATTGAAATATTAATTAGAAAGAATTGAAAGACCTTCCCCATGATAATATCTTAAATACCCTTCATAGATGCACTCCAATTGGTCGCTTTTTGCAAAATCCATTGGGGCCGTAAGGCTTGGATTCTTATCTATTATTTTTATCCCACTCTTTAAGAGTAATTCAGATACGAATTGGGAGCAGAAATACTTATACTCCCTCTTAATGGGATAGTTAAAGGCTGCAGATACTACCCCCAGGAAATTGTAGCCATATTTATCCCTTTCCTTTTTAAACCTTTCTAATTCAGCCTTAAGCCTATTATATTGCTCATCTGTTATCTTCAGTGAATATAAGGCACATCTAGTATTTGGAAAGCGCCTAAAGGTTCCATTTTCTATATCCTCCTTAACAAATCCACCTATTATGGGATTATAAGGCTTAATCCTTCCAAAACTATATAATTCCTTTAAATCCCTATCAAGGGCTATAGATACATGGGTGTAAAGGTCCCCCGTATAGATATTTATAGCCTTGGAAAAGAGGGAACCGCTGTGAGATAAAAGGATATAAATAGTCTTCATCTAAAACACCTCTTCTCTTTCTCTGTGATGTTCCATATATTATAACGAAGATTGTTTTACAAGTACTGCAAAAAAGAAAAAAATTTTTTCCATATAAAAAACCCTCCAAGTTTAAAACTCGAAGGGTTTTTAAGTCAATTTTTTATTACATCATTCCACCCATGCCGCCCATGCCGCCCATGGCTGCAGCTGGCTCTTCTTTCTCTACGTCTGCTATTGCACTTTCAGTAGTTAATACCATAGAAGCAACGCTTGCAGCATTTTGTAGAGCTGATCTAGTTACCTTAGTTGGGTCTACGATACCAGACTTGATCATATCTACATATTCTTCATGTAATGCATCGAAGCCGATACCTGCTTCTGCTTCCTTAACCTTTTCTACTATGATTGAACCCTCTAATCCAGCGTTGGAAGCTATTTGTCTTACTGGCTCTTCTAAAGCTCTTAAGATTATGCTAACACCTGTCTTTTCGTCGCCTTCTACTTCTTCTAACAGCTTAGCCACTGCTGGGATAGCATCGATTAATACTGTTCCACCGCCTGGTACTATACCCTCTTCTACAGCAGCTCTAGTAGCAGCTAAGGCGTCTTCGATTCTAGCTTTCTTTTCTTTTAATTCAGTTTCTGATGCAGCACCTACTTGGATTACTGCAACTCCACCAGCTAATTTAGCCAGTCTTTCTTGTAATTTTTCCTTATCGAATTCTGAATCAGTTTCTTCCATTTGAGATTTGATTTGCTTAACTCTAGCTTGGATATCTTCGTCTTTTCCTGCTCCGTCTACGATTATAGTGTTTTCCTTATCTACTTTAACCTTAGCAGCACTACCTAACATATCAATTGTAGCTTCTTTTAGGTCGTATCCTAATTCTTCTGAAATTACTGTACCACCTGTTAAGATGGCAATGTCTTGTAACATTTCTTTTCTTCTATCTCCGAATCCTGGTGCCTTAACAGCCACGCAGTTGAATGTACCTCTTAATTTGTTAACTACTAATGTAGCTAAAGCTTCGCCTTCAACATCTTCAGCTATGATAAGTAAAGCTCTTCCTTGTTGTACAACCTGCTCTAAGACTGGTAGGATATCTTGGATGTTGGAAATCTTCTTATCTGTAATTAGGATGTATGGTTCTTCTAATTCTGCAACCATCTTGTCTGTATCAGTTACCATATAGGCTGACAGGTAACCCCTATCAAATTGCATACCTTCTACTACTTCTAGAGTAGTTCCTAGGGATTTGGATTCTTCAACTGTAATAACTCCGTCGTTGCCAACCTTTTCCATAGCATCAGCTATTAATTGACCGATTTCTTGATCATCAGCTGAAATGGAAGCAACTTGTGCAATATCTTCCTTGGAGTCTACTTCCTTGGAGAATCTTCTAATTTCTTCTACAGCCTTTTCTACAGCCTTGTTGATACCGTTCTTTAAGATCATTGGATTTGCGCCTGCAGCAACGTTCTTAAGACCTTCCTTGATGATGGCTTGAGCTAATAGGGTAGCTGTAGTAGTACCGTCCCCTGCTACATCTTGAGTCTTAGTAGCTACTTCCTTAACTAGTTGTGCACCCATGTTTTCATATCTATCTTCTATTTCGATTTCCCTAGCAATTGAAACACCATCGTTTGTAATTACTGGTGCACCGAACTTTTTGTCTATAGCAACGTTTCTACCCTTAGGTCCAAGAGTAACCTTAACGGTATTAGCTAATTTATCAATACCTCTCTCCATTGCACGACGAGCGTCTTCACCGAATTTTATCTCTTTTGCCATTACTATATACACCCTTTCTTCTAATGAGATTTGACAAATTATCGAATGACAAGATTTATTATAAATTTGTCCTTTGACTAAGTTGATCAAAATAAATTGTCAACAATCAATTGTAATCTGATTATTCTTCAACCACCGCTAAAATATCGCTTAATTTTAAGATAGTTAATTCTTCACCGTCAACTTTTACGTCTGTTCCAGCATATTTAGAGAATATTACTTTGTCGCCAACTTTAATTTGGTCCTTTTTCTTCTCATCATTAAGGATATCATTTCCAATAGCAAGAACTTCAGCCATTTGAGGTTGTTCCTTAGCAGAACTTGGCAATACGATACCGCTTTTAGTCTTTTCTTCTACTTCGATCTTCTTTATGACTACTCTGTCACCTAATGGTTTTAGATTCATTAGTACTCCTCCTTATTTCATCTTTCTTTATTAGCACTTGATGCTGGCGAGTGCTAATACCCAACTCATATGTTACCTTAAAGCATACACTTTATCAAGTATTATTAATTATTGATTTTTTATAGATTTAAGGCAAAAAAAGCTATTATTTTTATAAAATTTAATTATTCTCCTAATTGCTTCCATTATATCACTTTTTTGCCTAATTTAAAACTAAAAAGTAAATTACTGGTATTATAATTGAAGGAAGTAAATTGGATACCCTGATCTTCTTAATTTCCAATTGATTAAAACCTAAGGCCATGATTAATATGCCACCTACAGCAGTCATCTCTGTAATCAATTCTGGTGTAAGTATATCCTTTACATATTTAGCCAGAAGGGTTATACCACCTTGGTAGACGAAGATGGATATAGCTGAGAATATATTGCCTATACCCAGGGTGGAGGTAAAGATTATGGAAAAGATTCCATCTAGGGTAGATTTGGCAAAGAGGATCTGGTGGTTGCCAGTAAGGCCAGACTCAAGGGAGCCAACTATGGCCATGGAGCCTATGCAAAAGACAAGGGTTCCATTAATAAAGGCTTTAGCAAAGTTAGAGTCCCCCTGCCTTAAGATACTTTGTGCCCTTTGCCCTAACCTATCTAATCTTGCTTCTATATCTATAGCCTCCCCTATAAGGCCTCCTAGGGCTAAGCTTATAACCACCAGGACTATATTTTGGGATTCTATGGCCCCCAGTAACCCTATTACTATTAGGGCTAAACTTACACCATCTATTATTGTAGTCTGATATTTGGTTTTTATTCCATTTTTTAGAAATAAACCTAACAGCGATCCAACTATAACGGATAAACTATTGACTATGGTACCTAACATCTCATCCACTCCTTATGTAGTTAGCTGCTTTTAAGTATAATTAATAGGATACAATATTTGTGGAATTTTTACCAGTATTTTATTGGAGTAAAGTATGAAATTTTTAAATTCCTTTTCCCATATGTTGACAGTAATTTTCTCTTAATATAAAATATACATTAGCACTCAATCAATTTAACTGCTGATAAACTTAGCTAAGGAGTCGATGTAGGATGGAAAAGAGACAATTTAAAGCGGAATCTAAGAGGTTGTTGGATCTAGTCATCAATTCTATCTATTCCAATAAGGAGATTTTTTTGCGTGAACTTATATCCAACGCCAGCGATGCCCTTGATAAGATGTATTACAAGGCTTTAAGGGATAAGGATATAGCCTTTAATAAGGATGACTTTTATATAAAGGTATCTATTGATAAGGATAAGAGGACCCTGACTGTGGAGGATACTGGCATCGGTATGACAGAGGAAGAGCTGGATACCAACCTAGGTACCATAGCCAAAAGTGGTTCCTTTGCCTTTAAACAAGATAATGAATTAAGTGATGAAATAGACATAATTGGACAATTTGGCGTAGGCTTTTATTCAGCCTTTATGGTAGCAGACCAGGTTACGGTAATTAGCAAGGCCCATGGGAGTGACAAGGCCTATAAGTGGGAATCTAGGGGTGTTGATGGATACACTATAGAGCCTGCTGAAAGAAAAGAAAGGGGTACTACTATAATCCTAAAACTTAAGGAAAATAGAGAAGATGAAGACTACGATCAATACTTAGACCAATATAGGATTAAGGCTTTGATAAAGAAGCATTCCGACTTTATCAGATATCCTATCAAGATGGATATGGTAAGTAGGAAGCCTATAGAAGGAAAAGAAGGGGAATATGAGGAAGTTGTTGAAGAAAAGATCATCAACAGCATGGTTCCCATCTGGAGGAAGAACAAAAACGAACTAACGGAAGAAGATTATAAGAATTTCTATGCTGAAAAGCATTTCGGCTTTGATGAACCCCTAAAGCATATCCATCTAAGCGTTGATGGTACCTTAAGGTATGACGCTATCCTCTATATTCCAAAAGAAGCCCCCTATGACTTCTATACTAAGGAATATGAAAAGGGGCTAGAATTATACTCCAGCGGTGTACTTATAATGGAAAAGTGCCCAGACCTGCTACCCGATTACTTCTCCTTTGTCAAGGGGGTAGTAGATTCAGAAGATTTATCCCTAAATATATCCAGGGAGATGCTGCAGCATGATAGGCAGCTTAAACTAATGGCCAATAGGATCAAGGACAAAATCAAGGACGAGCTTAGTAAGATGCTTAAGAATGAAAGGGATAAGTATGAAGAGTTCTTCAAAGCCTTTGGCCAACAACTTAAATACGGTATCTATGCTAACTTTGGAGTTAACAAGGATGAACTTAAGGACCTTTTGATCTTCTACTCCGCCAAGGAAGAGAAGATGATAACATTAAAGGAATATGTGAACTCCATGCCTAAGGAGCAGGAGAATATCTACTATGCTACCGGTGAAACAATAGAAAGGTTAGAGAGATTGCCTCAGGTTAACTTCGTCAAAGAAAAGGGCTATGATGTACTCTTCTTTACCGATTATATAGATGAATTTGCCATCAAAATGCTCCATGAATATGAGGGTAAAAAATTTAAATCCGTCTTAAGCAGCGATTTAGAACTGGGAGAGGAAAAGGAAGCTAACGAAGATTACAAGGAGATCTTCGATTATATGAAGGAACACCTGAAGGAGAGGGTTAAGGCCGTAAAGGGCACAAGGAAACTACAGGACCATCCCGTATATCTTACTAGCGAAGGGGAGTTATCCATCGAAATGGAGAAGGTCCTTAGCCAAATGCCTGATGGTGCCCACATAAAGGCTGACAAGGTATTGGAGGTAAATACCAACCACAAGGTCTTTGAGAAGCTTAAAGACGCCTATGAGAAGGATAAGGACAAATTTAAGCTCTTAACAGACCTACTATATAACCAAGCCCTTTTAATAGAAGGACTTCCTTTAGAGGATCCGGTGGAGTTTAGTAATAATATTTGGCAGTTATTATAATGTAGATTATGTGTAGATTTTAATACAAAGCTACATTTTAACAAAATCTAAGATTGGAATTTCTACCAATTTAATATTTTATAACTACTTAGAAGCACCTCCTTAATAATTTATTATAAATACCAACTGGATTGTAAATACTAAATATCCAGTTTTAGACACAATAAAGGGGACAGTACTGTCCCTTTTATTGTGTTTATTATTTTTATTGTATTTATATCGTAGCCTATATTAATACCACTCCCTATATCTAAAACCATTACCCTTATATGAATCCTTATATTAATACCATCCTCTTAACTTCATCACATCGGCAACCTTCTTAACGGAATGCATATAGGCAGCCTTTCTCATACTTACATCGTATTCTTCTTTGATTTTCCAAATATCATTAAAAGCATTTACCATGGCTATTTCTTGCTTTTCTACTACCTCTTCCTCTTCCCAATAGTAGCCATATAGGTTCTGTACCCATTCAAAGTAGGATACGGTTACTCCACCTGAGTTAGTTAAGATATCTGGAGTTAATGGAATACCCCTTCTTTCTAAGACCTCATCTGCCTCTGGTGTAGTTGGGCCGTTGGCTGCCTCACAGATAAGTTTTACCTTCAACTTCTCTGCTATATCCTTAGTTATGGCATTTTCCAAGGCCGCTGGTATCAAGATGTCCACTTCTAAATTCCAGAAGTCATCTAGGCTTATTAATTCTGCCTTTGGATATTCTAGGAAATTCCTATTGCCCTTGGTATAGAAGTGGTCGTATAGGTCATCAAAATCCAAGCCATCCTTATTATAGATAGCATAAGTACCATGGCTTGGCGTCCATTCGGCTAGGGCCACCACCCTAGCTCCTAGGTCTTGAACGTTTTTAACGGTGTAGCTACCTACATTGCCAAAGCCTTGAACTGCTACTGTAGCACAATTAATATCTATGCCATACTTCTTAGCAGCCTCCCTCATAATTACCGCTACTCCAAAGCCTGTTGCTTCGCTTCTTCCCTTGGAGCCGCCCCATTCTACCGGCTTACCAGTTATAACCCCCAGGTCATGATTACCCGTTAACTTAATATACTCATCAACCATCCAAGCCATAACCTGGCCATTGGAGCCTACATCTGGGGCT
>JGI24713J26584_10002726_pt1 | contig 11967 bp, 10 predicted proteins | sample BioPla4DNA1_FD_26584 | JGI IMG/M metagenome (IMG submission 26584) | reverse complement strand
TCCTCCTCGGTTTGGTATTTGTGTCGTAACTATATTCTAACCGAGGTTGAGCCTTGGCTCAAATTATTTTTCTTTTTACACCATTATACGGACTTAATCGTATTAACTATAATTATACCAAAAGTAGAATAAAAAGGAATAAGATAACAACAATATACACAATATTTTGACACTTTTATTGACTAAATATGATAAGGTGCATAAAAGAATTGTTCATAAACCCTTATACATACATAGGGTTATGAGAAAATCATATAGAAAGGAGGGCAGGAGATGGACAAGAAGAATCTACTTGTAAAGGATACTACTGAATCCCTAGAAGTAGTTGATTTTGAACTAGTAGAATTTGATGATGTTGAGCAGATGGAAGATGTAGTTAATGGAGCAAGCTTTGGTATAGGGATTTGTTGTATTCTTAACTAATTTTATTCTATTTACCAAATGGCGCCTTCAGTCAATTTTGTTGACTGAAGGCATGTTTGGAGGTGTAATATGTTAATTGAAGTATGTCCTTATGAAGATGAAACAGTTTATATAGATAATGAAAGGGGCCAATTGATTATTAAAAAGAAGGATTTTGATAGGGATAGGGGATATATATCCTATGAATCCAATAAAAAAGAAGAAAGAGCTAGCAGTAGGAATACTAAATCCTATGGAGATAATACCCACCTAGTTAGCTTAACCCTTAATATAAGCGAAGTTTGTAATATGAGATGTACTTATTGTTTTGCAGATGAAGGAACTTATGGCAACACGACTGGATATAGGATAATGAAAAAGGAGACCTTACACAAACTTCTTACAAAGCTATTAGATTACTATCCACATGGAATAAAGAGCTTTTGTTTTTTTGGAGGGGAGCCCTTAATCTATCCAGAAAACNTATTTGAACTGGCAAATACCATTCTCAAGGAGTATGAAAATAGGGGGTTATCTCAACCAGTATTTTCTATCAATACTAATGGGACTATTATGCCAGATAGGGTTATAAAATTTTTAAACCAATACCAAGTACTTACAACCATAAGTATCGATGGCCTTAAGCCTTACCATGATAAACATAGAATAATGAAGGATGGTACAGGTTCGTATGATAAGATTGTAAATAATCTTAGAAAGCTAGAAGATAGAAAGTTTAAATTGACTGCTGAGGTAACTGTAAATAAAAGTTTAATAGATGGTTATGAGCCTGGCATATCTAAAATGATAGTAGACAATATAATGGACCTAGGATTCGATGATTTTGCTCTATTTCCTGTTGATAGTAAGCTTGAGCATAATAGTGCTAGATATACTCAAGTTTTATCCTCCATAGATAAGCTTTTTGAAGAGTATTCCAATGTAGTTTTCAAATACTTTCTATCAAGAAATGACTATATTAGACTACCTTCCCATATAGTTTCAAAGATAATAAGCATTATAAAGAGGAAGAAAAGAAGGGGCTGTGGTGCAGGGAAGTTAACCTTATTTGCCAATGTATTTGGTCAAATATACCCATGCCAATTGTATTATTCAGCTAGGGCTGATGATTATGAAATGTCTCAGCTAGAAGAATTAGCTATGCCAAATATAGATAGTATAGCGAAATGTAGTAATTGTTTTGCTTCCTACTATTGTAGTAGCTGGTGTTCTGGCAGTGTAATAAATTTCAATGGCTATTATAATTCAGTCATTGAAACTAGATGTGCTGCGGAAAGGGCTATTCAGAGGACTATAATAGCCAATTTACTTGATATACGGAATTCTAAAAAGGAATTTAGCCTATTAATAAAAAGGTTGAAAAAGTTTGCATCAATCCATTCTTATCAAGCCTATATAGGAACTGGATTATAATAATGGGAGTAGGATACAGATGGACCTTAATTCTATAATTGATACAAGAATTAAAAGACCAAAATTGATTAAGGGAATAAGGATAACGGATAATGAATCCCTTTGGGGGCGGATATATTATATTATGTCCTGTGAAGATAAGGGCATATACATAAGAATTCCTCCTGAAAAGGTAAAGTATTTTGAATATGCTATTGAATCTATGGATGGACAAAAGTCCATTCAGGATTTGGAATTGGACTTTCATCATAAATTTAATAGGCAGGTAGATGTATTAGGGTTGATAAAGCTTTTGGCTAATAGTGGTTTTGTTGAGGGATATAACCCTAAATCTTCAGAACTGGATACCTTTAGCCACACTATCTATAAATATAATTTTAAGAAGGATATTACTCTATCTCCTTTAGTAGACAAGCTATATTTCATAGCTATGCTTATAAGCCTTATCGTCAATATGATATTTTTATCCGCCTTAATATTTAATATAGAAAAATACAGATGGTTATTTAGGGAGATAGATTTAATCAAAAATACTGGTGGCCAATACAAGATTGCCTTTTTTATAATATCCATAATATCCATACTATACCATGAATTAGGACATGTATTTGCAGGATTACATTATGGGAAAAGCTTAGAAAGCATCTCAATTCATCTATACGCCTATATCATGCCTATGTGTTTTGTGAAATTTAAGGGTTTAAATCTACTTAGGGCAAAAAAGCGCTTGCGGGTAATTGGAGCAGGAATCTATAACAATATAACCTTATCTTCAACATCAGGGCTTATTATTCCTTATCTATCAAATGAAGTTCATATAGGCTATTTTAAAATTATATTCTACGGAAATCTAATAGCAGCCTTAGCTAATTTGATTCCAGTATCCTTAAGTGATGGCTACTTCTTATTTAGCCTTCTATTCGATGTTCATGATACCAAGGACCGATTTATTAAGGGGAATTTGTTTAGTAAGGGTTCAAGAAAGTCCTTAAAAAGTTTTGTGGTCGGCATACTATTAATTGGACTTGCCTTCATAAGCTATATACTATTAGCCCTTTCTACATTTAGGATAGTATCAATGATTACTTTAGGACCTAATAATAGGATTAAGATGCTCGTATTCTTAATTTGGGGTATCTACATATTCTATGCCATCTTATTATCATATAGACAGATTAAAAAAGTGAGGGGTTTGTTGCTGTGAGAAAAATATTACCAATTATATTCAAGATGCTTAAATTAAAAGGTGAAAAGAAACAATATATTAGCATGATTATTGCCTTGGCAATGATTGTGGCTATTGCAACTGCTGGGGGATTAATATATAAAAATGCTATATTAAATAATCAGATAGCCTTGGAAAAAAACTATGGTAAATACGGTACCTATATATTTGGAGAAGATCATAATAGCAATTTAGAGATAAAGGCTATTTTAGAAGAATTAAAGCTAAATCATGGAGTGTTAGTATATGATCCCAGCCTTAGCTGGGATGAATATCCTGATGAAAGTCAAATTTTTTATGTAGATGAAAAAACTTACGAGAAAGTTACGGGTTTTAAGCCTTCTAAAGGCTTTATAGCATTAGCTGGAAGAGATTTACAAGAAGACTATGAAGGAAAGACAGTAGTTTTAGTAGGATTAGAAGATAATAATTTTACCATCCAAGGTATAATCGATACTCTGCCACAAATAGGAAAGTATATGTTATTACTACCTCAAGCCAAGGAAGACATTCATGGGGGATTGCCCCAGTTTTTCCTAGTGGAATTAAACAATTCCATAGATCAATTTAATCAATTAAAAAGGCGATTAGATGAATCCATACTCAATAAATATACTATGGAATCTTCAATTGCTGCGTATAGGCTACAAAGGAAGGACTTGGACAACTTGGAGACAATCCTATTTGCTGTAGTGATTTTGATTTGCCTATTCTCTACAGTATTGCTATATATCGGAATTAAACAATTATTAATGGAACAGTCACAGCTGTGGTTTACACTGCAGACCATAGGCTTAAGCCAAAGGGACGTACTACTTGTAATGGTATTAAAATTTATATTCAGTCTATTATTAGGTATAGTAGCTGGAGGATTACTTGGTGGGTATTTGGGAATATTAGCCTGTAGGTTAACGGATACGGATATAATAAGCTTGACTCCAGATTTTAGGTATTTAATGGTATCTGGCATCACTGTAGCCATATTATTTTTACTGTTGTTAAGATGGTTTAAGAAGAATTTAGTAAAAAGTGAGATTATCCAGCTTATTCATAAGGAAAAAGGCTTCACTAATAGGGGGAAAGAGAAAAAAACATCTAAAATCATGGATTTTATAATTCCTATATTGCTTGGCCTAATGGTGATATCTGGGTTTATCATTGATGAAAAAAGAAGCTACCTATTTGGCCTGGCAATTTTATTACTACTCATTTGGGTTGTTAGGTCTCCTAATCAATATATTGGATTGTTTTTAAAGAGTTTAAAAGCTAGAAAAAGCAAAATATTACGGCTTTTAGGTATGGCTATTGAAAACCATCAGGATAAAACGGCTTTTGTCATTAGCGCTTTATTTTTGAGCATAGTATTATTCATATCTTCAGTAACTATGGTTAGTACATTGAAGAATTCAGGTCATAGAATGGTGGATAATATAATTTCTTATGACTATGCTGTTATTACTACGGAAGAAGATTTTATTTTAGAAGAAGCTAAGGATGATTTTAAGCTTATGGGTAGACAATTAGTATTAGATGGGGTTGCCAATGGTTCCTTAAATATTAAATTTGTTGTTACCGATATGGAAGATTTTAAAAATATATATAAGGAGGCTTCCCACTTAGAAGAGATTAAGGGAAATCAATTAATTGCCTCAAACTTTCTAATGGCCATATTAGATAGTCCAATAGAAGTAAAAGTGGAAGGAATAAAGGAAGCTTTTAATACCAGCCTTTCAATAGAATCAATAGACCATAATGCCCAATGCGTTTACTTAATAAGATCTGTTGATGATTTTAAAGAGGAGTATCTAGATGGAGATAAGTATACCTACTACTATCTATATGAAAGCCTAAATGAGGAGGATTTTCCTAAAGGGGATGATTATGAAGTAATTAGCATCAATCAAATTAAGGACCAATGGTCGGAGATAACCTCCCAAGGAATACTTCCCTTTCAGTATTTCGTCATGACGGTCCTTCTTCTGGTAAGCATTGTATTTATACTCCATGTGCGGAATATGTTGCTAAGGGATGCTGATGAATTTGCCTTGTTTACGGTTATGGGCATGAAAAAGGTAGGTGTAAAAAAACTAATTCTTTTAGAAACTGTTACTACCTTTGCAATAGCATTAACTTTGGCCATAATAATTGCTATACCCTTTACCCTAGTTACAATTATGCTATTGTCAGAGTTATCCAATATAAAGCTTTCTATATCCTTTGACTTTAAATTAATTGGGCTGTATATATTGGGATATATAATCCTTTTGAGTATATTAGGTACTTTGATAGGGCAGAAAATTTCCAGTAAAAACTGCGTTGACATATTTAAGAGTAGGGAGGTGTTATAAAGTATGCTATTAAAGCTAGAGAAAGTNTCCAAATCCTTCTATAATCCAGACGGTACGCCTTTTACCGTCATCGATAACTTAGATTTAGAGATTGAGGAAGGGTCCTTTAATGCAATAACTGGAGTCTCCGGTTCTGGGAAAAGCACCCTTTTGTATTTGATGGGAGCCCTTTTATTTCCAGATTCAGGGGATATATATCTAGATGGGGTAAAGCTCAATTCTTTAAATGATTCCAAGCTTTCATATATTAGAAACGAAGAGATGGGCTTTATATTTCAGAACTACAATCTAATAGATGGATTATCCGTATACGATAATATAATATTACCCCAGCTGATAGGGGATTCAAAGAAGGTAGATTTTCCATTTGAGNTATGCCAAAGGCTAGGGCTTGAAGGGAAAATTAATACCAAGGTGGGGCTATTATCTGGTGGGGAAAAACAAAGGGTGGCAATAATAAGGGCNATGGTAAATANTCCCAAAATTATATTTGCCGATGAACCGACGGGAAATCTAGATAAGAAAAATACCCAAGAGGTAATAGAATTATTGCACCTACTTACAAAGGAGTATAAAACCAGCATTGTAATGGTAACCCATGATTTAGACAGTACCCAATATTGCCATAAGGTGTATGAACTAAAGGATGGAAAAGCCATTATAAAAGGGGAGAAATCTTATGATACAGGGAATTCCAAATGATTATGATCTACTGCCTAGCTATCAAAAGCAGAATCGAATAAGGCATAGGAATTGCAGAATTCAAACTATAACATCTTTATTGAAAATCCTAGGTTATGATATAGATCCCAATATTGCCCTAATACTAAGCTTAGAAAATTTTAGCACTGTAGCAAAGATTAAATCCAGGAGTAAGATTCCCTATTGTGTATTCATCCCCTATTTAAACCATTTAGAGGTCAATGTATTAGACCAGTTGGGAATTGACTACTCTATAGAAAGGATAGATTCTATTGATATCAACAGTATAGTAGATAATATAAGGGATGATAAACTTCCTATTATATATTTTTTTGATACGGCTAAGCTTCTAAAAAGAAGGACTACGGATGGTTTTCAACTAGGAGTAATATCTAGCGCTATTATTGTTGGAGTTAATAGTTCTAAGGACAAGGTACTTTTAAATGCCTTAGCAGGTAGAACTAAATACAACCCGGTGTCCTTTGTAGAATTTGATGAATCCAGGGAATCAAACCTTTTACCCTTTAAGCCGGATAAATTGGCTTTGCGAATTAAACCATCTGAGGCATTCATTAATGGGGAAAAGTTAAAAGGATTAATAGAGGAAAAAATCCATACCCTTGTCAGTCAGCATATTTCCATGGAGATTAAATGGGACAACACCCTCTATTGCTATGATATTAGTCATGGAAGTTTGGCCTATGATTCTATCTGTGACTATTTGGCATATTTAAAAGAAGAGGTCACAGATATGGACATAAAACTAAGACTCTTTAGGAAGGTATTCGGGGCTATAAGGCTAGGAATTTGCTCTGGGACAGGTTCTTTTATGAGAAAAGAGTTAGTAGAGGCCTTAAAATTTTTATATAAAGAGTGGCCAGATTATAAAGAGTTGAACTTGTTAATTGAAAGCTTTAACAAGACCGAAAAGGAGTTTCGAAATCTGGCAAGGTTTTTATACAAATACCAAATTAATAGCTCTACTCCTAATGGAAAGCTGGATAGGGATATTGAATATGTAATAGAAAGAATAAAAAATATACGGGAAATAGAGAATATGGCTTGTATCAATTACTTGGATAATAAAGGATAAAACATGGCTTCTTTTATAGAAACCATGTTTTTTATCCTTAAAAAGCAGTCCATCCTCCGTCAGCTACAATGGTTGCTCCATTTATAAACTTTGATTCATCTGAAGCTAAAAATACCATTATATTTGCTATATCTTCGGCTTCCCCTGCAATTGGAAGAATTTGAAGGCCTGTCATCAGCTTGTCTAATACGGCCTTATTTGGGTTCCCTACAGTGTCACCAATTTCAGTCTTTACACTGCCTGGGGCTATGGCATTACATCTTATTCCTTTATCTTGGAACATATAGCCAATGTGCTTGGTCATCCCTAGCATTCCGTGCTTAGATGTAACATAGGCCATACCTCCTCGGGCACCGTATAGGCCTCCTATGGAAGCTATATTTATGATATTACCAGAGCCTTGCTCTATCATATATTTTATTACGCTTCTTATCAACTTCATCGGTCCAGTTAAGTTTACATCCAATACCTTATTCCATATTTCATCCGTCATATTATCAGCAGAAAGATAGTCATCTAATATACCAGCATTGTTTACCAAAACATCTATTCTACCAAACTTATCAATAGTTTCCTTAACTATTCTATTTATGGCTTCATCCTTTGATACATCCCCTGGTATAGCGTAGATTTGACCACTTAAATTTTTGGAAGCTTCTACTAATTCCTCTAATCGTTCTTTTCTTCTAGCAACGGCTACCACCTTAGCTCCTTCTTCTGCAAATCTTAAGGCGCCAGCCCTTCCCATGCCGGAACTTGCTCCTGTTAGTATTACAACCTTATCTTTTAATCTCATTTTTTAACCCCCTTATTATTAACTTTTATTGAAAACTGTGGGTTTACCAATCCTGTTATTTTTTTAACAACACTAATTATATTAGAATATCTCAACCTTTACTAGCCTATTTGTTGATATGTTTTTGAATTAACAATCCACATAATTGTCTATAATTTCTCTTTACTCTTCCTTTACCTTTCCAACTTATAAGTTATTGGCCTAAATTTAGATTGTTATGTATAATATACTTGCTATTAATTCCTACCCGTAAGGAGTGGTTAATATGCGAATTATTATTTCACCTGCCAAAAAGATGAAAGTAGATAATGATGACTTTTCCCATCGACAAATGCCTTATTTTATAGAGAAGACTGAGGAGTTATTAGCTTATTTAAAAGGGTTAAGTTATGAGAAACTAAAATCCATCTGGCAGTGTAGCGATAGTATAGCAGAACTAAACTACAGGCGTGTTAAAAATATGGATTTATATAATGATTTGACCCCTGCCATATTATCCTTTGAGGGGATACAGTATCGATATATGGGANCTGGAGTATTTAAATATAATGAATTAGATTACATAGAAGAGCACTTAAGGATTTTATCTGGCTTTTATGGAATATTAAGGCCCTTTGACGGAGTAAGGCCTTATAGATTAGAGATGCAGGCAAGGTTAATAAAGTGGAAATATAAATCCTTGTATGACTTTTGGAACAATAAAATTGCAGAATATCTGTTTTCAGAAAGCGATTGTATATTAAATTTGGCATCTAAGGAATATAGCAGATGTATTTCCAGATACTTAAGGGAAGATATAAGATTTATAGATTGCATCTTCGGTGAAATGGTAGATGGCAGGGTAATCCAAAAGGGAACCCTTGTAAAGATGGCAAGGGGAGAGATGGTGCGCTTTATGGCAGAAAAGCAAATAATAGATGTAGAAGATATTAAAGGCTTTAATAGATTAGGTTATATTTATTGTGATAACTTGTCTACTGAAAATAGCTATGTTTTTATTAAAGAGAAGTAGAATCTAAGAAAGATATTTCATGGATAAGTAAAGGTCTAAAAGTACTTCAGGAATAAAGTGCAAAAATGCTATTTGATTGTAACCATCCTCATATATCTGAATAGCCTAATATCAAGATATATTAGGCAGGGATATATTAGCTGGCCCAAGGAAATTAGACTCCATTTTTAAGGATATCAGTTCATCACTCCTGTCTTATGTCACATATTCCACAAATGGACGTACTATATAGTATACAATACTTGGTGGAGTTGATTATCATGTATAATAATATAACTTTTGTACGCCAATCCTTAGAGCTACACCTATTTTTTGCGAGGATTATGAAGGAACATTCTTTTTTTCTGCAATTTGGATTTACCCCTCTATGTCCCTTCTACTATAGGTCATAAATCCTGCTATGGTTAATCCCATTGCTATAAGAGTTAGCACTCCCATCTTAAAAACTTTAACTTCTTCCATAGGTACTTGTGGGATGTGGCCAAAAGGTGTTAAAGAATCCATCCAACTAGGCAGCTTAAGCATATCTCCTAGGTATACTATAAAGAAGGAATAGCCTAGGTAAAGCCAGCTTATAGCTGTTAATTTGGGGAAAAAGCCTATTAATAATACCGTTAATCCTACCATAATCCACATGGCAGGTAGATGGACTAAGCCAGCTTTTAAGAGGGTACTAAAAGATAATCCATCTTCCATAACAAATGTTGCAGCAGACCAAAATCCAAGAACTGACATAAGCTGAATAATGACAGCAGAAACAATAGCAATCAATGTATAGGAGCCAATAATATTGTATCGGGATACCGCCCTTGCAAGTAGATGTTCAGTTCTTCCTACTTTTTCTTCAGACCTAAGTTTTAAGATATACATTAGAACAGGAACCGTACCAATTATACTCAATATGGCCATCAGCATGGCTACAAACCTTTCAGTTAAATTAAATCCTTCCGATGCTGGGAGCATCATCTGAATTATTTCGCTACTCTCTAGAAAACCCTCTAAATCCCCTAATACAGAACCATAGGAGAGGCCTAGCACAAACATTCCTATCAGCCATGCAATTATCGTACTCCTCTGTAATCTTAAAGAAAGTCCTAATGGGGACAGAAGAAACTTTGAAGCATATTTTCTACCAACTCTAGTTGGTATGAATCCAGCTTCCAAATCCCTAATGGAATTTAAATATAAAGCTATACCCATCAATAATGTGGATATTCCTAAAGTTACAAATACAGGCCACCAATAATTGTTGACAAAGACTTCAGTCCGTAGAATTAAACCAAGGGGGGATATAAGGGATAAAATCTCATTTTCCACATCGCCTATCCCCCTTACTATATAAGCCGTAATGAGAAAAGAGAATGAATATCCTAGTGTTGACCGGGTGTTGGTGGTAAGTTGAGCAAATAGTCCAGTTAAGGCTACAAAGAATATACCAATAGCCCCCAAGGAAGCCCCATATAGTAGGGAAGCCTTTAAGCCCATGCTTTCAAAACCCAAAGAATATAATCCAAATCCTATGGCTAGAACAAGGATTATGTTGCTTGCTATGGCAATTAAAAAGGTTGCCATCAAAGGGGATAAAGACCCTACTGGTAGGGAGCGGACCATTTCAATTCGGCCCTTTTCCTCATCTTCTCTAGTATGCCTGCTAGTTAATAATATGCTCATTATGCCTACAGCAATGGAAGTAAAAACCAACATGAAGTGGCCCATCATAGCTCCATCCGTATAGTTGTCAAGACCATAGCCTGGGCCAATCATAAAGGTAATAGCAGGATTTTTCATGGTTTCTGCCAATATCACTCTTTCAGCCTCGGTTGGATATAGTTCTGGTAACATTCCGGCAAAAAAAACTGTACAAAGAACTATTGAAAGAAGCCATACAGGTATTCTTATACGATCTTTTCTCAATANAAAGACAGTCAATACCTTAGTATTAGCAAATAGAGCTGACACTAAAGCTCACCTACCTCTCCCTTATAATGTCGCATAAATAAGTCCTCTAATGTAGGAGGGGCGCTTTCCAATTTAATAATTCCAAATTGAGAAATGTATTTCATTACATTATCCAATTCTTCCGTATCTACTTGGAAATAGAGTGTATTATCCTTTTCTTCAATATCATGAATGCCCTTTAACTGGTTTAAATCTTTAATAGTTTCTTTTGTTTTGATTACCATGCTAGTTCTAGTTAAATGGCGTAGCTCATCTAAACTGCCAGATTCAATTATCTTTCCTTGCCGAATGATACTTACCTTATCGCANAGTTTTTCAACTTCGGATAGAATATGGCTGGATANCAATACACTTTTTCCTTCCTCCTTANCCTCCATAACACATTCTTGAAAGACCCTTTCCATCAATGGGTCTAGGCCTGAGGTTGGTTCGTCCAATATATATAGATCTGCATCAGAGGCAAAGGCAGCAATNAATGCAACCTTCTGTCTATTACCCTTTGAATAGGNNCTACATTTTTTAGAGGGGTCTAAGNCGAATCTTTCGATTAATTCCTCCCTACGATTTTTGTTGTTGGAACCNCGAAGCTTTACAAATAAGTCGATAACCTCNCCACCTGTAAGGTTAGGCCAAAGGTTTACATCACCAGGGACGTAAGCTAGATTTTTGTGGATTTCAACGGCATCTTTCCAAGCATCCTTTCCAAATATTTTAACNTCACCTTGGGTGGCCTTCAAAATGCCCAGNATAATTCGAATGGTAGTAGTCTTTCCTGCACCGTTGGGGCCAATAAAGCCATATATCTCTCCCTTATTTACTTCAAGATTGACCCCATTTAAGGCTGTAAAGTTTCCAAATCTTTTTATCAAATTATTTACCCTTATAACTGCCATAGCATTCCTCCTCGTATAATAATGTTGTAGTTAAAAACTATATTTACTTTTCTATCTCACTCTTCTTGTGAGATAATATTTGTACAGATAGAGGTCGTAGCAT
>JGI24713J26584_10002723_pt1 | contig 11969 bp, 9 predicted proteins | sample BioPla4DNA1_FD_26584 | JGI IMG/M metagenome (IMG submission 26584) | reverse complement strand
CCGATGCTCGCCATGCATATCGGCGGGGAGGCCTTCTACGCCATCATCTCGTCGATCGCCTTCGCCACCATCCTCGGTACTGTGGCCGGTCTCATCATGGCGTCCGCAGGGGCGATCGCCCACGACATATACACCGAGGTGCTTGGGCGAAAGACCGATGAGAAGCGCGCACTGCGCATCTCCAAGGCGACCGCCATCAGCGTGGGCGTCATCGCGATCGTCCTGGGCATCCTTGCCAAGGGGCAGAACGTCGCCTTCCTGGTCGGCCTGGCCTTCGCCATCGCCGCGTCCGCCAACCTTCCGGCGCTGCTATGCACGCTGTTCTGGAAGAGGACGACCGAGTGGGGCATCGTGACGGGCATAGTCGTAGGGCTGATCTCGTCGATCGCGCTGATCGTCGTCTCGCCCGCGATGATGAGCGAGGGCGCGCTGTTCTCGCTCTTCAACCCCGGCATCGTGTCGATCCCGCTCGGCTTCGCGGTGACGATGGGCGTGTCACTGCTTACAAGTGACCGTGTGAAGAGCGAGGCGACGGAGAAGACCGCGGGCTGAAACCCTTTCCCCCTTTCTCCCTTTTTCCTTCAGGCGATGTCGGACCTTGAGGCGCTCTCCCTCTTCCGACGGTTTATCTCCTTCTTGATGTCCTCGATGGTCCGTTCGATCTCGACCTTTTCGTCCTCCAGTTCCTCCAACTCCCTCTCCAGGGCCGCGACCTCATCCTCGGACCGCCTCACCATGGCAGGCCTGTATGGGTCCCAGGGCTGATAGCCAGGATAGATCACGTCTGGCGGAGGTCCATATCGGGGATCGTACCATGGCGGCCACCACGGCCCCGGACCGTAGCGGCGCCGTCGCCTTCTATCATCTGGTCTGTACATGGTTGCACCAAAAATCATAGATAACCAAGGCTATTACAACTCATCGCCTGATGGTTCTTCAACATCACTGTAGCCAGGATAAAACGTCATTGCGCTTACTGTGATGCGTCTGATGTGTGAACATTATAAAAAAAATTGATCGAACACTGTAGGGCCCACTGAGCAAGGTATATAAAGTAAAACGATGGTCGCGATTGTCGGAATCGACTCATGTCCAACATTATGCTGATCCTTTCGACATTGACAATCATCGATTCTCCTGGTCCGTCCTTATGAAGTCGCGGTGTTGAGATGCTCTTCACATCGGGTGGGATCGCATTCGACAGTTCCATTTCCAAATATCCTAATGAATTGATTAAATATAATGCAGGTCATTTTGAAATGCTATTGGGTGAAGGGGACATAAATGATTTTTAAAGAAAGGCATCCGGATCTAGACCTGTTTTTAGCACTAATGGTCTTGATCGCCAGCCCTCTGGTTTTAATATATATGTTGACTAGTTCTGCCAGACCCATTTATTTCTACGCGATCCCATTTGCGATCGTTCCTTGCCTCATTTGGTTGTTCATAAGGAGAAAAGGGATGGGTGAAATACCATTCAGAAGTTCAAAACGAGTGGTTTGGGCTGGAGCTACAGCCTTCTTTCTCTTGTTAACCATCACTATACTGATTTTATACTATAATGAAAATATTTACGAGCGCCCAATTGCATATTTCATCTTAGTAGCAGTGATGGCTGGGATCATTTCGACAGAGATAGTGTATGCAAGCCATCGAATGAAATCCATGATATTGGGTCAGATCATAATTCTTTGTGGATTGGCAGTCTTCTCCCAGATACTAATTTTTCCAGACCTGGTCGGCATTGACCCGTTCTACCATAGATGGGTCGTGAACGGATTGATCGAACAGGGAGAAATGCCTCCCTATTCTGGCAATTACAAGCTCATGCCTGCCTACCACATAATCTTGGGCGCTTCTCAAATGATGACGTCTCTCAGTTTTAAACTTACGCTGTTATTGACAGTATCTACGGCCATATTGGTACTAAATATAATACTGATCTATCTGATCACTAAGTTCGTTACATCGAACGTAACAATTTCTCTGTTCTCATCATTGGTGGTTGGGATCGTAAGTTTCCATATCCAGGGGGCGTATCTGGCATATCCCAACACACTTGCCCTGATCCTGTGTGCAGTATTCCTATACCTACTTATCAGACAAGATAAGGGCCATTATCGATATGCGTTCCTAATGGTGGTGCTATTTGCCAGCACCTTCTTCATGCATTCTATTGCGATATTATTCATATTGATAAGTTTATTTGTTATATATGTAACAATAAGAATATTCAAAGAATTGAAAATCGAAAGGAGGATTTCGCTACCCTCTTTGCTCATCAGTGGCGTCCTGGTTTTACTCGGTTGGTCATGGATAGGGCATTTAGACATTTTAATAAACCCCCCAAAGAAAGGCAGCGGATACCTACCTCCCCAAAGTGGTGGTGCGGACCCCCCTCAAATGATTTCGCAATTGATCGACCCGTCGATCCAAGACCAATTGATCAACTATGCAGGGATCTTTGTGTTCTACTCCCTTTCGATCTTGGGGATATTGGTGCTGATATATTTCCGAAAGAGATATCCATATGGTGTGCCGATCGCTCTAGTCGCGTTAACACCATTTGTGATCGGTACATCATTTGAGCTACTAGGGGCATATGGCTTCAATGAGCGATGGTGGCTCATATCTCAGATATTACTTTCCATTCCTGCTGGCGTCGCCCTTTACATCATAATTCGAGAAATAAGACGTCCAGGCCCTAGGGCGATAATTACCCTGTTTGTGGTCACATGCCTTTCATTATTACTCATGGCGAATACATTTGCAAATATTGATAATGACTTTTTCTCTCCGAGCATGAATATACGTTATTCAATTACAACTTCTGAAATGCAAGCTGCTGAGGTGGCGTCTACAATATTCGGGATGCCCATCCGAACGGACGATTACTATGCATCCCGGTTGAACGATCTGGGCCATAATGCGTCAGGCATATCAACAAGACTGGAGTACGCGCATTTCGCCAAGTTAACGGGAGTAATACTATTGAGGGACGAAGTAGCGTCTGGAACATTTTCAATTGGGGGGAAGCCTGTACAATTAGGCTACGAACCGGAAGAGACTCTTTATAACGAGTCATTTAATAAAATATTAAGGAATCGCAGCGTGAGCGCCTTCGTATATGCCCAATAAAGAAATTGTTCCCATATTGGATAATGAAGAAAACTAGCAACTCGAGATAATGATATGAGGCGATCGTGCTTTGCTGACTCCGTTCATAATTCAAGCACTGTTCCTTCTGGAATTCATACCATTGATGAACAGGGTGCGTACCTAATGGAGAACGGTGGGATGCCAAGATGTCGAAAGATGACAGATCGATCATATTTAGAGACTCATCTTGCTTGAACTGATTGGCGGGCCGTATAGTGGACGGTGAATCTTTTTAAAATCATATCCGGATTGGTCCCATCCCGATGACTGTGGATCCGGCCCCTCTGGATATCAAGTTCGCCCAACGCTTCTCCACGAACTTGCTCTCCAATATCATATATTTCGTATTGAATATATTCATTGGCTTAGCACTCGTTCCTTTCTTTTTGGAATCGTTGGGCGTGGCGGCATATGGCCTGATCCCACTCGCCACATCTTTGACTGGCTATGTGACAATAATCATAGATGCGATAAATTCAGCCGTCACTCGATTCCTAACTGTCGATCTTCAAAGATCTGACACGAATAGAGCAATGGAGACATTCAACACAGCTGCATTTGCCACCCTTGGCGTGGTCCTCTGCCTTGTCCCGATCGCGATCGTTGCAGCCTGGTATGTCCCATCGATAGTGAGCATCGGGGACGAGTCTAGGATGAGTGTGTTCCTGCTCTTTGCCATGGTATTTGGCTCAATACTCATACGGGCATGGAGCAGCAATTTCATGACCGTGTTGTTCGCCCATAATCGGCTGGATCTGCGTAATTATGTGAACATCACCAATCTAGTGGTTCAGCTCATCCTGGTGGTGCTCTTATTTTTCATTCTGGGGCCATCTCTGCCGTTGGTTGGCCTTTCATACCTCATCGCAGCAGCAACAGCGTTATTCGTATCGGTGAGATTTTCACACCAAGTTTGCCCATATCTTCGACTTTCCAGATCTCATTTCGTAATGGCCCGCCTTCGAGAGATCGGTGGAGTCACCGGCTGGATATCGCTCAGTCAACTGGCATATCTCTTGAGATATGAGGTGGCGCTGATCATCGTCAATATCATGTTCGGAGAGGTTGCTGGAGCACATTACTCCCTGGTCCTTACATGGAGCGTTCTGCTGCTAGGACTGGCCGGACTCGTCACCAATACATTCACCCCCATGAGCTACTCGTATCGTGCAAGGGATGACAGGATAGGGTTGACGAAATTCACCCTCTTTGCAATGCGATGCACAGGTCTTGCAATGGCTTTGCCAATCGCGTTACTATGTGTTTTCTCTCCACAGATCATGACGATCTGGGTAGGTCCAGAATATGCTGAGCTCTCCCCTCTGGCATGGATCGTTCTTGCCCCCATGATCGTAAGGATCCAGACATCATGCACGGACCCAATTTTCGCAGCATACCTGCGCGTTCGTACACCTGCTCTGTTCAGCATCGCCATCGGCATTCTGAACATTGCACTCGCAATGATGTTTCCCGTCATATTCAACAATGGAATGTACGGTGTCGCATATGCGGGTTCGTTGATCCTACTGATGGTTGGCGCATTCTTCCTTGCATATAATGCGCATGTTCTTCATATTCCGCTATGGACCTTCTTCAGGCCAATAGCGACTGGAGTTAGTGCGCTTATACTATTGGCATCCATCTGCACCATCTATGTCTGGATGGTTCCTGTCGATTCGATATCGATGCTGGTCGCATCATGCATCATGATCTCGATCATATATGGGCTGGTCGTGATACTTCGGGTGTTGAAAGAGGATGAGAGAGAACTCATCCGCTCATGCTTGCCGGCCCCCATCCATAAGCTGATCCCATTATGATGACGTTGCGGATCATGCCCAATATTTTTCAATGGGTTGATTCAGATCGATCTCTCGCGCTTTATCTGCAAGCATTCCATATATCCTATTGATGAAGAATATGTCGTGTATGGCAACACCGATGCAATAGGCAAGGATCCTCTCGTCGTCATCGACCCTACCGGGCCTCTTCCCCAATAGAACGTCGGTTAGCTCGGTAACCTGTTTGAACCTATCGAAATATTTGAAGCCCTTGACGTGACCTATGTCGTCTACGACGAATTTGTCGAAAAATAGATCGCAATTCTGGAAGCCAAGTGTATGGATGGGCACCACGAGGCAGCCCTTTTTGAAACAATCGTTCGAGCAGAAGTCTCCCTCCGCACGCGTGATCGCAGATATCACCACATCGCTGTTCCTTACGACATCTTCATAATTGTCGACCTCAACGAAATTGATGTGGTCGTGGCCCTTATAACGTCGCTTCAGTTCCTCAAAGTGGTCCTTATAGCTGAATATCTTTACTTCCAATGGGCGCTTTTCCATTACGTCGAACAGGATGTCCAGCGTCTTTCTCATGACATTGCCGAAACCCATTATGCCTATCACTGAATAGTCTTGGACGGCTAGCGTTTCTACACATAGAGCCGCCACCGCCCCAGTGCGAAGGGCCGTCACATAATTGCCATCCATGATCGCTTTAAGAGCCCCGGTGTCATAGTCATACAATAAGATCTCGGAATTTAGTGTAGGAGTCCTTTCAGGATATCTTGAGACTATCTTCACTCCTGCCACGCCTTCATTGTAGAGGATGCAGGGCATCACATTGATGAAGATGCCTTCATTGCTCATACTTATCTTGGGAGGCAAATGAGTTTCGGGTTTGTGTTTGAAGGATGTCTTCACCCAGTCGTAAACGGTCTTTGAATCGATCGGCAGGTTCAGGATATCATCGAACGTTATGACCTTCACGATCCATCGCTCCATCAATGAACTTGATCGAAATACGAGACATCTGCCGATTGAGGTAGCCTAGCATCGTCCAGCTCGCTGATCGATCCGGTGATGTTTGGCGTGGACTGATCGCCATTGAGAATAATATCGAGAGCATTGAGCAAGAGCTTATTGTCTTCATCATTACGCACAGCAAGCCTGACATACTCCCCATTGATGCCCTTTTTCCTCGATAGATCCTTGATGAATATATTGAACTGGTCAAGCAGGCATTCTGACAGATGTTTTGCCGTCATGCCTCCTAAAACCTCACACATGACATAATTGGCCTGAGTCGGAATGGGCCTGAGATTCTTGATCCGTTTAAGCTCCTTGAGATAAATGGATCGATCGTTCTTGAACCTCCTTAACGCATAAGCATAATCTTTTTGGTATTTTTCCCAGATCTGTAGAAAGAATTCCGCGAAGGAGTTGATGTTCCATATGGAAACATCCTTTCTCATCTTTGCTATCAGATTAGGATCTCCGGATGCCAGGACTCCAAGGCGAAGCCCGGGTACACCAAACGATTTTGAGATGCTCTTCACCACTACCAATCCAGGGAATCGTCGCAATATCCCATCATCGAGCAATGTGGGAGGTTCAGCACTGTCCGCGAAATCGACGAATGATTCATCGTAGATAAGTCGTACCTTTGAGCTTTCCGCCCATTCGGCAAGGCGGATGACATCTTGCCTGGGCATGTAGTTGCCACTTGGATTGTCTGGATTTATCAACAATAGTGCAGAGATATCTTTGTCGCCGAAATAATCGATCAGATCATCGGCCGTATAGGCAAAATTATCATTCCCCGGAGAATAGTGGATGATCGCTTCCTCGTCCAGTCTGTTCGGATATTCTTCAAAAGTGGGTATGATCATCCCGACATTTCCTCTGATATCCTCCATAAGGGATTTGATCAATTCCGATGCCCCATTGCCCACGATCACCTTCTCTTTGGGGATTCTGAAGTATTTTGCAGCTAGAAGGCAATCGATATCGAGACCAGATGGATAGCTGCTGATCAGGTGCTCGAAATTAGCCTTAATTTCATCCATGAGCTGCTGAGGGGGGAAGTAGGGATTCACCAGGTAGCAAAAATCAAGCATTTGTGGATATCTCCAATATCCACCATAGCGATTCTGGAACTTGGTCAACTTTTCAGATGCTGACTGAGTGAACATCGACTCGGCAATGTCAAGGTCGGCGATATCATCGATCTCGTACCACACCTCGCCCGATGGGACTCTTTTTGCCTTTATGACCGCCTCGGCAAGGAGATCGGCCCTGTTCAATAGGATGATGATGCGTAGTATCTGCTCATAATATTCATTCCTGCCAAGAAGTTGACTGTAGGACTCCAGGATCGGAACATAATATTTTCTTGAGAATTCCTTGCTGAACTTATAGATGTTGACCGTCTTATAATAATCAGAGATGTCAGAGAACTTGAAATGGCGCTTATCGATGAAATCGAGGATCTCGTCCGACTCATCTATGATTACAACTGTGCCATCCATCCAGCTTTCGTATTTCGCCACCAGCGCTAGATTTGGGTAGGGTTCATCGAGTAGATGATCGAGGATCCTGCTCTCAAATATCAGGTCCGATTCTAAGAGAAGAGTGTCCTCTTGCAACAGATATTCTCTCGCTAGATAAAGAGAATATATGTTATTGGTCCTATCGTAGATCTCGTTTGTGACATAGACTATAGGCGTTCGTATGTTGAGCGTCGAAATGAAATCCTTGAGCTTATTTGCCTGATATCCAACGACTATGATGATGCGAGACAGGTCAAGAACATCGAGCTGTCCGAGCATCCTCTCGATCAAGGTTACATTGTTCACTTTGACCATGCATTTTGTAACGTCCTCGGTATGCTTTCCTAGACGTTTTCCCATCCCTGCCGCCAAAATCACTGCCTGCATGTAATGTCACCGACTTCAACCTAGTGCATTTCTCCTTTCAACATCTCATCCAAGGAGATCTTATTGGCGTATTTGCCAAAGTTAGGCAAGTACGGCGTGTGCCTTTTTCGTCGGCTTTCAGGTGGCAATTTTTGATAATCGCCGTAAGCATATTCAAGATACGTGATGTAGCCCGCAGGAACAGGAAATTCGATACCTTCGAACTCCAATTTTAAGAAGTGGTCGAATATGTGGGAAGGGTAGCAATTAAATGTGCCATTCATTAAAAAGCCCGTATTTTTATCATTATACCTTTTGCTAATATCATCTCGCATCCTTATCAATTGCTCTTTACTGAATAAACGTGAGATAAGACGCAGTATTTTCAGGTTCAAGGGAGAATCAGGTCTTGTATACCTATACTTTATATTGCACATGATATCAATTTCCATCGAAATAATTCTATACAACTTTCTGAGAAGATTGTTGTTGGGGGCTTTGTCGAACGAGAAGATGTCGATGCATATTCCCTTGTGGTGGAGTACGTCACAGTTAGCTGGTTCAGGATATTCAGTGCCATTCAATCGAATCTTGGCGAAGGAGTATGCATAGGTGCTATCAGTCTCATATGTTTGTAGAAAGAACTCCGGAGATAGCTCTTCTCTACAAATCTCAAGAAATCGATCGTATTCAGATCTCATCATCCCAACATCTATGTCATCATCCCAGGGGATGAAGCCACGGTGGCGAACAGCTCCAAGAAGTGTGCCCCCCATCAGGAAATACTGAATGTCATGTTTCTCGCAGATGCGTTTGACCTCTAGTAGGATCTTAAATTGAAGTAACTGTAATTTACGAAGCGTCGTATTATCAATCGACATGATAACGGCCTTCATTGTAAATGAGCTACACGCCCGAAAATGAACTCTGTCATGATAAAGCATCCCTTGATCTTCGCTTCTTTCAATTCTTAGAATTAAGATTATAGCGTCAATTATATTCGGACTGCAGAAGTAGCGAGGTTTAATATAAAGATGCCTCGAATAATTTTTTTATCGATTCTTGAGATTAAAATCGAGTCTAGCTTTCCAGCTCAGGGCAGGATGATCACCTACGATACGGTGGATGCACGTAATCATCCCTTCCATGGAACAGCGCGGAGGTCGGTCGCTCCTCCTCCGACGGTGCACGCAGCGGGTTCGGACCAAGTCTTTCAACCCTTTCGATGAAGGCGTTCACGATGTCCCGGAACGTCGCTGCCTCATCTGGATTGACCCAATCTATAGCGAAGCGCTGAGGATCGAAGCCGATCTGCCTGAGGAGCTTGGTCAGCAGCATCATGCGATCCCGCGTGCGGACGTTTCCGCCCTCATAGTGGCATTGTCCATCCTTGCCTCCAAGGACCAGGACGCCGTCGACGCCGTTCGACAGCGCCCTGAGGACCCACTCCGGATCGACGCGGGCCGAGCATGGTGTGCGTATGATGTGGAACTTGGGCTCCATCTGCATTCGTTTGAGGCCAGCGAGATCGGCCGCGGGATAGGAGCACCAGTTGCATGCGAACACCAGTATGGCGGGGAACGGCTCCTTCGAATCCAGAAGTCCCTCGGTGAAGGTATCGATCTCCGCCGTCATCTCCTCGTTTGAGAACCCCACCATGTCCATGGCCCCTGACGGACATGCGGCGACGCACGCTCCGCAGGCAAGACAGCTGATAGGGTCGACCGTTGCCACACGCTTTCCCGTCCAGGGGTCCACCTTCATCTCGATGGCATCATGGCGACATGTCGAGAGACAGATGCCGCAGCCGGAGCAGCGCTCGTCGATCACGTACGCGCCTGGCGGCCTGGTCTGGGGCTCCATACGCCTGGAGCGCGCGACGGCCATGGTCAGTGCATCCTTGGCCTTGGCGGTCGCGCCTTCCCGGTCCGACGAGTGGACCCATGCCACCTGCTCCCGCAGGTTGGCGATCTCCAGCATGTAGGGGTTTATGCCCGCGAGCTCAGCGGCCCGCTTGAACTCCTCCTCATACACTCGAGGGGAACAGGCACCGATGACCAGGCGGTCCAGGTCGTGCGCCTTCGCCAGTTGGCTCATTCGTGATGCGGCATCGGACGAGCACATGAATCGGTCCCTCTCCACGTGTTCAACGTCCTCCAGGGAGCCCGCATGCATCTCAAGCTCATCGAAGTCTATCAAGCCTTCGACAGTTCCGCCGCAATCACAAAAGAACACACCGATCCGAGGCTTCGACGCTTCCATAGATACACCGCTGTGGCTGAATGCCGAAACATCAATGTCAACGACACCTTATGAACGAATCGTCTAAAGCATCGGGTCGATGCGATGTTTTCGGTTCATTCGTTCCGCAAGGCCTCCACCGGAAGCAGCCTCGATGACCTCCACGCAGGATATATGGCAAATATCATGCTGATCATGAGCCCGAACACCACAGCTCCCATGAGAACTGGGGGTTCGATAACAGGCTGGATGGCGATCCCGACGTTCGCCCATGTCCCCAACTCGTCCGGCAGATCTATGTTGCCCCAGACCTGAGCGACCAGACGCGCCGCTACCGTCCCAAGGGCGGCTCCCAGCAGACCGCCGGTGATGCCGATGATGGCCGCCTCGCCAAGGAAGATTGTGAGCACCGTCCTATCGCGCATGCCAAGGGCCTTGAGGAGGCCTATCTCCTTCCTCCTCTCGATGAGCGAGATCATCATGGTGTTCATTATGCCTGCCCCTGCCACCATGAGGGATATGCTGGCCACGCTTATCAGGAAGAGATCGAGGGTGGAGAACACCCTGTCCACCAGGTCTTGGACCCCACGTGATGAGGATATCCTCACCTGGTCGTCGAAGGCGTCCTTTATTGCCGCCGTCACGGCATCGATGGTCGCCTCATCATCGTCCTCCATCTGCACGATGATGAACGTGCAATCGCTCGTGCCGAACAGATCGACGGCGTCGTCAAGGGATATGTATACGGCTGAATCCGACAGGCCGCCGATGTTCATACCACCTACCTCCCTCAAGGTCGCGGCGATCCGGAACTCGGAGCGATCTGTGGCCATTGGCCCGGCCAGATCGCTCCCCATCAGCGCCACGGTATCTCCAGGACGAGCTATCGAGGAGCCATCCTGCTCAGGGTCTTTCACGGCAGAACCGATCACCATCTCACCGTCCGCCGAACCTCTTGGGATCTCTCCCTCCTCGCTGGTGAACATCGCCCCATATATCGATCGATACTTCTGCAAGTCGACCCCTACGACCTCGACCTCCAATGTTGCGTCGCCCGCCTCCATCACGCCAATGCCTTGGATGACCGGGGCTACCATTGTCACACCGTCGATGTCTTTCATCCTGTCATCGTCGCTGATGCGTAGGGCTCCGCTTTCAGGGTCCATGGGAGCGACGATCAGTGTATCGGTGGCCAGGCCCGACCTCAGCTGGTCCGTGACCGAGACCTGTAGCCCCTGGCTGAGAGATAGAAGGGCCACGATGGCGGCCACTCCGATCATCACTCCAAGCAAAGTGAGGACGAACCGCAGCTTCCGACCGCTGACCGCGCCGAAGGAAAAGCCGAGGATGTCCAGGGGTCTCAACCGTTCATCGCCTCCTTGACGATGATGCCGTCGACCATGTGGAAGGTCCTGTCAGCCCGTTCGGCGATGCTTGGGTCGTGTGTGACGACCAGGGTGGTCAAACGCTCCTTGCGATTGAGGTCCCGTACAAGCGCCATTATCTCCTGGGCGGTCCTGGAGTCCAGGTTCCCGGTCGGTTCGTCCATGAGCAATAGGCAGGGACGGTTTGCAAGTGCGCGGGCGATCGCCACCCTCTGCTGCTCCCCTCCAGAGAGCTCGGATGGTCGATGGTCCAGTCGGTCGCCTAGCTCCATGTAATCGAGCAGTTCCCTTGCCCTCGCCCTCCTCGCTGAGCGAGCGACCCCGCAGATGCTCATGCCGAGCTCCACGTTCTCTTGGGCGGACAGTCTTGGCACCAGGTTGAACGACTGGAACACGAAACCTGTTCGCCTCCTCATCTCCATTACCTGTCTGCGGGTGGCGTTGGACATGTCCACCCCTTCGATGGTGAGTCGTCCATCCGAGGG
>JGI24713J26584_10002703_pt1 | contig 12035 bp, 14 predicted proteins | sample BioPla4DNA1_FD_26584 | JGI IMG/M metagenome (IMG submission 26584) | reverse complement strand
TCGACCGATTCTATGATTGGCGCCGATGTCCTTTATCAATCGTGAAAGTCCTCAGGCCGTCATTCTCGCCGCTTTTCCCGACAAAAGAACGAACAAGATCGCCTACAGTGACACTGTCGTCCTTGATGAACTTCTGCTCCAGTAGACGGACTTCACTTATGAACTTGCGTACCTTGCCAGCCTTGATCTGCTCAATTACTTTTTCAGGTTTGCCTTGCGCTCGGGCAAGCTTCTCCGCTTCACGCTCGACCTCCTGGATCATCTCCTCTGGAACCTCGTCTGCACTGATGAAGAGTGAGCTCTCAGATGCGACTTGCAGAGCGATATCCCTCACAAGGCTACGGAACGCCCCACTTCTGGCGAGGAAGTCGGTCTCGCAAAGGATCTCCACAAGCACACTAATACGTCCGTCACCGTGGATATAGGCATCGATGAGTCCGTGTTTGACTTCGCGATTGGATTTCTCCTTGGCCTTTTGTGCAGCGCGCTCAGCGAGAAGAGCTTGCGCCTTTTCAAAATCTCCTCCCGTCTCCTCCAGAGCGCGTTTGCACTCCATGACTCCTACAGATGTGAGTTGGCGGAGCCTCTTGATCTGTGCAGTGTCGATTGCCATCTCTGAAACCTCCCTTTACTTGTTTGTGGTGTGTTGTTAGAAGTGTCACGCTTAGGTCTCACCCGTGATTCTAACTTCATGATTCTAGCTCGCAGTAGCTCGCAACTCAAAGTGACCAATAAATAGATCAAAGGAATGAACACCGTGCGCGTCGTAAATGGAAACTATAGCCCGAAGCTGCACCGCGTCCTCGCAGGAGCAGCCAAACCCCCAAATCCGCAGACTGCGCAGTACAGAACGCTTCGCAGCGGGGTATGAACCCGATGATCAGAGAGGATCGAATCCATTGGGCAGTAGTTCTTTGAGTAATCAGCAACTACACAATGCTATTCTTGGGGTGGACGACCCCTTTCTTCCCCACCTGAAGCGATCAATCGCCAAGGCTGATCGCATGAGGTTCGTTGTCGCGTTCTTGATGGAGTCAGGAGCGAAGCTGATTGGACCACCTCTCAAGGAGGCAGCTAGGCGAGGCGCTGAGATCCAGATCCTCACTGGAACGTACCTGTCGGTCACTGAACCTCCCGCCATATACTACCTCCTAAACCTCTTGGAGGACTCTGTTCAAATCAGGCTAATCAAGGAAGGACGATTCCCGTCTTTCCATCCAAAATCCTACATATTCGACTATTACGAAGACCCGGACGCCTCTGAGGTCTACGTAGGTTCGTCAAATATCTCGGCCACAGCTCTCGGTTCAGGAGTCGAATGGAACTACCGGATAGAGAGACAGACTGCACCAGATGACTATCTACGATTCTCCACGGAGTTCGATAGGCTCTTCTACCATGAAGCAGACGAGCTCACCGAGGAGGCTCTGAAGTCCTACGCCATCTCCTGGAGACAGAACGAGCTAGTCAAGAGAGAGACTCGTCTTCGAGCTCTCTCTGGTGAACCTGTCGGCAGACCCGAGCCGAGAGNAGCGCAGATAGAGGCTCTTTATTACCTACGCCAAGCGAGAGAAGAAGGTGTCGGGAAGGGACTGGTCATCGCCGCGACTGGAGTTGGTAAGACCTACTTGGCCGCCTTTGACTCAATGGAGTTTAGGCGCGTCCTGTTTGTCGCGCATCGTGAGGAGATCCTCAAGCAGGCTGAGAAAGCATTCCGCAATGTCAGGCCGAAGTCTACTGTCGGATACTACATCGGCGACCGCAGGGACACCGATTGCGATATCTGCGTCGCCACGGTTCAAACACTGGCTCGCGAAAATCACCTACAGAGATTCCCACCGGATCACTTCGATTACATAGTAATCGATGAATTCCATCACGCAGCCGCTGACTCGTATCTTGCGATTCTCAACCACTTCAAGCCTCGTTTTCTGCTCGGCTTGACTGCCACTCCGTATCGAACAGACAACCGGGATATCTATGATCTCTGCGACAACAACGTCATTTACGAAATCCGGCTGAAAGAAGCGATAGAGCGCGGACTCCTGGTCCCGTTTAAATACTTCGGTGTATTTGATGAAAAGGTCGACTACTCGAAAGTGCGAATCAGTAACGGCGTCTACGTAACGGAGGACCTCGAGCGTGAGCTGTCGAGAATAGAGCGTGCCGATCTGATCTTAGAAAAGTACCGGTCAATGGCCGGCGCCCGGACCCTGGGCTTCTGCGCAAGCATTCGTCATGCCGAGTATATGGCTGAGTACTTTACGAAAAACGGTATCAAGTCAGTTGCAGTTCACAGTGGGGGCACCGACTCGCCGTATGTCGTTGATCGTGCAGAAGCCATCAAAATGCTCAACCAGGGCGAAGTCAGAGTAATCTTTGCAGTAGACATATTCAACGAAGGAGTCGACATTCCCCGTCTCGACACAGTGATGTTCTTGCGCCCAACCGAGTCGTACACACTCTTCCTTCAGCAGCTCGGCAGAGGTCTCCGCATTGACGAAGGTAAGAAGTACTTGACCGTGCTTGACTTCATCGGCAATTACAAACGGGCTCATTACATCCCCTACCTCCTGGCTGGTGAGAACCCTGAGAGCATCGAAGATCATAGCGCTCCTGCCAGACATGAGGTCGAGTATCCATATGGTTGCATTGTCCAGTTTGATTTTCGCTTGCTCGATCTTTTCAAAGAGATGGCCAAGAATGACCCACTGCGAAAGCGTATGGCGGATGAGTTCAGCCGCCTAAGCCGCATACTCGGGCGCAGACCGTGGAGATTTGACATGTACGAAGGTTCGGACATCCCTATGAGATACTTCCTCCAAAACGGATGGCTGAGGTTTCTCGAGTCAGTCGATGAACTGACAGACACCGAGAGAATGTGGCTTGACACGCCGGCAGAGGAGTTCCTAAGAGAACTAGAGAAGACCTCAATGACCAAGTCGTACAAGATGCCGACGATTGACTCGTTCATAACAGCTGACGGCAATCTGTCTATGTCGGTTTCGCTTGACTTAATCGGAGAGAGATTTCGAGACTACTACGTAAGCAGCAAGGTTCATCAACAGGATCTGACAGACAAGAGCAACCGAGACTGGGCAACATGGTCTCTCAAGGAGTTCGCCAGCCTGGCGAGACGGAATCCCGTTCGGTTTCTCTCTCGCAGCCGATTCTTTCATTATGACGAGATCAACCAGGTGTTCAGTCTTGATGAATCATTGAAGCCCTATGCCGGGCCGGAACTCGCTCTCCACATCAAAGACATCCTGAGATATCGGGGAACGGACTACTTCAGGAAACGGTATCGCGAAGATCCGATCGGCAACAAGAAGGGATCGCGCAGACGCAGGCATTGACCGCGACGCTGGCATTGGACGGCAACAGGACAAGCGTCCACCGCGGGCAGAAACCCATCGATCCAGAGGGCGACAAGAACTCAAGCAAAGGAGCACGCAAATGCCGCATTACAACAAACTGGTGAGAGATAGAATACCCGAGATCATCGAGAGAGACGGCAAGAGGCTCTCCACCAGGATCCTCGACGAGGATGAGTATGTATCGTATCTAAACGAGAAGCTCAAAGAAGAATTGGCTGAATACCTCAAGTGCGAAGAAACGAAGGATCAGATAGAGGAACTCGCTGACATGCTTGAGGTGATCCTTGCACTCGCTGAGGTCANGGGAGTAACCGCGCAAGAACTCGAAGCAGTGCGAAGGCAGAAAGCCGACAAGCGAGGTGCGTTCAATGAGAGGATTCTTTTGGAGTGGGTGGAGGATTGACACGAAATCATCTAGGAGTTGAGCCCTGCCTGGATAGGAGTCAGCCGTACGGTCGACAAGCTCCTTGATGACTTCAACGCAGTCGATTTCGTCATGGATGACGAAATCACACGGCAGGCCTATGTACTTAGCCTCTGTACGAAGCATGGATGCACATAACCCGTGGAACGTCTGGATCCTGACCAATTCGGCAGACTCAGGGTAGCGTCCTCTCGCCCTTTTGCGTATCTCGTTGCAGGCCCTGTTCGTGAATGTGAGACCCAGTATGCGTTCAGGTTGGATTCCAGAGGCGATCGCATTGGCCACTCGCTCTGCAAGGACAAGGGTCTTGCCTGTACCCACAGGCGCCATAACCAGCAGACCTCCGTGAGTATGCTCGGCTACCCGGCGCTGAGCGTCATCGAGTCTGATCTGTTTTGTGGACACCTTAGCCCCCCTGCAACACATGTCGGCTATACAGCGTACAGTCCCCCGTTCTCATATAATGACGAATCCATCTCATCGATAAATCGCGACTGTGGGCGAGGTGCTATGAGGATCAGAGAGGTCTTAGCCCTAGTCATTGCGACATACAGCAAACGCCTCTCCACTGCCAACCACTCTTCTAGATCCTCCTCAGCACTATCCGCTGGTTCGTGCTCAGGAAGAACGCCTTCGGACAGCCCGGTCACTATCACGAGTCTACCCTCTCTTGAGGTCACTCTTGAATCCATATCGAGCACTAACGATAGAAGTCCCTCTTTGGCTTCTCCCAGGCCAATGGCCTGACGACACGCCGATGGCTTTCTGTCTGGGGTTTCTCTATCCCAATCCTAACGCTGTCGAACACTCCTTCATCCACCCAAGGACGAGGTGGTGTTCGGGGATGTATGTGGACAGCTTGTAGAGACCAGAAGTTTACCTCGCCAGTCTCGTTGCATGGGAAACAATATGCCCTAACTACGCGGTTATCTGGAACATCCACCCCATTTGCTCCCATAAACCGGCAATCCCTTGCCGGTTTCGAGGCTGTTCTGGTAAAATATAGGTTGATCTACTGACCTTTGATGTCTTGGCTAATGGGGCGTGGATCACTTCTTGCCACCGCTATCTCTGACGCCAGGCAAAGAAATGCTCAGACATAGGTCAACTCGCTCATTACACGATGTGTCGGCCAAGCTATGACCAACAACTGAATAAGACGGCCTTTATCATTTGCTTTCTAAGGGCGTCTTTCTACTACGGATCCGAGCAAGTGATCGCCAATGAGGCGACCTTCGTGTAAAGCACTTCGGGGCAAGCGGAAACACTGGGGCAAAAGAGAGAAGCTAGGCTGGCATCAGAGCTTCTATCTAGGCTGACATCTAACCTTTCATATGGTAGAGTTTATTAGTATACCAAAGATGGTTATTCATAGAGGTGGGAAGATCCATGGCATCATCAGCGCAGAGGTTTCAGACGGTCTTACAAACATTGGGCATCGAGACACGGGCGATCGAACTCCCGCAGTCCACTCGAACAGCGAAGGAAGCAGCAGCAGCCATTGGCTGTGAGATAGCACAAATCGCGAAGTCGCTCATCTTTCGTCGACTTGACACAGATCAGCCAGTATTGGTGATTGCAAGCGGCTCCAATCGGGTAGATGAGCAGGTCGTGTCGGACCATCTGAAGGCAGAGATCACGATGGCCGATGCAGAGTTTGTGCGGTCTTCTACAGGCTATGCGATAGGCGGTGTTCCACCATTTGGCCACGTTACACCAATCGAAGACGTCGTCATCGACCAAGATCTCTTCAACTTCGATGTCGTATGGGCAGCTGCAGGCACGCCACGCTCTGTCTTTCCGATAAGCCCCCAAAGGCTAGTGGAGATCACGGCAGGGCAGTCGCACAGAGTCACTAAGGGTAAGAAGCCATAGTCGAGGCTGTTCAGAGGAAGCACCCTCACGAACATCACCCACGCGGTCAGAGATCTCAGTATGCTGGCTTTGGCTTCCGGCTCAATGACCAAGTTGTTGCCATCGAACTCAACGACCATTCACGATATCGGTTTTCAATAAAATCTTATGTATGGTTGTAGTCACCTTGTCTGGTTGTCATTCCCGGATTCGTCGCTGACGCGTGATCTCCTACCCAAGAGCTTTCCCGTGTCAGTCTCTTCCCATCGGAAAAAAAGGTGCCCGAGAGAGGAAATAACCACCTGTCCACCCGGAACAATCATCCATTTTGCCTCAATCAACTGGGAATTCAAAACCTGAACAGGTAACTACTGGGTAGATATTGACTTCGCTGACGATCATCTGTGTCTCTGCCAATGGAGTATGGATCCTTTCTTGCCACTTGCATCGGCAGGGCCATGAGAAGAAAACGCCCAAACACAGACCAACTCTCCTGAGCCTCAACTCAAGGTATCAGTCCAGGAATCATCCGGGAAGCTTCAGATTGCTCCCTAAGGCACCATAGCAAGCTTCCCAGGACGTCTATTCGCATGCTTGGATATCCACTTGACTCTGATTGACTCTCGAAGACATGTGTTAACCTCGGAAGGGCATTTTGCTGTCACCGATTCAGGCGGGTGATCAACAAGAAATGACCTTACTCTGGCCAATACGGAGCCGCTTCCTGTCCAGCGCCGCACGTCCTCACCAGCTAAGCTCGATCAGCCTGCGGCGTCCCTTGATGGAAGAACAGTTGCCACTCGTTGTTCCGTCTCTGCCAGAGTGAGCTCCGCCACGACCAAGTTATCTTGCCAGTGTCGTGGGTTCTGATAGCGGCCCTGTATGTGANGAGGACGACATCAGGTGCCATCTGCCTCGCCTCGAAATCAGTAGCCTGATAGTCTGGTCCCTCGCTCTGAGGCAAAAACCTAAGCATATCCTGCTTCGTGTACCTCTTGCCGGATATACCAAACTCGATGAAGTCATCTGCGAGCAGTTCGCTGATTCTGTCCGGAGAGCGGCGCACCTCAGGTTGCAATAGCTCTGTCTCCAGTCGCTCAATCAGTTCTGCGAGTTCACGATCCATGNCTGCCTCCCATCGTTACTACCCTCCATGACCGCCACCTCCCGCGGCCACTATCCCACATCATTCTCTCATAGGCCCCTATCTCAGACGATTCTTTCAAACCTCACCGCGATGTACGGCTTCGCGGGGAGGTCAAGTCTGAACTTGCCAACACAGTTCTCATCTGGTCCTAGATACCTAGGCACTACTAACCAGGAGTCCCAATATGCCTTCCTCGAGTTGTCTCTTGTCTGGAGNGATGCTANCTATACAAGACCCTGTGGGTGAACACCGCAAGAGCCTTAGTCATTGATGTAAAAATCTATGTTATTCAGTCCGTGATAGTAGTTGCCCTTGCTCGCGGTGAACTTGATCAGTGCGAAGTCCGGATCCGTGACACCTTGAGGGTAGTACCTCTCCATTCCATCAGCCCAGAATTCCTTCTTCTCAAGATCGTGAGAAACGTCCGCCCTTCCAGTCAGCAGCAGACCCTCGAAGGTCTTCTCGTCGTAGAAGTACAGGCAAGCATTGGGGTTTCTCTGTATTTGCGCTGCCCGCTTGGACGATGTGTTGGAGCAAAACCAGAACTCCTTCAACCCGTTGGCGGCCGTCTTGATCATCGCCTTAGCCTGAGGAAACCCGTTCTCGTCGACCGTGCCCAAGACCCCTGTGAAACTTCGGTCAACGAGGGCTAACGACTTATCGATTATCTCGCTCTTCACTTTTCATCCCTCCAGTCTTTGAACACCGGTTGCCCTGCTCTCAGCATCTCGAATAAAGCCTCCTTGCATCCTCCATGCTCCAGCAACTCAAGAGTGACAATGCCGTGCCGAGCAGCGACGGCATTATGCTACACAAGAGACCTTGTTGTTCTTTTTGAGATTCCTGTCAGCGGTCCCTCCTCTATTCCACATCTCTCCTTCCACTTCCTTCCGCCTCTCCAGCTGTCTTTTACCTATATATTTCCGGTTATCCTCAAAGGAATCCAAAGATCGGTGACGAAAAAGTCCAAAAGCCCAGTTTTACCCAAAAACGACACTGCTAACGGTCGCATCATTGCAGAGCTAGGCCTATCGCAGCTTGCATACAGGAGCTCAATACTAAAGAAGTTCTCGACAGCAGGATGGCGAGCCGATGTTGTCAACTCGATGGTCTACTTCGCTGCCGACGTCTATAGGGTACCGCAGGAAGTTAGGATTTTGAGGTATGGAGGCTGTCATGATGGCCCGCAGTATTCCCGAAATCACATCGTTCATCAGCGAGGTAGAACGAGTTGCAGGACCCGAGGTCGCTGCAACCGTAGTCGGAGAGAGTGTTGTCGACTCCGGCTCAAAGCCAAAGGATAGGGCACTCTGGTTAGCTGCGGCTATCAAGAAACTCCGCGGCAGTGTCGACCCTGAGGCCTATCGGCAGATCATGCGAGGCTGTGGCGCTCAGTGCGCACGCCAACATCGAGCCGTCAAGACTACTCTGGAGAGGCGACGGAAGTACCAATCCCTAGAAGAGTTCCTGCTGGAAGAGCAGAAAGATCCACCTGCTGGAACCAGACTCGTGGTTGAAGGGCGAACGATATATCAGTACTACTCACCTACCAAGGCAAAGGAACGCCAGAAATGCTTCTGCCCGGTAATGCGGCATCTCCCGGAAACTAAAACCGCTCCATCTGGTTACTGCGAGTGCTCAGGAGCCTACCTCGAGACGGTCTGGTCGGCAATCCTGGGAGAACCTGCCAAGGTTGAGGTATTGGAGACATGCTTGACTGGAGCGCAGGAATGCGTGTTCCGGATTAGGCCCAAGAACAGCGGCTAGTTCGCGACAACACGAGTCGCAACAACGCGTTGTTCTGGCAGGAGAAATCAGCTTTCCAGGACTGTCTCCTTCGTCAAGACCGGAGGCTCACCGAACCCCACCGCTGCGAAGTCCCTGTAGGGCAAACGAGGCAATGCCGAGGATGTCCTTTGCTGGCCAATAGCGTTTTCGCCACTCATCGCAGAGAGAGGCTCTTCTTACTTCTTCTGCGGCTCGTCGCTCTGGCTCAGGCCCTCCTTAATCCCCTTTGCAACTGCCTTGGTAAAGGACTTGACGCCTGGCTGGGTCTTCTCACCCATGTAGTTCACTACGTCCTTTGCGACAGGTGCAGTCTCACCTGCGACATAACGAGCAACAGTCCCCAAGAAACCAAGCTTCGTCAAGAAACCACCGATACCTAGGAGGGGCAAACCTACAAAGGCACACCAGAAGTACCGGGGCGTTGAGAACCCGCCAAATGACGAGAAGAAGCTCGCAAGGCCTATCACAGTGAATACGAGACCGGGTCAATAGAGTAATGATCCCAACGACTCTCAGCACCGACCGCATAGTGGCGTGCTGCGGTGTCTAAAGCCTATCTCCACCCATCTAGTCAACTCCTTTCCTGCCTAGAAATGCCTAGTCTCATCCAGCTAGTCTCATCAGCCGAGTACCCCTCTATCAGTAACACCGAACCGATGTGCTACTTCTTCCGAAATCGATTCCCCGTGTTCGCATAGATCAACCCACCAATAATGACGGCTGAGAACAACACCCAAGACGCAGTGATCCAAGGTACTGGGAGATCCTCAAAAAATGGAAGTGCAACAAGCGGNAGCAGAAGAGCAGCTCCAGCGAGCATCATCAGGTTTCCTATGCCCCTAGTCAGCGCTTCTTCATCGTACTTGGCCTTCTCGTGCTTCGGCATTGTATTGTAGCCTGCGATGAGCCAGCCCGCCTTCGCAACCCGTGCTATCAGGCCGAGCAGAAACACGGCTGCTCCGCCAAGTGCATTAGCTATCCACATTGACAACCATCTCCAACAGAAACGATGCTACCCTTCATCTGCAGTGCCCTCTCCAATCCCTGGCTCAGTCTCACCTCTCCGAAACAGCGCCTATAGTCAGTAGTATGTTCGCGTACCAACGCTGGTCACCGGTAGCTACTGCGAGAGCCAAGTCGGAGCCCTTGGCTGCGTCGTAGAAGTCATGTCGACCGAGGGGCTGCAGAGGCACGTCTCCTCCCAGTAGGGCTCTGAACTCCGAGAATATGGGCGGCTCGCCACCTTCATCCGGCCTCATGACATGTGCTGCCTCTACTGGTATCGCACTCAGTATCACGTCCAGCACTTCGGTAACCTTTACTATTCCCGGCGCCAAGTTGAGAAACACCAGATCAGCCACTGGGTTTGTAGCAGTCGTAAACGGATAGTTGCCGTCAGCAATCAACACCTTCGAACCGTGTCCTGCAGCTGCCAAGCTCCTTAGAATGTCGGGGTGAATCAGCTTTGTCTTTAGCATGCGTATCCCTCCATCACCTTTATCTGTCACGTTTCGTGAACAGCCTAAGCACGCGCTCGATTAGAGAAATCCGCCCCTTGGGCGCTCTAGCCGTTTTGGCGGCTTTAGCAGTCCTAGTTCTGCCGACAGAAGCTACCGGTGCTCTAGTCGCCGCGGCCTGGGCAGCAGGTGCCCGCCCTTCATGGCAGTCCAATAGGTGTTTGAAGTAGTAAACGCCGTCTTCATCCTTGCACGAAAGCAGCTGCAGAGCCGCTCTCACATCATACCTGCCTCGATGCGCCCTTCCGGGCTTAATACCGTGGTCCTTGAGTAGATTCTGCAGCCCTCTTGACTCGAACCCCTTCTGTATCCAGGGAATTCCCCTCATTGAGCACAGCCACGTCTTGTCCGCAGCTTCTGGGTAGAGCCGCTCCACGAATCCGCTGTCAAAGGGAGCGTTGTGAGCCACCAAAAACTCTGCCTGGCTCATCAACTCAAGGATCCGTCCATCGTCAAGGCGCTTGCCCCTTACATCGTGATCGCGAATACCATGAACTTCTGTTGCCTTAGCCGGAATGGGCCTGCCCGGATCCCTCAGTCCGACGTACTCGTCGACTACGCCTTTGATCCGGCCACTAGTGCGGTCGAATGCGAAAAGCGCAGTCGCAAACTCCACAACCTCGTCAGACTGCGGACTCAACCCGGTCGTCTCGACATCGACAAAAGCTGCGAGCCCGCACTGCTCGCCCACCTGAGGAGTATAGCGTTGTAGCTCTATCGGCATATGTTACCTTCGTTGCTCATCGAGGATTCGCTGCAAAACGGGTTCCAAGTTGTCCAAGCACTGTTGCCCAATGGCACCCATTGCTACCTCAGTCATCGCAGTGATGACAGTTGACAGGTATTCCTGAGGCACTAAGATGTCGCCCAGACTGTCATCATCTGCGCCCGCCACAACTGTCAGTATGTCAGCCAACTCATGTCGTCAGCACACCCTCTAGACCACCTCGTGTCTAGCAATCGCCTATATAATTCCCTATACTTCCATGAAGTCCTTGGTGTGGTCTCATGTCTCGCGTACTCGAGATATGGACATCAAACCTCCACTACGCCCAGGGAATACGCACCCAGTAAGAATCCAAAACAAGGCGGGTCATCCGACTCGCCCTCCTTTAAGCTACCGACTGCCGATATGGCTCTGAGTAGGTTTGCGGGAGAACGGAGCTGGCAAAGGTCTCAGAGTAACTAATCGAAGAAGATGCTACTCGCAGAGCTTGGCTCTCAGGTACCGTGGACATTGGGAATACCATCTATAGTGCAGAAAAGAGCTCAGCAAACAGCAGCCTGAGATCCCTCACGGCCTTCGGCCGGACGCTCTCGAGGAACCCTATCAGCATAGCGCCACCTGCGTAGAAGGACACGCGTGTAAACGGTGATGAGTCGTCGATCAGATCTCCCGCAAGGTTCAACGGAAGCCCGAGATAGGCGCGGATCTTGTTCTCAATGTATCTAGCGAAACCTTCCTTCCACTCTTGCCAGACCATATACTCAATTGAGTGTTTGTCCAGAGTATCTCCAAGTGACTTCCTGCACTCCAAGACTGATTCGTAGTCTGAGCCCTTCGGAGACACTGAGCCTGAGCTACTCTGCCTGTCACCCTTCTCGCCCTCGCCTTCGTGCGCGCCGATGTCCACACCCTTTAAGGCCTCTTTCACTGACTTCAGCAGCGCCGAGTACCTGTCGCGGACTCGCGGGTCTTGATACGGAAAAGGGTAGTTGATTTCCCACATGCAGTCCTTCGCAGCCATGGCCTTTACTGCAACATCTAGCGACCGCTTGAGGTCAATCTCACACTCTTCGAACTGGTAGCAGTGCACAAACTCGTGAAAGATCTCTACGTATCCGTCCATCGTAGAAAACACATCGGCCGTAACGACACAAGCCATCATGCCCTCTAGGCCATCCAGTGGAAACGCCGCCCTGACCTT
>JGI24713J26584_10002695_pt1 | contig 12066 bp, 11 predicted proteins | sample BioPla4DNA1_FD_26584 | JGI IMG/M metagenome (IMG submission 26584) | reverse complement strand
CTGGAGGGACGTATGGCGTGCGGCGTGGGGGCCTGTCTGGGCTGCAGCCATCCGGTGCTGAAGGATGGAAACCGCAGTTATGCTAAAATCTGCAGTGATGGNCCGGTATTTCGNATAGGTGAGATGCTGTTGCACAATGGGGATGTGAGGTGAATANTACGGACAGGAAAGCCAGGAAAAAATCCCGGATTACTCCGGATTTAAGGGTAAATCTGGGAGGCATAATCCTCAACAATCCGATCACCGTCGCTTCGGGGACCTTTGGCTACGGGATGGAGTATGAACCGTTTATGGATATAGCATCACTTGGGGCTGTCATTGTCAAGGGGACCACCCTGGAGCCGCGAGCGGGGAACCCACCTCCCCGGATATGCGAAACCCCGTCCGGTATGTTAAACGCCATCGGTCTCGAGAATCCCGGGGTTNAGGCTTTTATCAACCAGCACCTGCCGGTGCTGAGAAGCCGCAAGACTACAGTAATCGTCAATATTGCAGGNAATACGGTGGAGGAATACGCTGAGCTGGCAAGAACCCTGGACGGTCAATCCGGGATTGCCGGGCTGGAACTTAACATATCATGTCCCAACGTCAAACAGGGTGGGCTTCAGTTCGGGACCGATCCGGTTATGGTACAGGAGCTGGTAGCAGCCGTGAAGTCCCAGACTTCGCTCCCGGTCATGGCCAAGCTTTCGCCCAATGTCACGGACATAGTTGCCATAGCCAGAGCGGCTGAGCGCGGCGGCGCAGACTGTCTGTCGCTGATCAACACCCTCCTGGGCATGGCGATTGATATTGAGAACCGTAAACCTTTTCTGGCCAATACCTTCGGAGGCCTTTCCGGTCCGGCCATCAAGCCGGTGGCCTTACGCATGGTCTACCAGGTGGCCTCGGAGGTACCACTCCCCATTATGGGTATGGGGGGCATCACCGACACCCGCGACGTAATCGAATTCCTCATGGCCGGGGCGACCGCCGTATCTATTGGCACTGCCAATTTCGTAAACCCGCTGGTGACCCAGGAGGTCCTCGCCGGTCTGCGGGACTACATGGAGCAAAACCAAATCACCAGCGTTCAAGAGCTGATTGGTGCCGCCCTGCCCCAAGGACTGCCGAAGAAGGGCAGCGCTGAGTTAACATAATATTGCAGGAGGTCGAAGGGTGCAGGCTAAAGAACGCATTATTCTGGCATTGGATGTTGACAGTGAAGAGAAAGCCCTGAGTCTCGTAGAAATGCTCCATCCTCATGTGGGGCTGTTTAAGGTGGGCATGCAGTTATTCAACAGTGTCGGGCCGGACATCATTCATCGGATCCACGACCGGGGGGGCGAGGTCTTTCTGGATCTCAAGTTTCACGATATCCCCAATACGGTGGGTGCGGTGTCACGGGTGGTAGCCGGAATGGGGTGTATGATGTTTAATGTCCACTGCGCAGGCGGCCGCGAAATGATGGAAGCCGCGGCCGGAGCCGTTCGGGAAGCGGCCGTGAAGCTGGGCATTTCCCGTTCCCGGGTTCTGGGGGTTACCGTGCTTACCAGCCTGTCCCAGTCCCAGTTCAATGCTGAACTGGGGATCCCCGGAGCGATTCGGGACACCGTGGTAAGGTGGGCAGTTATGGCCCAGGATTCGGGACTTGACGGGGTAGTAGCTTCACCGCATGAAGTGCGAGCCATAAGAGAGAGATGTGGGCCCGATTTCTTGACCGTGACTCCGGGAGTAAGGCCGACCTGGGCGGATACCCAGGACCAGAAGAGGGTTACCACTCCCCGGGAAGCTGTGGAGTTCGGAGCCGACTACCTGGTTATTGGGAGACCCATCACCGCATCCCCGGACCCGGTAGCCGCAGCACAAAAGATTACTGCCGAATTGGAGGATTAGCACTTGAAAAGAGAAAAGATCATGCAGATATTCTTGCAAACCGGGGCCCTGCTGCAGGGCCATTTTATACTTACCTCAGGACGCCACAGCAGTCAGTATATGCAGTGCGCGCGGGTTCTACAGTACCCGGATCACACCGAGACCCTGGCCCGTATTATTGCCAGGCACTATAACAATGAGCGGATCGACACAGTTATTGCTCCCGCTGTGGGGGGAATCATCGTTGCCTATGAGGTAGCCCGCCAATTGGGAGGAAAAGCTATTTTTTGCGAACGCCAGGATGGGCGCATGATGCTGAGGCGCGGTTTCTCCATTGAACCCGGACAGCGGGTTTTGGTGGTGGAGGACGTTATTACCACCGGAGGCTCGGTACAGGAAGTTATTGACGTGGTGCGTGAGTGGCAAGGAGATGTGATCGGGGTCGGGGTTCTGGTGGACCGCAGCGGTGGTAAGGTTGATTTCGGAGTTCGGACCGAAGCCGTGCTCTCCCTGGAGATTGAGTCCTTTTCGCCTGAGGATTGTCCTCTGTGTCGCGAAGGGAAGACGCCCGCAGTCAAACCGGGCAGCAGATCGCTCTCTGAAACTAAAGGGTTTCATAGGGAGACCCGTTTATATCCGTGGCAAAAATAGTCCGGCCTGGATGTAGACCTCGTTGGGGATGTAACGGCCGGTCACAACCTTGCTCACGCGCAAGCCGGCTGATAGGCGGCTTTTTAAAAGCGGCGGTTCCCTTCACATCTTCAATCGGCGGCAGTTTTTAGTATGGCCGGCAGCCGGGGATCCGAAGGGTTGATAAACACCGTCCAGTAGTTGTCATATATCACCATGCCCGGCCGGGAACCCCGCGGCTTTTTTACCTGTGAGCGGAAGGTGTAATCTACCGCCACCTTTTCGGCATCCTTGCCCCGGGAATAGTAGCCTGCCAGAATCGCGGCTTCCTCCAGGGAGCTGACCGGAACCTCATCAATGCTGGCAACTGAGGGAGGCAGTTCCAGGATGACGTGGGCCCCGGCATAGCCCTGGGCGTGAAGCCAAAGATCCGTTTTTCGTGAGGTCTTCAGGGTTAAGGCCTCGTTCTGGCGGTTGTTTTTGCCCACCCAAATGCATAACCCATCGGTTGACATAAAACGGCGGGGACTGGAAGCTGCAGGCCGGCTCCTGGAACGTGTTTTGGGCCTGGCAAAACCCTGTTCTTCCAGTTCGTCGATTATTTCCTCTATTTCCTCAATGGTTGACGCCTTATCCAACGATACCTGGATTGACTCCAAATACCTTATGTCCTGGCGATTGTATGCGATTAGCTCCTCCAGCCGGTTACGAGCTTTCTTGGCCTTTGCATACTGCTTGAAATACCTTTGAGCATTCTGCTGGGGTGTTAGATGAGGCTGCAGCTCAATTTCCGTTTCCCCCAGTCCGTCAAAGTTGGGCAGTATGACCTTTGACTGCCCTTTGGGTATCTGGTAGCCGTAGGCTGTCAGGAGTTCACCATAGACTTTAAGGATTTCGCTTTTTTGGGCCTGTTCCAGATCACCCTCCTGAAAAAACAGCTTCCTGTACGCTTTGTCGAGCAGGGTCTTAATATTCCGGCTGATATTGGCCCGCAATGATTCAAATCTGATCTGGGCTAGTCTCTGGTTATAAAAAGTATCCATGGCCAGGTTAAGAGAGTCATAGCTAACCAGATTTTTGTTCTCCGGGCGCACCGGGATGAATGAAAAGAATTCTTCCGGACCATTCGCACCCTCCACCAGGGTAGGATTGGTTTCCGAGATCAGAGTGGGAATTATATTAAAAAAGAGGTTTGACAACTCATAGTCACCACACTCCCCTACGGGGGAATCGGGTTCAATCCCTGCCAGGCTGCACAATTCCCGGCAGGTAACCGGACTGAAGCCCTTCAGGGTGCGAAAAAGTGCAGTGGAAATGGTGGATGAATGGTTGCTGTCGGACCAGAGGGACTGGTAGAACATGGAATAGTCGCATGTTGTTGGATTCAGCTTATCCTGCGATGGAGGCGGTACGTATTCCACTCCGGGGTGAACCTCCCGATGGCTGCTCAATTCATGGCCGTATCTCTTCATTCCGTCCACTATAATATTCTTGTGCGGATCGATCAATACTACATTGGCGTTCTTACCGGTAAATTCGCATACCAGGACCTTTTCCTGCCATTCCATCAGATCGTTCAAGGCTGCAACCTTTAACCATACAATCCGGTCAAAATCCTGCTGGACAAATCCCAGGATCTTCGCCCCTTCCAGGTGCTTGCGCAGCAGCATGCAGAAAGCCGTGGGCTGAGCCGGATTCTCACCACGTTCCCGGGAAATGTACATGCGTGCCCAGCGTTGGTTTATGGAGATTATAAGGTGAGAGCTGCCTCTTTTCTGCCTTATCACCAGGGTAAGCTGATCCCTTTCCGGTTGATATATCTTCTCGATCCGCTGACCGGCCAATTGTTGATTAAGCTCTCTCACCAGGTGGCTGATCGCCAATCCATCAAAGGGCATGATGTGCTCACCTCTGTCTTCAAAGTATAGACGGTTGCCGGAAATCGTACAACTGTACCGTGAAGTATAACGGAATATATTGAGAGTGAGAAGGTTTGAAAAAAGTATGATAAAATCGAAAAAGATGCCGAAAACGATTTTGGATGGATGGGGGTTTTTATGAGCCTGGAAATGGTAAGAGCCTTGTACCATGATATCCTGAGAAAGATTTTACTTCTTGAGGTTGAAAAGAAAGCGACTTCCCGGAGAATTCTTATCCAGAAATCGGAACGTGAACGGCTTCCCCTCATCAGAGATTTTCTCCAGGCTGATTTGTCGAAACACCGCCTGCTGGAGCAGGCAGCGGTTAGTGCCATGCAGAACCATGTCGATGAGGTGCTGGAGCATATCGGCCAGCTCTATCCGTCAAGAGGCGGCATTTCACAGATTGAATGTATCAGGGGTGAATCGGCTCGATGCGAGAAAATGCTGGTGCTGGTCTGTAAAGAGATTAAGCATCCCAAAACCTGTACTTTTTTTGAACGTCGCGTCCTGAATGACATAAAGAGGTTTGTGATTGATCAGGCTCGTGAATACGCGCGCACAGATTTATGATGCTTTCCAAAACCGAGAAATCCTATCAGTCCCGCCTGCCCTTAAACCACCGGCTGATACTATGGAGAACACGGGTTCAGAAGTACAGGAAACCCTTAAAGGAGGAATCGATTATTCGATGAAAAAAACTGTACTGGAGAGCCAGGAATGGCAGGAAATCATGGAAAGAGAGAAAGAGATCGGGCCTGAGGCGTTGTTGGAGGAGATACTGGAGCAGCGCACCTGGACCAACAGCGAGATACTATGGACAATCAGGAGGATGATCTTTTACTACGCCCTGCATGATAAGGTCCTGCAGCGTGCACCGGTTGAACGCATATTTGAAAATTTCGTCAGCATGATGCGCGGGTTCTATATGATTTTTGATCAGGCCAACCCTGATCTTGACGACAATATACGCAGCTACATCTCGGCTAAAATCGCCGATGCCACCTGGGGAATTAATGCCGGAACGCGTTATTACTTATCCAAGATAAGTAAATAGTTTCTATTAATGTCTGATAATTAGCAGGAATTTGACGGTAATAAGCGAAAATTAGAATCAGAGGATTAGAGCGAATTCGGGGGGAAGGTGTGGGAAAGGCCATTCCCAATTGTACCAGGAACGTCGAATTTTCCGGGCGTTCTGGCAGGTATTGTGATCCTGACTGTTCACCTTGAACTCACCATCGAGATTGATTCGGACTCAAATACATACCATTTCTGAGCAGGGGCTTTCTCACGGCAGCCATTCCTTGGGGGGCAGGGGGGTAGTATGACATCAGTTAAGGGAAAGATAATCAGCCGGATCGTTAAGATGGAGGAGCGTATTAACAAGTGCAGCCGCTGTAAAGATGTTAGGGTATGCTGTTGCCGTCCCGCGACGGGAAAAGGAGATATAGAGGCCAATATCCTGCTTGTTTTTGCCAGCGAGAGCGAGGTGGCTGACCGGAGCGAATTAATTCGGATGAGACAGGAGATATCTTCCATGTCGGGGGATGGTTCCGGAGTGTACCACACCTATATGGTGAGGTGTCAGCCCCGGATATGTAACCGCCGCAAAAACCAGGCGGTACTTTTTGACGGGAGCTTGATCGATACCGAGAACAGGTGTCTTCTTTCCCGTGAACAGTGTGATGCTCTTCTCGCCCAACCGGATGACCAGCAGACCATGAACTGCCTGCATTTTCTTCTGGAAGAGATCGAGATACTGGCGCCGAAGCTGATTATTACCGTGGGGGAAAGAACCTATCAGTATGTTTTTCGCGCTTTTGGGATATTTGATCCTTTTCAGAAGCCTTTTGCCGATAACAAAAACAGGCTGTTCCGTTCATGTGATTACCTGTTTTTGACGGCAGAATTGCCGCCTCCCGGCTGCGAGCATCCATTTGCAGAACTGAGCAGCATCTTAAGACTGATTACCAAGCGTTGACCGGCGCCGAGTCGATCAGACTGGACTGTTGTTGCGCGGCCGCTTCCTCTATTGATTGGTTGAAGCTGCAGGACAAAGGTGAGCTGATGAATCTCTCTTAGATGTATACTGCGTGTTGTTTCTGGTCGGCCATAATTCCCGCTATTTGACTTATCCTCCTTAATGACTATCATGCCATCGGTAGTTCTTTAACGCATTCCTTGTGAATAAAGATTCCAAAAAGGCTGAAGGATGAATCTGGGAATGCAAAAGACAGAATGGCATGCAAAAACCGTTCCTGAGACAGCTCGTCAATTGAAGACATCTCTTGAAACCGGGCTTACCTCGGAGAACGCCAGGCAGAGGTTGGAGGTCGGCCGTAATGTCGTGGCCGAGGGGGAAAGACCCAAACCGCTTTCCATCCTGGCGTCACAGTTTACCGACACCATGGTGCTGGTTTTGCTGGCGGCTACCCTGTTATCGGCTCTGCTGGGTGACCTGATTGATGCCCTCACTATTTTGACCATAGTCATCATCAACGGCATATTGGGGTTCATACAGGAATACCGGGCGGAGAGGTCATTGGAAGAGATCAAAAAGCTTTCGTCACCATATGCCGTTGTTATCCGGGACGGTAAACGAAAGCGGATACCGGCTGAAGAAGTGGTGAAGGGAGATATCGTGGAGATAGAGGCCGGTGATCGTGTACCCGCCGATATGCGGCTCGGCCAGGCTGCCAGCCTGGAAATAGAGGAATCCTGTTTGACCGGGGAATCCCTGCCGGTGCCAAAAACAACCGAGGTGTTGACCGAGCCGGGGATACCGTTAGGGGACCGGTACAATATGGCTTATATGGGTACGGTAGTAACCCGCGGCCGCGGCCGCGGTATTGTAGTGGCTACGGGTGCAGAAACAGCTATGGGCGAGATCGCCCAAATGATTAAGGAGCCCACCGATCAGACCACCCCTCTGCAGCACCGGCTTAACAACCTGGGCCGGATTCTTATTGTGATCTGTCTGGGTGCATGTTTAGCGGTCATGCTTATGGGTCTTGCCCGGGGTGAAAACCTGATGCGCATGATCATGGCCGGAATCAGCCTGGCGGTGGCGGCGATACCGGAAGGTCTGCCGGCCATAGTAACGGTGGTTTTGGCCCTGGGAGTTCAGCGCATGGCCAGGCGTCGCGCCATAGTACGCAAACTCCCGGCGGTGGAAACCCTGGGATGCACAACGGTCATATGCTCCGACAAGACCGGCACCCTGACCAAAAATGAGATGACCGTCCGGGTACTGGCAACCATTGATAACGAGGCGTTGATTACCGGTGAAGGTTACGCTCCCGAGGGCGAGTTCATTGTGGACGGGCGTCGTGAATCCCTTAAGGACCCGGGTCTGCAGATGGCGGTGGAGATTGCCTACCACTGCAACCATGCGGAAATCGTTAAGGAAAATGGGCGCTGGATGGTGCAGGGCGATCCAACCGAAGGGGCCTTACGGGTTATGGGGAAGAAAGCGGGTCTCACCAGGCCCCTGCCGGTAATGCGGGAAGTGCCTTTTGACCCGGAACGAAAAATGATGAGCGTGGTGGTCCGCAGCGGGAAGGGTTACCGGCTTTTATGCAAAGGCGCCCTGGATATCCTGCTGAACAACTGTTCCCAGATCAGAACCGCCCGGGGGGTGCAGCCAATGAGTCCCGGTCATCGCGCCCGGTTTCTAGAACGACAGGAGGCGTGGGCTCTGCAGGCATACCGGGTTTTGGCTCTGGCTTACCGGGATATTTCGGAGACTGAACTCAGAACTCTCACCGATGAGAAACTCGAGAGCCATATGTGCCTGGTGGGGATCTGCGGTATCGTGGACCCGCCCCGCCCCGCTGCCCGGTCAGCCGTGGCCGACTGTGAACGGGCGGGCATAGTACCGATAATGATTACCGGAGACCACCCGGCCACTGCCCTGGCGGTGGCCAGGCAGATCGGGATATCTGACAGCCGGGAAGCCATCGGGCCCGATGAAATTGACCGCCTGTCATTAAAAGAACTGGCGGAGAGAGCTCTAAAAGTCCGGGTTTTTGCCCGGGTTTCCCCCCAGCACAAACTCAAGATTGTAAAGGCCTTGCGAAGCAGAAACCATGTAGTAGCTATGACCGGTGATGGAATCAATGATGCCCCGGCCTTAAAAGAGGCGGACATCGGTGTAGCTATGGGGATTGCCGGAACTGAGGTAACCAAGGAGGCTGCGGATATGGTTCTGGCCGACGACGATTTTTCAACCATTGTGGCCGCCGTCCACGAAGGCCGGGCCATATACGATAACATCCGCAAGTTTATCCGTTACCTCCTGGGAGGGAACATAGGGGAGATCCTGACCATGCTGCTGGCCTCGCTGTTCGGCATGCCCCTGCCCTTGCTTCCCCTGCAGATACTCTGGATTAATCTGGTTACCGATGGACTGCCAGCCATGGCCTTGGGGATGGAACCGCCCGAGCCCGGGATAATGGAGAGAAAACCTCGCCCGGCCGGGGAGAGCATTTTTTCCCGTGGTCTGGGGTGGAACCTGGTGGGGAGGGGTATCTACATCGGTGTCAGTACTCTGGCGGTAATGACGATTGGAATGACCTATTCCGGCTTTCAAGGGCATGTGGACCTGGAACTGGCCCGGACCATGGCATTTACCAACCTGGTTTTCGCGCAGCTTTTCTATGTGTTTGACTGTCGTTCGGAAAGGTTTTCTCCCTTTGAACTGGGGTTTACCAGCAATCCATTCCTGGTACTGGCTGTATGCTGCTCGGTAATCATGCATCTGGCCGCCATTTACTACGCCCCGTTCAATCCAATATTCGGCACCAAGCCGCTGGAAGGCTGGGCCTGGTTGGTTATTATTACTGTAACCGGGGGGGGAATGCTGGTTAGATGGTTTTTGTTCCGGATCAGAAAGACTATAATCAGACCCTCCCAATATGGTAAACTTGAGGACATAGGGACTTCAANATCATCGGTATGATGGGGGGCATTTATTTGCGGTTTACCAAAATGCATGGACTGGGCAATGACTTTGTGGTCATCGAGGACGGTGGGNCGGGCTCCATTGACTACCGGGATTTGGCATTAAGAATGTGTGATCGGCACTTCGGAGTCGGAGGAGACGGGCTCATCATAACCGGTCGTGATTCCGAATATGACATTTTCATGCGTATAATAAACTCAGACGGCACGGAGCCGGAGATGTGCGGGAATGGCATCCGCTGTGTCGCCAAATATGCCTGGGAAAGAGGTCTGGTAGATAAACCGCAGTTCAAAGTTAGAACCCTGGCTGGTCCTATTCTGCCTAAGGTTTATATAGAGGACGGGAAGGTGGTCCGGGTCAAGGTGGATATGGGGGAGCCGGTGTTAAAACCTCGCAATATACCGGTTCTGCTGGACACCAATCTAACCGGGGAGAGCATCTTGACGGCGGCCGGCCGAGATTTTACCTTCATACCGGTTTCCATGGGCAACCCTCACTGCGTAATCTTTGTGGAGGAACTGGATGCGGTCCCGGTGGCCGAATGGGGACCGGCCATAGAAAANCANCCCCTCTTTCCTCGAAAAACCAATGTAGAGTTTGTGGAGGTTCTTGGTCCCGAGGAGATGAGGATGAAGGTTTGGGAGAGAGGCGCCGGGGAAACACTGGCCTGTGGTACCGGAGCATGTGCAACCCTGGTGGCANCATCCATCACCGGGAGAACCGGGAGACAAGCAGTGATTCATCTTGCAGGAGGCGACCTTTTCATTGAATGGCAGGGCAGNAGTAATCATGTCTTCATGACCGGTCCCGCCACCGAGGTTTTCGAAGGTGAATGGAAGGCCTGACTGAATCAATCAGGTCGGCAGGATCCTTGCTTCAATAAAAAACACTATCAGGAGGAGATTTTGAGTGCAGGAAAACAGTGCGATGCGAAAACTACCCCCCTACCTTTTTGCCCGTATTGAAAAGAAGATCGAGGAAGCAAAAGAAAAGGGGGTTGACATAATTAGCCTGGGGATTGGAGATCCGGATCAGCCAACCCCGCAGCACATCATAGAACGTGCCGCCCAGGCCTTGCGGGATCCGGCCAACCACCAGTATCCCAGTTCAGTCGGGATGCTGTCATTCAGACAGGCGGTGGCTGAATGGTATCGCAGGCGCTTTGGAGTTGACCTGGATCCCAGGTCGGAAGTGGTATCCCTGATCGGTTCCAAGGAAGGTATCGGGAACATATCCGCCTGTTACCTGGATCCCGGCGATACCAGCCTGGTGCCCGATCCCGGATACCCGGTGTACGGTATCGGCGCCATTCTTAACGGGGCTGAACCATACAAGATGCCGCTCACGGCTGCCAACGGATTTCTCCCGGTTCTCTCGGATATACCCACGGAGGTTGCCCGGAAGGCCAAGCTGATGTTTATCAATTATCCCAACAACCCCACCGGAACCGTCGCCCCGGATGAGTTTTATCATGAGGTGATAGCTTTTGCCAGGGATTTTGACATCCTGGTCTGTCACGATGCCGCCTATTCCGAGATAACCTTTGACAACCACCGGGCGAGGAGCTTTTTGGAGTTCCCCGGTGCCGGGGAGGTGGGTATTGAATTCCACTCGGTATCCAAGACTTATAACATGACCGGTTGGCGTATCGGCTGGGCAGTTGGGAACCGGGACGCGGTTGATGTGCTGGGTCGCTACAAATCCAATATTGATTCCGGTGCTTTCCAGGCTGTTCAGTATGCGGCCATCGAAGCACTTTCAGGTCCCCAGGACTGTGTGGCGGCCATGCGTCGGCTCTATCAGGAGCGCAGGGATGTGGTTATAGAGGGGCTGCGCCGGATGGGATGGAGCATTGAACCCCCGCAGGGAAGCATTTATGTATGGGCACCGGTACCCCGCGGGTATGACTCNTCCTCGTTTGCGGAGGCGATTCTGGAGAAGGCCGGAGTAATCATAACTCCGGGAATAGGTTACGGTGAATACGGGGAAGGTTATTTCAGGATTGCGTTGACGGTAGATAAAGGAAAAATGGCGGTCGCGCTTGATCGAATGTATCAGGCGATTGGTAAGGTGGAATTTGATTAAGGGACGTTATCTGCCAGGGAGTGCTCGCTCATAATACCAGATATGGAAAGATAATCGGCATTAGCCTTGGAAATGGTGACGGAAAAGGAGTTTAGACATTATGATCAAAAGCATGACCGGATTTGGTCGGGGCGAAGGCTTTGCGCCGGGTTACCAGGTGACCTGTGAGATAAAAGGGGTAAATCACCGGTATTTCGATCTTAACCTCCGGATGTCACGCCGATACAACCTTTTGGAGGACAGGATCAGGGACAAGATCAAGCAGTACATCGTCCGGGGACGCATTGAGGCCTTCATAAATATTGAGAAAACGGGAGAATACAAGCGTAATATTAAGGTTGACAATGATTTGGCAATGATCTATTATAACTCTTTGAAAGATTTAGCAGAATATCTGCAAATTGAATCCTCTATAAGCATTGTCGACATCTTTAAGCTGCCCGAAGTGTTTGCCCTGGAAGAAGACGAAGANGACATAGAGAGTATCTGGCCAGGCGTTGAAGCGGCCCTNGTTTCGTCTCTGGAGGGGCTTCTCGATATGCGAGCCCGGGAAGGACAGGCTCTGGCGCAGGATATCCGCCTGAGAAATCGCCACATACTGCAGACCATAGA
>JGI24713J26584_10002694_pt1 | contig 12070 bp, 9 predicted proteins | sample BioPla4DNA1_FD_26584 | JGI IMG/M metagenome (IMG submission 26584) | reverse complement strand
ACAACGGTGTCAATATAATAGCTAAAATTCTTTCTTACTTCAGTAGCATTAACGGTTTGCATATATGTCACCCCTTCACCTCCATCGTACATTATGTACATAATGTACGCAAGGGTGATTAAATTTATTCCCTCGATCAACTAAAAAAAGAGGCCATCCTTGAGGACGGCCTCCTTTGCCTTTTAACGCAATATTAAGCAGCTGCTTGAGCCGATTTGGCAGCCTGAGCAGCTTTAGCCCAGGGCCCGAAGGGGCTGCCAACAGGCAGGACTGTTATTCCGTAGTGAGTATTTAATACCGCCGCTGCTGAACCATAGAAGGATACTATAGCGATTCCCAGCTCTGAATAAGCAGCTAACATATGGAAAAATTCTCCGCCCCAGCCTAAAGTATTCATAAAGAGGCCTAAAAAGAGCAAATCAATCAAAAAGAATATTATAAACAACACCTTGTTGGTACCCATAGATCCTATAGTCATATATACCGTAAAGATAAAGTAGCCTAAAAAGGCAAAACCCATTTGGCGAACATCAAAAGCTACGGCACCATCTCCCCACAATCCATTGGCAATCATCCAGCTAAATGCCATAGCGAACCAGAAAAACCCGTATCCGCAAAAAGCTGTAGCTCCAAAGGTGTTGTTGTGTTTGTAATCCAGTATACCGGCTACAAATTGGGCGGCAGCACCCAGGAAAAGTGCCCAGGGTATAATGTAGGCAGTTCCATCGGTAATACCTAGTTTGTTTGAAGATGCTACCAGAGTAACTATAGCTAAACCAAAAAGGCCCAAAGGTGATGGATTAGCTACCAGTTCTTGAACGTGACCTATTACCTTCATTTCATTTGTGTTCCCCATTAATTCCCCTCCCTAAAATGTTGAATCAATACTAAGTGTTATTTTTGATGTTCTCCTCCTTCCATATGTAATAAAGGGTGGTTAGTGTAGATTTCATTATATTCCACACATTTATTTAAACTCCTTTTTACACCTAGCATTTCTAGAAGTATTCGATATTGGTGGGAGTGCAGATAATAAAAAAACAAATAGTTGATAATGGTAAAATATAATGAAAGAATATAAGTACATGGATAGTAGCGATAATTTCAAAATGGGGGAATTTGGATGGCTCAAAAATGGAAAGAAGAATATCGACGCAAACTGGTCAGTTTTGAAGAGGCAGCCCAGTCTATCCAATCTGGTGATTTTGTATCTATCGCCATTGGAGCCGGTGGGTGCTCGTCTGAATTATATGAAGCAATTCTTGACCGGCATGAAGAATTGCAAAATGTTATCATAATGGACACCATTCAACTAAGGCCTACCCGTTTATATGACCCGGAATTCATGAAAAATCTAGAGGGGCGGATTAATTATATGCCGGCTTTCGGCATCGCATCCATACGCAAATCTTATGCGAATAACTGTGATTATCTCATAAACACGGTTATGGATGGGGGAGAAAAATCGGCTCATCGCTCGGATGTTTTTATCACCATGGTCACTCCACCAGATAAAAATGGGTATGTTAATCTCAGCCTGACCAACGACTATACCTGGCAGTCTATAAAAGACGGGCGCAAGCTGGGCAAATTGCGTGTAGTCATTGGGGAGGTCAACGAACAGACTCCCGTAGTATACGGTAATAACTGGCTGCATGTTAGTGAGTTTGACTATTTCATCGAACACTCCAGCCCCGTACCGGAGTTCAAAAGGGGTACCCCTACCGAAGTCGACAAAACAATTGCTGGCTATGTTCTGGAATTAATCAAGGATGGTGACAACATACAAATGGGAATCGGTGGTATCCCAGAAGCGGTAGTCCAAGGGCTGGACAATCGTTATGATCTGGGGGTTATTACCGAAATGTATCCCATAGGATTGCCCCAATTAGTAGAAAAGGGCATTGTAACTAATCGTCTTAAGCCCCATCATCCTGGAGTAACCATGGGGACCTTCTGTTTGGGGGATAAAGAAATGTACAAGTTTGTTGAACGCAACCCCTCTTGTGAACTGCATCCTGCTTCTTATACCAACAACCCGGTTTTTATAGCGCAGCATCCCAATGTGGTAGCAATGAATATGGCTTTAATGGTGGATTTCAGCGGTCAGATCGCTTCGGAAGGGATAGGGCATAGAATGGTAAGCGGCTCCGGCGGACAACTGGACTTTATGATGGGAGCCTACTGGTCAGAAGGGGGACGGGGCATTACTTTGATAAACGCAGCCCGTACCATGAAAGATGGTCAGTTATCTTCGTCAATTGTTCCTGAATTACCTCCTGGTACGCCGGTAACAGTCCCTAGAAGTTATGCCCAATATGTAATAAGTGAATACGGGGTTGCGAATTTACGTTATAAAAGTAGGCGGGAGCGAGCTAACGAATTGATTGCCATTGCTCACCCTGATTTGCGTGGAGAGCTGCGCAACAGCCTGAGGAAAAATTTCTATCCTGGATGGATACAGGAATAAATGAACCAGTTAGGCCTCTAATATGTTTTGCCAACCCAGGCAAATAAACGGTCTTTAATAATTGGTCTAGGAATGTTTCGTATGTAGTTAGGATTGTGTCGAATATCAAAAATAACATGACAATTTATGCATAAGCAAGTTGTGAATAGATAGGACTGTATTTAAGAGGACAAACCCTTAAAATATCGGACCAACCGGTGAAACCAAGAAAGTTAGAATCGTCCGAAAATATAGACTTTATTCAAACAGGGAGGGAAGCCTTTTAATTTTATAATTCAATTATTATAATGAGGAAAATACGAATAAAAGGGAATCGGAGTTTCATAAGCAGGTTTTCTGACTTATGAAGTGGTTTTATGCCTGCTGTGGTGCAGTCCTTAAAGCAGGTTGTAAAATCACAGTCTTTATTGTCAATCCGGGGAAGATTTTAAGACGGGAGGAATATTAAGTGGCATCAAATTTTCTGTACTCAACTCGTGATCACAAATTTATTCTCAAAGAATGGCTGGATATGGAAAAGGTACTGGCCTATGATGCTTTCAAGGATTACTACGGAGTAGACGATATCGATATGATCCTGGAACAGGCACTGAAAGTTGCCAAGGAAGTCGTAGCTCCCACTCGTGATGATAATGACGCTGTTCAAGCTCAGTTTAAGGAAGGCCAAGTAACCGTACCACCATCTTTTAAGGATGCTTATTGGTTTGTTCAGGAGAACGGATGGGGTGCCAGTAATGAGGATCACCATTGTGAAGGACGGTTGCCCCAGACCCTGTTTAGGGCTTGTGGAGAGTATCTGGCCGGAGCTAATGCGGCCCTAATGCCTTATGTCTTGGCTACAGCAGGAGCTGCTGGGCTGGTGGCTAGCTTTGGAAACGAAAAAGTAAATAGACTCTATAGAGAGAAAATGTACAGCGGGGAATGGGCTGGCACCATGTGCCTGACTGAACCTAATGCGGGCTCTGATGTAGGAGACCTGTTGACCAAGGCTTATCCAACCGATGAGCCAGGAGTATATAAGATTAAGGGTACCAAATGTTTTATAACCGGCGGAGAGCAGGACATTACTGAAAACATAATTCATTTAGTTCTGGCCCGTGTGGAAGGGGCTCTCCCAGGTACCAAAGGTATATCCCTATTTGCGGTTCCCAAAATGTGGGTAGATGATGACGGCAATATCACTGGTCCCAATGATGTAGCCTGCATCGGTATTGAACATAAAATGGGAATCAAAGGTTCTTCCACCTGTGTTATGTCTTTTGGTGAAAACAATGAATGCCGGGGATACATACTGGGTAACCCTCCTGATGAAGAAGGCAGGGGCCAAGGTATGGCTCAGATGTTCCAGATGATGAATGGGGCTCGTATGGAAACGGGACATGCTGCTTTGGCAGAAACGGCTGTTGCATTCCACAATGCTGCCTCCTACGCTACTGAGCGCATTCAGGGCCGGCTCATGACCGATCCTAAAGCTGGTCGGCAGTTGATCATAAAGCATGAGGACGTGCGCCGCATGCTGTTAGATCTAAAAGCTCATGTGGATGCCATGCGTGCTTTGATCTTTAAGACTTATTACTGGTTTGATATTTTCGAAAATACTACTGATCCGGAAGAGAAGAAAATGATCTCTGGCAATATAGATATTCATACCCCCCTCGTTAAAGCCTATTGCTCTGACAAGGCTTGGGAATTATGCGCGGAAGCAATGCAGGTATACGGAGGAAATGGTTATTCTGAAGAGTATCCCATTGCTGAACTAGCTAGAGATGTGAAGATTTACTCCATTTGGGAAGGCACCAATTATATCCAGTCCATGGACCTGGTAGGCCGCAAATGGATGATGGGTAAGGGCAAAGTGTTTGCTCAGTGGCTGGCTAACATAGAAGCCTTTGCCAATGAGCATGCGGATCATCCCGTGCTGGCTAGTGAGATGGCTATTCTGAAAAGAGCGGTGGAAGCTTATAAAGAAATTCAGGGTGCCATAGCTAACTATGTTATGAACGGGAAAATGAGCATGATGCCTCTGTATGCTACCAGAATACTCCATGCTACATCAGAACTCATCTGTGGTCAGCTACTTCTGGAACAGGCTTTAGTAGCCCAAGCTAAAATAGATGAGTTAGGCAAAGAACATCATGACTATGCATTCTACAACGGCAAGGTTAACTCCGCCCGTTACTATTTACACGACATTGTCCCCAATATATTCCGCACCTTAGAGGTAATCAAAGACGGCAATACCGCGGTGTTGGATATTGAAGAAGAAGCCTTTTTGATTTTCTAAAGATGACGAGCTAGGTCCCCCCTAGTTTGACACAGGGTTTTGCAACATCAAAACTATATAAAGCAAAACCCTGTGGAATTCTTTTACCGGAGCAGTTTAATCTGAACCGGTTTTTTTTTATCCATAATGCCAAATGTAAATAAAGATAATGAAAGAGGAATTATTTAACTTATTTAGAATATTAACACTAAGAGTGAGGGATTGTGACTTTCTTGCTCGGGCGATTGGGTTAATGGTATAACACCAAGTGCGCCTGAATAGAATGTCATGATTGACACATGAAAGGCTTTCATGTGTTAGATAATATCCAGGGGGGTGATATAGTAGGTGTCATAAGGCAGGTCATAACCTGCAACATGTTTACAGTTTAGAGAGATACAGATTAAGACTATAGGGGGACCTACCCTGCGGCGGACCAGGGGACAACTGCATATTAGAAAGACAAGATATGGCTAGGGGGGCCTCCTGAAAAATGGGAGGGTGTAAAATATGTCTGCCAATTTTGCGTACCTAAATACTCGTGACTTAAAATTTATCGTTAAGGAATGGCTACCCACCGAGAGGATTTTTGCCTATCCCAGGTATGCTGACTATTATTCCAAAGACGATGTGGATGCTATTCTGGACCCTTGTTTGAAAATGGCTAAAGAACTCATAGAACCTACCAATGAGGATGGGGATAAAAATCCAGTTACTTTCGAAAACGGTAAAGTGAAGCTGCCGGAAAGCTTTGGACCGCTCTATAAGCAGCTTCAATCTGAAGGATGGGGAACCAGCAATATTGATGAAAGTGAAGGCGCCATGGTAATGCCGCACATCCTTTTCTCTATGGTATGGGAAATGTTTTGTGCAGCCAATCCTGCCTTTGGACCTTATATAATACTGACCAGCGGTGCTGCTGGGCTTATCCAGACTTTTGGTGACGACAAGCTCAAAAAGATGTTCCTTCCTAAGATGATGGATGGTTCCTGGACAGGGACCATGTGTTTAACAGAACCTACGGCTGGCTCAGACGTAGGAGATATTTTGTCCAAAGCCTATCCTACCGATGATCCACGTATTTTCAAAATTAAAGGCCAAAAGATCTTCATCACCGGCGGAGATAATGACTTTTCCGAAAACATCATTCACCTCTATCTGGCCAGAGTCGAGGGAGCCAAACCGGGGACCCGGGGAATTTCTCTCTTTGTGGTTCCTAAGTACTGGGTTAACGAAGATGGCAGTTTAGAGGATAATGATGTCATTACCACCGGCGTGGAACATAAATTGGGTCAGCATGGCTCCTGTACCGCAGCCTTGTCTTTTGGCGAAAACGATAACTGCCGGGGCTGGCTCTTAGGTATAGATCCTCGGGAAAACGATGGCAAAGGCGAAGGTATGGCTCAGATGTTCCAGATGATGAATATGGCACGTATGGAGACCGGACATGCTGGCTTATCCTGTATTGCCAATGCTTTCTATAATGCCCGTGATTATGCTAAAGATAGAATTCAAGGCCGGCCACTTACCAATCCTAAGGGCGATCGGGTTACCATAATTAATCATGAAGACATCCGCCGTACCCTTTTAATGGGCAAAGCCCATACAGAAGCAATTCGCGCCATGATGTACAAAATATATTATGCCTTCGATGTGCGCGAATGTGATCCCGATCCAGCTGAAAGAGAAAAGGCTAATGACTTGATCGAAGTTACTACTCCCCTTTGCAAGGCTTATCCCACTGACGAAGCTTGGTGGCTTATAGGAGAGGCTATCCAGGTTTATGGTGGATATGGCTATTGTGAAGAGTATCCAGTAGCGCAGATTGCTCGTGATGTAAAGATTTATTCCATTTGGGAAGGAACCAACTTTATTCAGTCCCTGGACTTAATCGGACGCAAGTGGCTTATGAAGAAAGGGGCGGCTTTTGCGGCCTTCATCCAAAATATACGTGACTTCTACGAAGCCAATAAGGATGCCGCCGGATTTGAAAAAGAATTGGCCAACTTGGGTAGAGCTCTGGATGCTTATACTGAGATCCAAATGGCTATCGGAGGATACTTTGGTAACAAACAGTATGGTATGATGCCCTTGTATTCACGGCGCATACTGACTGCTACCTCTCAGCTTTTTGCCGGATACTGCATTTTGGACCAGGCATTGCTGGCGGCAAAGAGAGCCCAGGAAGTTGGAGAAGACCATTATGATTATCCATTCTACAGCGGTAAAGTAGCTGCTGCCCGCTATTATCTGCGTAATGTAGTACCTAATGTATGGGCAACAGCAGAAATTGTCAAAGATGGAGACTCCTCAGCTCTGGATATAGATCTCCGGGCCTTTGACTATTAAAGCCCACTTAAATTCTAATTATAGGAGGCTGCCACCGGCAGCCTCTTTTTTAGGTAACAATTGTAAAAATGACCGCACTGCTTTATACTTCTCTCATAGACCACAGGAAGGATTGATGATAATGAATGATAGTCAATCAGCTCGCAACTGGGCTATGGGTTGTCATCTAGCTGCTCTGACCTTTTATGTGGGTATCCCTTTCGGCAATGTATTAGGACCGCTGTTGGTGTGGCTTTTTAAAAAGGATGAATACCCACTGGTAGATGAACAGGGCAAAGAATCTCTTAATTTTCAAATTTCTTTATTAGTTTACAGTATCGTTGCTATTATAGTGGCTGTTGCCTGTGCGGTAACGGTTATCCTGGTTCCAGTTGCTCTTTTGTTGGGTATTTTGCTGGTTGTGATATTTATCGTGAATTTGGTGCTCATTATTGTGGCTGCCATTAAAACCAGCAACGGTGAAAACTTTTCCTACCCCTTAAGTATTAAGTTCATAAAATAATTGAGCAAGATTTCCTACCCCATATTCCCTGATTATAAAAAAAGCCGTCCTATTATGGACGGCTGCTCATATATTGTGTGGTAAGAGGAGGCACACATGAGCTGAGTGAAAGGGAAAGTAATCAGGCTGACTATCAAGTTAATTGTAAACCTCACAATAATTATGAGTTATGCTCGTCATTACTATCATCTAACAAAGACTTGTGAAGCATCCAATCCCGTTGTGGTGAGGGTTTATCCTTGATCCGTCTACCTGATAATAACTTATGAAGTGGGGAAGGAAAGTGTGACTAGTGAAGGAACGTTTTTATAAAATAGGTGAAGTATCTGAACTCTTGAATATAGAGCAGCATACCCTGCGTTACCTGGAAAATAGTCTAAAAATTAAAATTAGACGTGATGAGCGGGGTGATAGGCTCTATACTGATTCGGACATCGACACCTTACGATTAGTTCTCAAGTTAAAAGAAAAAGGCCTTAATACAACTGCTATCCGGCTGGCTTTAGAAAATGTGGAGGAAGAGCCTCCCCCGCCCGTTCCGGAAACAGTGCCTAAAGGCCCTTTAGTTAACTTTGAATTTGTGGAAGCGGTATCCCTGGTACGTCAGGTATCAGAACAAAATGAAGAGATTATCCGCCAGAACAAATTACTGGAGGAGAGACTAAGACTGTTAGAAGAAAAGCTGGATCGCTACAGCCGGGAAAGAGATGCAACCTTAAATGAATTGATACAACTGCTTAAAACAGAAGGAGCCGAAAGCAAAAGCAAATCCTGGCTATCCCGGCTGCGCGGCAAATAGCTTTAATCCTTTTCATTCAGCAAGCAGGGACTCTGACACTGGGAACATTTCTTGCGCTTTACTTTTAACGGGGGCTTTCTGTTGGCTTGGCGAGCCAGATTTATCACCCGTTCAGCAGTTTCCTCATCTGAACAGTCCACTGCTAGGACAATAGCTCCTTCCATTCCCCCTACTCCTCCGGCTGCTACGGGCACAGCATCAGCATCGAACAGAATCTTCATGCTTTCCACTTCGGTGACAATATTAGCTCCGGTTACCACCATATAGCCCAGATTGAGACCCAGCCGGTGAGAGACTCTATAGTGGCCCAGCCTGGATTCGCCAGCCAGACAAGATGGGATCAGCTTTTCTAATCCTACCGGAACTATCATCTCGATGCCCCGGGCTTTGATAGTTCCTATAGCCTGACCGATGGTGCCTCCCTGAGCATCCCCTAATAAAATAGCGGCATTTCCATTGGGATCAATGGCATTGGCTCCCTTGATAAATATATCTCCGGGCTCAAAACGCTGCAGAAAATCAAGCCAGGGTTCATTTACCAGCTGGCCCTTTTCGATACACCATGCTCCCTTACGCTGGCTGGGTTCAGTGGCGCAGGCGGAGCGTTGGGTTATGGCACCTGCCACGTGGGGTTCATAGGATTCAAAACTGGTTTGCAGCAATTCTTCAGCTACCAATAAGTTGGTAGTACCGCTGCCGATGATTATTTTACCCTTGGCAAAAGCTTCTCTAACCTGAGGGAGGAGGGCTACCGCCTGGGCTATTATTTGTTTGGAGGCTGCTGGGTGCAGTGCAAAAGTAACTTGAGGCATGTTCATTCTCCTTTCTTTAATCTACGCTGTGAAATTGATAAGGACACGTCATTACTGTGAGAATGCCTCTTACAGTTGTCCTACTGGCTATGATTGATTTTCATTTATCGTGGCCTGTTCCACAGGTGATAATTGCGAGCCCCGCAGAGACGTGGCAATCTCTGTGTCGACGCTAACCACGGCTTTGCAGGAGTGTTAGCCGGCTCGCTCCAAGACTCCTCGCCTGCAACACATCGGCTTACTTCGGTGCGAAGCGGACCGCTCAGAATTCGGCATCTATGCACTCAGTCCTCGCTGCTCGAAACCTCCTGTTTCTCGCTCCAATTCGCAGCCCTCGGTCTTGCCGTGAGTTGCAACGGCTCGTCGTACGTCACTCGCCCGGCTAATACTCCTGCTTAAGCCGACCAGCAATGACACATCTAGTATCGGTTTTCATTGCAACAATTGCAAAAGAGCCAGGAGTCGCAAGCGGGTTAGTTCTAACTGTTCTTCTAAGCTATAGTCTCCCGGTTTATCCATTAAGGTTTGCAGATCATCTTTAAGCCGGGGCTCTAGAAATGGTATCTTCAGCAGGCGCTGCCCGGTTTGGCGATAATCATGGCTTATATCTGGTAATTCCGGCTTGTCCTTACTATGCTGTCCAACCAGATCCGATTCTATAATAAAGGTCTGGGTATTGAAATACACCCCTAGTGGATCAGGAGTATGGGACCTGCTCGCCTTAAACTCCCAAATTAGCTGGGGCTCTGTACCGGCATCGTTTTCACAATTGTAAACGGAAAACCTTCTTTCCAATAAACGGTAATGAACGGTGTTGTGTTCAGAGGCCAAGTTATAGTTTGAATCAGCGGTTAACATAGTCAGTAAGGAGCGGCTGTTCAGGTCTAAAGGCAGATTGCCGGTGTCGAAGGGTAAACTGACCAACTGATGATGGTTAGCTTTATTAGAATCCAAGGATTCTAAAAGGAATTCAAAGGGATAAATAAACCTTAGACGGGGGAGGTTTTTCATTTGGCCCCCAATAGCTAGTCCTCGGGCTAAATGAAACTCAGCTTTTTCAGGAATCACCAGTTTTGTATCAGCAAAATGACTTTGTACTACAGGAATAGCCTGGTCCAGCACAGGTGGCGAACCCAGCAAGATGACCGCATCCAGTATCCATTGGCCCGCCTCGTAAAACCCTAGCTGGGCAGCGTGGGTTTTTAATGTGTTATCTATGAAGTTTTCCAGAGTGTGGGGCTGGGTTTTATCATATCTGGCAGGCAATTGGGATTCCAGACAGATCTCCTTCGCCATAGAAGAAACGGTCAGCAGACCAAAGGATGCCCAGTTATTTTCTAAATATATAATAAGGACATCACCGGAAACAGAAGAGGTGGAGTCACTGCCCCATAAAGCGGCCATTGGCCCTGGTACCTGGTAACAGACTGGGCAGTTGAAGGCTTTTTGAACAGCGCGAAAAATTTGCTGGCGCCGCGTCATATCCCAATAATGAGGGCAGGAAACCACGGCTGCTTCCAAAGGACCAGTAATAGACTGTGAGTACCAATCGGCCAGATGGGTCACCAGCCTCTCTTCCTCACCGTCTTTATCTCTAGGGTTAGATTGCAGCTGTGGTATGAGATGATATTGCCATTCTCCATTTTGGCAGTAAGCGATTTTGATTGCCTCATGACTAAAATCAATGCCCACCTGCATTATTGATCTCTCCATCCTATTGTTAAAGGAGGCATCTCTACTTCTACATAATTGTCCACTCGTATTATAAACAGGTCTCCCTCTTCATGTAGAATAACGGGCTGCTCATAATCTCCCGGATGAATATCCACCTTGTGTTCTTCCAACAAGCTAACGTATTCTGCCGGGAAAGGCTGCCCCTTTTCTAAATATATTCGCTCTGTTCGTACCCCATGGTTTTTCCAAAAACGACTGATATTGCGTGGAGCTAGGAGGCGCTCCAGGTCAACCTTAATGTTTACCAGTAGATCTATGTAAGATTGAATCATCTGGTACACTTGAAGATACTGCTCTAGAATTTGACCAGAATAAAGCTGTTTATGAGCCAGCAATTCTGTAGATCTATGTAAGATTGAATCATCTGGTACACTTGAAGATACTGCTCTAGAATTTGACCAGAATAAAGCTGTTTATGAGCCAGCAATTCTGACTGAGCTTTAAGGAAGGAAAGTTCCAGTATAACTCGTTCCAGGTACAAAGCCAAAGAAGGCAGTCGCAGTGCCGGCGATTCCTTGAAAGGTTCCAGTCGGACCAGAGCTGACTTGACCACCTCGCTGGTGCGATCTAAAAAATAGGTAGCATCTGCTTCCTCGCTGACTGACAAATCATCGACCAACTGCTGGATATCCTGGCTAATGTCCAGGGTTTCTTTATGCAAGCGATCAATTTGCACATGGGGATGCCCCTTTATATAGTGAGCACTGTGCAGTAATTCAGTGCCATGCCTGCTGGCAAAGCGCACTCCCCGGTCCAAGACCAGATTCAGACGCTCTATCCAAGCTTCAAACTGTCGAGCCACCTCTTGAACCTGGTGCATGTTATTGCCATCAATACCAGCTTCCATTAGCGAGGTATACATAAGGTATTGGCGCTTGAACCTGCCTTCGTAAAAAGAACGCAAAGACTGGGGAACCTGCCGGGTCAAAACTTTCTCGCTCGCGTTCACCATACTAAAAACCGCATCCCGGATTGCCGCTGGAGTTCCAGGGTTTTCTGACAGAGCTCGCAATATATTACGACTGTGGCGCAGGTGAGATAGAATATGATTCAACCCCTGGGAGACTGAAGGTTGACTTAGGTCTAAGGCGACAACTTGCTCCAAAAAGACGATGTGATCAGGATAGTCCCGGGACAGGCG
>JGI24713J26584_10002690_pt1 | contig 12082 bp, 12 predicted proteins | sample BioPla4DNA1_FD_26584 | JGI IMG/M metagenome (IMG submission 26584) | reverse complement strand
AAGGAAGGGGAAAGCCTCTTCGGCAAAGTGACTGGAGTGCAGTTCCGCAACGGATGGCCAGAGATCATCGTCAACGGCAAGCTCTACGACTTCACTGAAGTGGTAGCCATCAAGGAGGAAGTGAAGGATGACTCAACAGTTTAAGGTCCCACGGGGATTACCCATACAGCCAGTACAGCGGCAGGCGGCGAGAACGAAACCTGCGGCGAAACAAACTGACTCCTTCGCCAAAATCCTAGAAGGCAAGCTGCAGCAGAGAACTGTTAAGTTCTCCGCACACGCCGCTAAGAGGCTGGAAGCCCGTGGCATTCAGTTGAGTGAGGAACAGCTGCAGAACCTGGAAGAGGCGGTGGAAAAGGCTCGGAATAAGGGGGGACGCGAGACGCTCATCCTCCTCGATAACATCGCATTGGTGGTAAGCGTGATCAACCGCACCGTCATTACTGCCATCGATGGAGAGAGTCTGAAAGATAATGTGTTTACCCAGATCGATAGTGCGGTCATAACTTAAAGGGCTGGACCCTACGGGGAGCCCTCCCCCCACTGAACGAATGAGGTGGGGAATAAAGGAGGAATTTCATATGATGCGTTCGTTGTTTTCCGGCGTGTCGGGGCTTAAGGTCCACCAGACGCGCATGGATGTCATTGGCAACAACATCGCCAATGTCAACACCGCGGGCTACAAATCATCGCGGGTAACGTTTCAAGAGGCGCTGAGCCAGATGATTAGAGTGGGCACGGCACCCACTGAACAGCGGGGCGGAACCAATCCACAGCAGGTTGGCTTGGGTGTACAGCTTGGCTCCATAGACGTAAAACATACCCAGGGAAACGTGCAAAGCACAGGATATGCTACTGACTTGGCTATTGAGGGTGACGGTTTCTTCATCATCCAGAATGGCGATAGCTATTTGTACACGAGGGCCGGCATGTTCGGACTAGATAGGGGAGTATCGGGGGAAGGGGATAGTACCACAGCGGAAGGCAGCCTCGTCTCCTTGGTGAGCGGAGGCAGGGTGATGGGCTACAAGGCCGACGCTGATGGCAGGATTGACCCCAACTCTGAAATCGAGCCACTGTCAATCTCCGCTGCAGAAGATATCAAAGCTAAAGCCACGGATACAGTGGTATTTGCTGGCAACCTGGACTCCCGTTTTGAAACCGGCAAGATGGTGAGTCGGACCATCCAGACCTTTGACTCTCTGGGACGGGAACATACGGTGATCATTGATCTCCAGCGACAGGGTGCCAACACGTGGGAGTGGAACGCCCGCCTGGCGGTTACCAGCGATCCAATTCCCGCAGACATGACAGGCCCCATTCAGAGCAATGAAACTTACAAAATCGTCAGTGACGGTACTGGCTTGAAGTTGCAGGATGATGCTACCCCGCCAACGACGTATGCCGAACATGTTAGTGGTGCGCTATGGAAGATTTCAGGTACCGACTACGAATTCGAGTTGTCCAAGGAGTTGATCCTACAAGACGTCATTGATAACGGCGGCGAAATCGAGGTAAAGACATCGATGTCAGAGCGGGGCCTAGTGCTGACCGCGGATGTGCGAGTCCCGGTGGACGCTAAGCCTTCCACATCTCCAGTATGGAAAGGAACAATTGAGTTCAATGATGACGGGAGTTTTCTAGAAGTTGAGCCTGCAAGCACGATTAAGTTTCAGCCTGCACGGGCGAACGAGATGACTATCAAGCTTGATTTTACTCAGTTCACCCAGTACGCCAATGATTTTACCGGTAGGTTTGTTAGCCAGAACGGTTACGCCAGTGGCCACCTAGAAAGCTTTGCTATTGACACCAATGGTGTTATTGTGGGCAGCTTCTCCAACGGCTTGACAAGAGATTTGGGCCGGATCGCTTTGGCTACGTTCTCCAATCCTGGAGGACTACTGCGTGCTGGATCCACAATGTTTGCCTCCACTGCCACGTCTGGGACGCCTAACGTTGGCGCGGCGGGAACAGCGGGGTTCGGTGATATCGCACCTAGTTCCTTGGAAATGTCCAATGTTGATCTCAGCGAGGAGTTCACGGAGATGATCATTGCACAAAGGGGCTTCCAGGCCAACTCCCGGATCATCACGACCTCCGATGAGATGATGCAGGAGCTGGTGAATCTGAAACGATAATGGGCTTAGTTAGTGGGGGCTGCATGCGCAGCCCCACTAGTCCATGAAGGAGTGCGGATACATGGATCTGGCAACCATATTGGGTATTATTGTCGGTCTGGCCTTGATGATCGTCTCCATCATGATAGAAGGGGACATTTCNCTCTTTGTGAGCCTGCCCAGCCTCATGATCGTTCTTGGCGGCACCATGGCTTCCATCATGGTCAACTTCTCCATGAAGGAAGTGCTCAGCGTGCTTCCCCTGCTCAGGGTGGCCTTTTCCAGACAAGACAACGACAACACCCAGATCATCGAAACCCTAGTGGAGTTTGCTGAAGTCTCGCGCCGGGAAGGACTCCTCGCCTTGGAGGAGAGGGCCCAGGCCACCAATGAACCCTTTCTCCAGAAGGGCATTCAACTCATTGTGGACGGCACCGATGCGGAACTTGTGCGCAACATCCTGGAAATTGAGCTGTACTTCCTGGAGGAACGCCACCGCATAGGCCAGCGCATCTTCGAGCAGATGGGACAGCTATCGCCGGCCTACGGGATGATTGGCACACTGATCGGACTCATAGCCATGCTGGGCGCCTTAGACAAGCCGGAACAGGTAGGTATGGGTATGGCCGTGGCACTCATTACCACGCTTTACGGCGCGGTCTTTTCTAACCTCATATTTCTGCCCATAGCCGGTAAACTCCGCTTGAAGAGCAATGAAGAAGTACTCATGAAGCAGGTGATGATCGAGGGAATTCTGTCCATCCAGGCAGGGGAGAATCCCAGAATTGTAGAAGAAAAGCTGAAGTCGTTCCTCTCGCCGGTGGAAAGGGAGGCGGCCGGACGGGATCGGTCCAGATCGCAGTCCGCTCCAGAGGGAGTGACTGTGAATGCGTAAAAGACAGCGGGATGACTCAGCATCCAGCGGGTCTTGGCTCACTACTTATTCAGACATGATGTCACTCTTGCTGGCCTTTTTCGTGTTGCTGTTCTCGTTTTCATCGATAGATGAACAACGATTCGCCTCCATAATCTCCGCGTTTCAAAATTACATGGGGATCCTCCATGAAGGGACCGGGCAGCTAGATCAGCCTGGCCCTCTGCCCTTTGACTATTCGGATGTGGGTCAGCGCCAGCTTCAGGAGTTGTTTGAGGTGTTGAGCGAGCTGGTTGAGGCGGAAGGGTTATCCGGCGTGGAACTTGAGTTGGAGGAACGGGGGCTGATTGTGCGTTTCGCCGAACAGGTCTTCTTTGATTTGGGTGAAGCCACCTTAAAGCCCGAGGCTGTCGAGGTGCTGAGAACGCTGGCCGGCACCCTCAGGGCCCTGCCCAATCCTCTGCGGGTGGAAGGGCACACAGATGACTGGCCCATCAGCACTGCTCGCTTTCCTTCCAACTGGGAGTTGAGTGTACATAGGGCAACCAATGTGATTCGTTTTCTCGTTGAGGAGGAAGGGTTTGATCCCCAAAAACTCTCAGCTGCGGGATATTCGGAGTACCGTCCCATCAGGCCCAACGACACTGCTGAGAACCGCGCCATGAATCGCCGGGTTGATATCGTCATCCTCAACATCGATCTTTGGGATTTTGAACCCAATTGAGGAGGCTTAGAAATGGCCAGGAAAGTAGAAGTAGATCTGAAATTACTTATAGTTGCTGTGGCTTTCGTGATCCTAGCCACGGTGGGGAGTGCGTTTACCACCTATCTGATCTTCCGCGGCAACGCTGCGCAGACTCCTCAGGGGGCAGAGGCCTCTGTCGAACGCAGGGAGTTGGGCCCAACCTATGAGCTGGGTGAGTTCACGCTCAACCTGCTGTCCTCACCCAATCAGCGGCGCTTCATTCGCACGCAGATTGTCTTGGAGGCCAGCAACAAGAAAGTGGTGGGTGAGCTCGAAAAACGGATGCCCCAGGTTCGTGATGAAGTGATTACGATCGTTAGAGCCAGAACCGCCGAAGATCTGAGCACTCAAGCGGGTATGGAATCATTGCGCCTAGACATTTTGAAGGCCATGAACACCCTTGTCTCCAAGGGTGAGGTTACCGACGTGTTTTTCATTGATTTGATCATCCAGTAGTTGAAGAAGGGGGTCACTATGCCTAGTTCGATTCTATCCCAAGGCGAAATCGACGCTTTGCTGCAGGGAACTGGCTCTCAGCCGCGTTCAGATGCTCTGCTGGATGCGCTCAGAAGAGCTTTCTTCAGCGCGCTGGATCAACTGATCACCTCGTTTGACGAACCTGAGATGAACGGGCCCTACGTGGAGCGTCTGGAACACAGTCTGGCCCAGGAGGTGGCTCCCGCCGCCTTTGTTGTTGCCGCAGAACTTGGCGGCCGCGATCTTCTGCTGCTGGTGTCCACTCCAGATGCGGAAAGACTCGCAGAGGAGCTGGGTATTGCGCCCCTAACTATGATGGAGGCCATGGGACAGGCCTGGGTTTCCCAGCTCGCGCAGGCGCTGGATCTGGGATACACAGTTTATCAAGGCCAGCAGGTGGAACTAGAAGCCCTGTCACTGCCTCCGGGGAGTAGACCCCATCTGGTCCGCTATTTCCTGCGCACAGGCCAGGAGCGTCTGGAACTGTGCGTTGTGATCACAGACTTCGAAGGCCTGGAACCCTTGGCGGAGCAAGCTGCGCAGAATCCTTCCGCTCAGAAGACTAACCCTCTCCAGCCAGGCAGGAAATTGATGAAGGGGCCCGAACTTGCCGTTGGGAAGGCCGTGTTTACGCCCATTGGAGATCTCGGCCATGTGGAAAATAAGCAGGGGTTGGGCCTCTTGGAAGACATTGACCTGACCATCACGGTCGAACTGGGACGCACCACCTTGACCCTCAACGAGATCCTGGATCTGAAGCCCCAGTCAGTGATTGAACTGGATAGGATCGCGGGAGAACCGGTGGACGTGTATGTCAACAACAATCGGGTGGCCCGCGGCGAGGTGGTGGTTTTGGACGACAACTTCGGAGTGCGTATCCTGGAAATAGTGCCCAAATCACAGCGGACGAGGGAGTGAGCCGGGGATGGATACGGAGCTGATCTGGGGCCTTGTCCGCGTTATCCTGGCTCTGGCCATAATCGTTCCCCTTACGATCCTGGCCACCCGCTGGTATGGGAGAAGGCAGGTTGGGGGGCAGGATTTGCGCGTTAAAGAGGCTCTGTCCTTGGGTGCTAACCGGGCCCTTTATGTTGTACTGTGGGAGGACAGGCAGTTTTTGCTCGGTGTCACCGGCCAGCAGATAACGGTTTTGGGAGAAAAGCCGCAGCCGCAGTCGGAACAGAAGGAGGTACCGGAGTAGATGGGCTTTTTGCAGACAACAATTCCCTTTCCCAGTGTCGATATTGGCATTGGGATTGCCGAGGGCCCGGGGGATGTAGCCATCACTCTGCAGGTGCTCCTTTTGTTAACCGTTCTCACCTTGGCCCCAGCCATACTTGTGCTTGTAACCTCGTTTACCCGGACAGTGATTGTCCTTTCTTTAATCCGCAATGCCTTGGGTACCAACCAAGTGCCACCAAACCAGGTTCTAATCGGCCTGGCCCTGTTTTTAACCGCCTTTGTTATGGCGCCCACTTTCAGCGCGGTTTACACTGACGCACTGCTGCCCTATTTCAACGGCGAACTTTCCTTTGAGGAGATGTGGACGGTGGGCCTGGAACCCATCAGGGCGTTCATGCTGGGGCATACCAGGGAGACTGATCTGGAGATGTTTGTGGCCTTGCGCGGCCAGGAGAGGCCGCAGACGCCTGCCGATATCGATACCCTTACGCTTATTCCCGCTTTTGTCATCTCTGAGCTGAAAACCGCCTTCCAATTGGGGTTTGTCATATTCATACCCTTCTTGGTCATTGATATGGTGGTGGCGTCTACCCTCATGGGTATGGGGATGATGATGCTCCCGCCCATCATGATTTCGCTGCCCTTTAAGCTCATGTTGTTCGTGCTGGTTGACGGCTGGCATCTGATAGTGCGCTCGCTGCTGGCAAGTTTCACGTGAGAGGTGGTTAAATGACTGATCAAGTCGTTGTCAGTATTGCCAGGGATGCCGTCTTGACCATATTGCTGGTGGCCGGCCCGGCGTTGGGCATCGGTATGTTGGTGGGGCTGTTGGTGAGCATTTTCCAGGCTACCACCCAAATCCAGGAGCAGACCCTCACCTTCATTCCTAAAATCGTGGCCGTATTGGTTTCCTTAGTGATTTTTGGTCCCTGGATGATCAGGCGCTTGGTGGATTTTGCCCAACGCCTATTGAGCGAATTGCCATCATTTATCAGGTAGGGGGAGGCCGCGAAGTTGATTTCCGTAGTTGATTTCGTCCGCTTCTCCCTAAGTTTTATCCGCATGGCGACCTTTTTCGCGGCCGCTCCACCGTTCAACAGGGCAAACGTGCCGGTCATGGCCAGAGTGGGCTTTGCCGCGCTCTGCGCACTCGCCGCCCTGCCGCCTTTGGATCCACAGTGGGATGTGAGTTCCTGGTCCGTTCTAGCCGTTCTCGCCCTACACGAAGTGGCGGTGGGATTGCTTTTAGCTCTCGCTGTGATCCTGGTTTTTGCCATAGTGAGTTTTGCCGGTCATTTCGTGGACGTGCCCCTGGGTTTCGGCATGGCCTCGGTGTTTGACCCTGGTTTTGGCGGACAGGTGCCCGTTTTTTCACAGTTCTACTATGTGGTGACGGTGTTGATTTTTCTCGGCCTTAATGCCCATACGATTGATCCAGGCCGTACAGCACTCCTTTCTGCTCCTGCCCTTTGGTGGCGCAATCCGCCTGGAACCAACGTTTCAGCTGCTGGCCAGCCTCACTGGGCAGATGTTCGTCGTGGGCCTAAAGATCGCCCTGCCAGTGATGGCCACCATCTTGCTCACCGACATCGGCCTGGGCATCGTCATTCGCGCTGTTCCCCAGATTAACGTGTTTGTGCTGGGCTTTCCCATCAAAATCATGGTGGGCATGGTCGTTGTGGTCTTTGCTATCCCGGCGGTGGTACACATCATCACCCAGTTGTTCAGCACAGACGGGCTGTTGTTCCGCTACCTTCAGGAGCTTTTGTCTCTAGGGGGGAGTTAAGTGGTAGACCATCGCTTCAACTTGCAGCTGTTTGCAGGGGAAAAAACGGAGCCCGCGACACCGAGGCGCCGGGAAGAGGCGCGCAAAAAGGGGCAGGTAGCGAAAAGCGCTGAGGTCTCCACCGCGGTAATGGTTCTAACAGGCTTTATCCTCATTAGGGCGCTTGGTCCCTTTATGTGGCAGCATCTTTCCGAGACGGTGTCCCACTTCCTGGGTAATCTGGCCGAATGGGAGGGGGACTTACCCGGGCTGGGCAGCATGTTTCTGCTCGCCTTGCTTAAGCTAGGCCTAATCGTTGGTCCCATCCTCTTAGTCTTTCTCATCGCTAGCCTCTTAAGTCAGGTTATCCAAGTGGGTTTTATGGCCACCAGCGAAGTTTTGATGCCCAAGTTTTCCCGGATTAACCCCCTGGAGGGATTCAAGCGGATCTTTTCCAAGCGGGCGCTGGTGGAGTTCTTAAAGTCCGCGGCCAAGGTGACCATGGTGGGATACCTGGTTTACAGCCAGATGCGGGGCAACTTGGAATGGCTNCGCAACGTGGGTCTTGTGGATTTGGTCCAGAGCAGGACCCTCATCTTTGACAGCATCTACCGCCTGGGGCTGCAGGTAGGCTTGTTCTTGCTGGTCCTGGCCGCGGCCGATTATTGGTGGCAGCGGCGGGANTTNGAAACCAGCATCCGTATGTCCAAAGAAGAGATTAAAGAGGAGTACAAGCAGATGGAAGGCGATCCCCTGATCCGCTCCAGGATTCGCCAGCGTCAGCGTCAAATGGCCCAGCAGCGGATGATGCAGGCCGTGCCCACGGCTGACGTGATCGTCACCAACCCCACCCACTTCGCGGTGGCCATTAAGTATACGCCTGGGGAGATGGCTGCGCCCCAAGTGGTGGCTAAGGGGCGGGGCTTTATTGCCCAAAGGATCAAGGAAGAAGGGCAAAAGCATCGTATTACTACAGTACAGAACCCGGAGCTGGCTCGGGCTCTGTACGACTCAACCGAAGTGGGGCAGGAGATCCCTGCTCATCTCTATCCTGCTGTAGCCGAGGTTCTAGCATTTGTATATCGCTTGCGCAGGAAAACGGTTTAGGGTTAGGCATAAAGGATGGTGGACATGGCCAAGTCGGGGGTTTCACTTAACCAGTATACGGGACGGCTGAGCGACCTGTTTGTGGTCCTTGCGGTGGTACTCATTGTGATCATGATGGTACTTCCTCTGCCTCCTTTTGTTCTTGATCTGCTGTTGGCCGTGAACATTAGCTTGTCCCTGCTCATCCTGCTCATATCCATGAGTATCCGGGAAGCTTTGGAGATCTCCGTGTTCCCGTCGCTGCTGTTGATCACCACCCTCTTCCGCCTTGCTTTGAGCGTCTCCTCAACGCGGTTGATTCTGCTCACTGCCAACCCGGGCCGTATCATCGTAGCCTTCGGCGATTTCGTAGTGGGCGGAAACTACGTGGTGGGTTTTGTGATCTTCCTGATCCTGGTGATCGTCCAGTTTATAGTGATCACCAAAGGCGCCGAGAGGGTGGCAGAAGTAGCCGCCCGCTTCACTTTGGACGCCATGCCGGGCAAACAGATGAGTATTGATGCGGATTTGAACTCAGGGCTAATCACGGAAAGCGAAGCCCGCCACCGCCGTCAGCTCATTGCCAGAGAAGCGGACTTTTACGGCGCCATGGACGGTGCTGCTAAGTTTGTCAAGGGAGATGCCATTGCCGGCATCATCATTCTGGTCATTGACCTGTTGGGCGGCTTGGCTGTGGGCATGTTCCAAAGGGGCATGGACTTTTCCGGCGCCTTAAGCCGCTTCGCGCTTTTGACCGTAGGCGACGGGCTGGTCACCCAGATCCCGGCGCTGCTCATCTCCACGGCCACTGGCATCGTTGTCACCAGGGGCGCTTCCGAAAACAATCTGGGGACAGACGTAACGCGCCAGCTCTTTGCCCAATACCGCACCTTGGGCACCGCGGCAGTGGTGGTGGCACTCTTTGGCCTGGTGGGTGGGCTGCCCAAGCTGCCCTTCTTGGCCTTGGCTGCTTCCTTTGGAGCCCTGGCTGCCGCCATGAAAAGGGCTGAAAAGGGACAGGAGTTGGAAGAGGAAACTGTCATGGAACAGCAGCGGTTGGAGGAAGCCCGCAAGCCAGAGAGCGTGGTTTCGCTGCTGCAGGTGGATCCCATTGAGATGGAAATCGGCTACAGCTTGATTCCCTTGGTAGACGAGTCGCAGGGCGGGGATCTGCTTGATCGCATCAGCATGATCCGCCGGCAGTGCGCCATTGAGTTGGGAATCCTGGTGCCCGTAATCCGCATCAGAGATAACCTCCAGCTTAACCCCGATGAGTATGTGGTCAAGATTAAAGGAATCCAGGTGGGGCGCGGAGAACTAATGGTTAACCATTACCTGGCCATGGATGCGGGAGGTGTAACGGAAGAGGTTAGCGGTATCCCCACTACGGAACCGGCCTTCGGGCTGAAGGCGCTCTGGGTGGATNCCGCGGCGCGTGAGCGTGCCGAGTATGCGGGTTACACGGTGGTGGATCCACCGGCGGTGCTGGCCACGCACCTCACGGAAATCATCCGCACCCACGCCCATGAACTGCTGGGCCGCCAGGAAGTGAAGACTCTCCTGGACGGCGCTCGGGAGAACTTCTCCGCGGTTGTGGACGAGCTCGTGCCGGATCTTTTGACAGTGGGAGATGTACAGAAGGTACTGCAGAATCTGCTGCGGGAAGGGGTGCCCATCCGCAATCTGGTAACCATTTTGGAAACGCTGGCTGATATGGCACCTGTGACAAGAGATGTGGACTATTTGACGGAATATGTGCGGGAAGCTCTGGGACGACAACTCTGTCAAATCTACCAAGAAGACGGGGTGCTCTCCGTCCTGACCTTGAGTCCGGAGTGGGAAGAGGCCATCGCCGATTCCCTGGAGCATACGGACCGGGGTTTGACCGTGGCCCTGGATCCCCGGATTTTGCAGGAGCTCTATAGCGCACTGGGACACGCTCTGGAACAGCACATTCTCCCCTACCCGTTGGTTTTGGTTTCGCCGCAGATCAGAATGGCTTTGAAAAGGCTGACTGAACGGGCTATTCCTCGTTTGATTGTCCTATCCTACAATGAGATCAGCCCGGATGTTCAGGTGAACGCGGTGGGGACGGTGATGTGGAAGCATGAGGGTTAAGAAATTCACGGGAAGGACGATACAAGAAGCAGTAGAGAATTTGCGCCAGGAGTTTGGTAGAGACGCAGTCATCCTGCATACCACCCAAAAAAGGCGCTGGTTCTGGGGGCGCATTGGACCAAAACGCTACGAGGTTGTGGGGGCGTATGATGCCAACTATCGCTCTGCGAACCGCAATGCCCGGGCGTCCACTGCGGCGAGACCCGTGGGTGCAGAGCCAGAGCAGGAAGTGGCCGATTATCGTCCGGATCCCGCCTGGTCGGAAACGGTCCAAAGCCTGTACAGCCGTTTGATCANGGTGGATATTCCCAAAGATTTAAGTGTGCAGCTGATCAAGGAAGTCTTGAGTCAGCTGCCCAAAGAGGACTGGAACAACAAGGCTAAGCTGTGGAACCAGCTCACCGCGGTAACGGCGGGCCGCCTTAAGACATCCGAACCTTGGGAGTTCGATGGAACGCCCCGCATCGTGGCTTTGATCGGNCCCACCGGGGTGGGGAAAACAACCACCATTGCCAAACTGGCCGCCAATTTCTCTTTGGTGGCGGACCGCAAGGTGGGCTTGATCACCGTTGATACATACCGCATTGCCGCGGTGGANCAGCTAAAGACCTATGCGGAGATTATTGGTCTTCCCCTGCACGTGGCCTACAGCCCTAGAGAGCTCAAGGAGGGCATAGCCAAGTTGAGGGATCGCGATCTGATCCTCATCGACACCGCAGGGAGGAGCCAGAACAACCAGCTGCACATCGCCGAGCTCAGGAACTTCTTTGATGGCATAGAGGCTGAAATGCACTTGGTGATCAGCGCCACTACCAAACCACGGGATGTGGANCAGATCATATCGGTTTTTGGGCAATTGCCGATTGATCGGGTGATCATCACGAAACTGGATGAAACAAGCGCTTACGGAGTCCTGCTTCACACCTGTGAACGGGCCAAAGCGCCCATTGCCTTTGTCACCACTGGGCAGGGGGTACCAGAAGATATCGAGGTGGCAGATGGCCAACGAATTGCCCAACTTATTCTGGGGGACGCGTGAAGATGAGAGATCAAGCAGCAGAGTTGAGGAGACTGGTGGCAAAAAAGGGACCCAGCTCTCGAATCATCGCTGTGACAAGTGGAAAAGGCGGGGTTGGGAAAACGAATTTTGCTGTTAACTTAGCGTTGGCCCTGCGTCAGATGGATTACAGGGTAGTTCTCATTGACGTTGATTTAGGTTTGGCTAACGCAGATATTATTTTGGGCATAACTCCCAAGTACAACTTGGGCCACGTTATGCAAGGCGAAAAGACGCTGCAGGAGGTCATCATGGAAGGACCTCTGGGCCTGANGATCATCTCGGGAGGGTCGGGGATCACGGAACTGGCCAACCTCGATGGGTGGCGCCTGGAGGCTTTTGTCTCCTCCTTTGAGCAGTTGAACCAGGAGTTCGACTACGTGATCCTGGATACGGGGGCAGGAGTCCACCGCGCGGTGATGAGTTTTGTGCTGGCTGCCACGGACATCATTGTGGTTACTACTCCCGAACCTACCGCGATCACTGATGCTTATGGACTGCTGAAGNTCATCCATCAGCGGGCCGGGCACGCTAAGGTGCGCCTCGTTGTCAATATGGCCAAGAGCCCGGCGGAAGCTGAAACGGTGGCTGAGCGGCTCAATTCGGTTTTGCGGGAGTTTGTGCGGTGGGAAGTGGAGTACGCGGGATATATTCTCACCGA
>JGI24713J26584_10002680_pt1 | contig 12108 bp, 11 predicted proteins | sample BioPla4DNA1_FD_26584 | JGI IMG/M metagenome (IMG submission 26584) | reverse complement strand
GCGCCATGTGGCTGTGTACCATACGCTCTGTGCCCTGCTGGAGCAGCACTTCTTCGGAGCATAGACTCAAGAAAGCCCCCGGTCGCCGAAACCGGGGGCTTTGTGCATGCCTATGAGATTACTCAGCTCATTCAGGCAGGATGTGGACCACCTTGGGCGAGAAGTACACGCCCACTTCTGTGCCCACCGGGTAAATCCCCTGTTCGATGGGGGAAGATGCCACTGCCATTAAGCTCTTTTCCTGGACCAGAACGTTGTACTCCACTGAAGAGCCCAGGTAAACCACATTGCTGATCACGCCCTTGGCATAACCCCTGTCATCGCCGAGGTGAATGGCCTCCGGCCGCAGCACCAGCTTCACTCTGGTCCCTGCCTGCAGGTTCTGCTGCTGCTCCACTGTGATCACCTGGCCCCATACATCCACATCAACTTGTCCGCTGCGGGAGGCCACCACACTGCCTTCCACGAAGTTGACCTTGCCGATGAAGTCGGCCACAAAGGCTGAGTTGGGACGCTCGTAAATCTCCCTGGGGCTTCCGTCCTGCTCAATGCGGCCTTCATTCATGATCACGATCCGGTCGGAAATGGCCATGGCTTCGCTCTGGTCATGGGTTACATAGATGGCCGTGATCCCCAAGTGCTGCTGAATCCTTCTGATCTCCAGGCGCATCTGCTCCCTGAGCTTGGCATCTAGGTTGGAAAGGGGCTCGTCAAAAAGGAGCACGCGCGGTTCATTGACAATAGCCCGCGCCAGGGCCACCCTCTGCTGCTGTCCTCCGGAGAGCTGGTCCGGCATGCGCTTGCCCATGCCTGCCAGTCCCACCAGATCCAAGATGGCATCCACCTTCTGGGCAATTTCAGGCTTGGGCATCTTCCTCACGCTCAGCCCAAACCCCACATTATCCGCCACAGTCAAATGGGGAAAGATGGCGTAGTTCTGAAACACCATGGCGCTGTCCCGTTGATCCGGGGGGAGGTTGGTCACATCAGTATCGCCAAAGAAAACCTTGCCCGCGGTAGGGATCTCGAACCCGGAGACCATACGCAGACAGGTGGTCTTACCGCAGCCCGAGGGTCCCAGCAGCGTGACCAGCTCGCCCTCCCTGATTTCCAAAGAAACATTATCCACCGCCACCACCTTGCGGCGGTGCTCGTCAGGACTGTCGAACTCTTTACGTAAGTCTTTCAGAATAACTCCCATGTAGCGTCCTCCCTTAGAACTTCGCCTCAAATTTCACGCCCAGCAGGCGATTCACAATTACTCTAATCAGCACAATGGCCACCACGATAATGCCCACCAAGATGATACTGAAGGCCGCTGCGGCACCCAAGCGCCCCGAACTTACCTGGGACAGGATCTGCACTGTCATCAAGTTCCAGTTGGCCGAAACCAGGAAGATGGCCGCGCTGATGGCCGTCATGGCCCGCACAAAGGCAAAGACCAAGCCCGAGAAAAAGGCGGGCGAAATGAGCGGCAGGGTGATGCGGCGGAATACGGTCTGAGAGTTGGCCCCCAGGTCGGTGGCCGCCTCCTCAATACCCGGGTCAATCTGCTGCAGGGTGGCCACCCCGTTCTGGATACCCACTGGCACATAGCGGAACACGAAGTTCGCCACCAAAATGGTGAGAGTGCCCGTGAGCAGCAGAGGTTTTTGGTTAAAGGCTAAGATGTAGCCGATGCCCACGACTGTTCCCGGCAGGGCGAAGCTGAGCATGGACGTAAACTCCATGGCGCCCTTGCCTAGGAAGCTCTTACGCACCACCAGGAAAGCAATGAACATACCCATGATGCCGCTGATGGGTGTGGAGAGCAGAGCAACTGTTACCGTGTCCTTAATGGTCTTGTAGCCCACATCCCACACGTAACTAAAGTTGCGCAGCGTGAAGCTGTAGTCATAACCCCAGGCCTGGGAAAAAGCACCTATGAAAATGATGCCGTAGAATACCAACACAACGATGCTGATCAAGCAGCAGATGGCAAACAAAATCCAGCGCGTGGTGTTGCTCACAGACTTCACACTGGAACGGGTGGGTTTGCCCGACACCGTAACGTAGCTCTTTTTGCTTACCCAGTACTTCTGGATAATAAAGGCTGTCACGGAAGGGATGAGGAGCACCACGGCCAGAGCCGCTCCGCCCGGCAAATTGTACATGCCGGTGATCTCCAGATACGCCTGGACAGCCAGGGTGGGAAAAGAGCTGCCCGCCAAAACTAGTGGGTTGCCGAAATCCGCCAAGGATTCGATGAAAATGACCAACAGGGCGCTGGCAATCCCCGGGGCCGCCAAGGGCAGGGTAACCCGCCTGAATACCTTCCAGCGGCTGGCTCCCAGATCAAAGGCCGCGTCCTCCAAGGTTGGGTTGATGGCCTCCAACACTCCCTTCAGGGATAGATAGGCCACCGGGAAAAAGACGATAGTCTGGGCGATGAGCAGCCCCCTTAAGCCGTAGATGGGGAAATTCCTGATGCCCAGCAGGTGGTAGGTGACAAACCCGTTGTTGCCGAAGAGCAGCAGGATGCTGAGGCCGCTCACGAAGGGAGGCGAGATAACTGGAATAATGGCTACCATGTTAAAGAATTTCTTAAACGGGATGTTCACCCTGGTCACCGTATAAGCCATGATAAAGCCGACAAAGACGGCCAGCACAGCTGAGAGCACTCCCGTGATCAAGCTGTTCACCAGTGCTCGGCGCATGTACCAGCTGCGGAAGAGGTTAAAGTATGTGGCCAAGACTGATTCACCCGGAGCGAGGCTCATCTGCACAACCTTGAGAATTGGCAGAATGATAAACAGGGCCAGCAGAGTGAAAATGGCCAGGATGGATATGATCAACCAGGGTTCCTGGGCGATTCTCCCCAGTTCCAGAAAGATCCTTCTTGCTTTTTGCCTTGCGTCTTGCAGCATTACACTCACTTGGATTCCCTCCGAAAAAGGAGGGGCCAAAAGGCCCCGCCTTTTATCTATTGTCCCCTCAGAACCTCATCGATCCACTTTTCAACGATCTCCTGACGATGCTCGCCAGCCCAAATGGCATCGTAGTCGATTAAGGGAATCTCGTTGAAGGAGGGCAAGCCTTCGCCGGCCACTGCCTCGGGATGGACCGGGAAGAAGTAGGTCTTCAGCTCGCCAAACAGGTTCTGAGCCTCCACGGAAATGATCCAGTCAACCAGTTTCTTGGCATCCTCAAAGTTGGGAGCGCCCTTGACGATGGAGATCGCCGGAGCCTCATAGCCGACACCTTCCTTGGGGAAGATCAGCTGCAGCGGATAGCCCTCATCCATGAACTTGAGGAAGGCTGGGGTGAACTGGATACCGATTCCAGCTTCACCAATGGCCACAGCCTGGGAAGGAGCTGTACCGGATTGGGTGTAGGTCTGGATGTTCTTGTTCAGTTCCTTGAGGTAAGCAAAGGCTTCGTCCTCGCCCCAAGCCAGGATCAGGCTTGCCACCAGGTTGTACGCAGTACCGGAAGACTGGGGAGTGGGCATCTGGATCTCCTTGGCAAACTCCGGTTTGAGCAGGTCATACCAGGACTCGGGAGCCTCTACGCCAGCCCTAGCAGCCCAGGCAGTGTTCATGGCAACACCCATGGGGTTCATGTAGAAGGAAGTCCAGTATCCTTCGGGATCAACAAACTTAGGATCAAGGGCTGCAGCGTTTGGAGATTTGTAAGGCTGGGTCAGCCCTCTCTCTTTGGCCAGGACGTGGTTCTCGCTGGGGGCCCCCATCCAGATGTCGGCCATGGGATTATCCTTTTCCGCTTCCAATCTTGCCAATGCCGGCCCAGAGGACAGATGCACGAACTGCACCTGGATGCCTGTGGACTTAGTGAAAGCCTCCAATATGGCTCGGGCGTTCTCCTCATCCACGCTTGAGTAAACCATGAGCGGTTGGGCAAAGGCAGATATCGACAATGCAAACACCATTAGAACGGCCAGTAACATAGAAGTCTTCTTCAAAATTCTTCCCCCCGTTTATAGTAGTCTCGGTTGATCAAGCACGCACCTGGATTTCTGGACTAGGCCATCACCCCTTTTGTGGGAACAAAAAAGTAGGTTAGCGGAACAACCCAGCCCTGTGGCTAGGTCCTCACTACCTACTCTTTTAGTAACCCTTTCTCTCCACCTAGGTGGAGGAAACTGTCCTAAACCAGTAAAGATATGCGGTTGTTTGTAAAGTTAAGTTTAGCACACCTCCGCCAGCATTGTCAAGGGGTGCATCCGGTGACCCACTTGCCTCCGCTCCATCAGTAAAGAAGGAATCTCCAAACTATCATGAAATAAAAGCAGAAAAAGGAGGTCTTGAGAATGAAAAGAACACTGGTTCCTTTGCTGTGTCTTGTGTTGGTTTTCTGTTGGTGCTTAGTGGCATCTGCGCAAGAGACACTAATCAGCGCGCAAGGTCCGCTTGCGGCGAAGCCCCAGGGAGGAAACGCAGAGTTCACCCCAGGCGAAGGCGGTGGATTTCCTGACTTAAACAAACCCGACCCCAACCCATTCCCTTCGGCGCCCGACCCTATCCCGCCAGAGATTATCTGGCCCCCCTTTGGTGGCGGAGGTCTATTCGAAGACTTTGATGAGGGACTATACTTCCAACGAGGCGAAGAAGCTTAAATTAGGAAACTAAGAATGGGGCAGCCCTAGTAGTGCTCCTGGAGGATGGAGACAGAACGCTGGAAAAGGGGTGGCAAACATGGCAAATATCCAGTTGATGAGGGGCCGCCTTCTGTTCGCCTGCTCTTTGGTGTTCACGCTGCTTCTGCTGCTGGACCCACCTGCTGCTGCTAGGCTGCCCGGTGAAGTTCAGGAAATCATCGCCCAAAATCGCCCTTCATCTGTCGCAGAGTTTGATATCCAGAGCCTAATTGACGAGTTCTCCGCCCTGCTCTACCCGTACAACTCCTTTGTGGATGAACCAGTTTTACTGGAAGTAGAGTCAGAAGCACCTTACCCAAAACCTAGCATCACTAGGGAAGAAGCCTTCCAAGATGTGGACTTCCTCTTTTCCCTGCTAAAATACGGATACGCTGCCTATCAGTACTTTGGTGGTGATGTCGGCTTTCAAGAAGCGCGGAAAAAGATCGAAGCAGATTTGGAGGAGCAGTCCTTTCCCTTAAGTGCCGCGAAGTTCATTCAAATCCTGGTCAACAGGCTGGATCTGATCAATGACGGGCATTTCGCCATCGGCAGCAGCGTACTGGTAAAACCAAAAAGCATGTATATGAACATGGAGCACGAATTCCACAGGGACCACATTGGCTATTACCTCCAGGGGGAAACCGATCGGGTCTATCTCAAAAGCGTTAAGGGACAGCACCCCGAAAACTTCATGTGGCCGTCTCTGAATGACAGCGGTGCAGTAGTGTACCGTCTGGGTATGCTGGAACCCACCGGTCAGCGAGAATTAACGGTGAAGGCAGTTCTCCAGGATCATCAAGGGCAGAACATCTGCCTCACACTAACCGAACTATTAGGCAGCTACGTCTATGGCGCCAGCATTTACGAACGCTATGAAGTTGAGGGCCTTCCTGTAATCAGCGTGAAGCGGTTTCCCTCCTGGCCGGTCGATCGCCGGGACTACGTCTTGATGCAGGACTTCTTCATGGAAGCCTATGACCTGCGGAACGAGCCAGCCATTATCCTCGATCTACGCTCACATCGCGGCGGCGATGACAACCAAGGTTACTCATGGATCCGCAATTTCACGGGCATGCCCTTCGGCAAACCGGCCCATCTCAAAGCACCGCTCAGAACAGCCACCGCCGAAAAACTGCGCTCCCTTGATATGGAGCGCAGCCAGCATGTGCTGCATGAGTTTTACGAACGGGTATCCAGACCCAGTACCAGCAGTTGGGGTGAAATAGAGGTCTATCTGCCGGAACTAATCGAGAACGACACTGTAGTCGTTGTGCTCACTGACCGCAGGACCGCCTCGGGCGGCGAGCACTTCTTGGATGCCCTCAGGCATCTGGAAAACGTGGTCATCATGGGCACCAATACTGCCGGCTGCATGCTGGGGAACAGTGCTCAGACCCAGCTTCCCAACTCCAAGGTGCAGGTCACGCTTGGCGTAAGCCTGAGGCTGCCCTTGGATTTGGTACACCGCGAAGGAGTGGGCCTGCTTCCAGACTTCTGGGTACCGCCCAGACAAGCTTTGGATTTCGCTGTGAAATTCATCCAAAACTACGTACGATAGCTCGAGCAAAACTACTAACCTGTGTGCACGGCCCTCTTTCTGAAGCGGGACTCCAAGTCCTCATCGAAGGTGAGGATCAGGAACTTCTCCGAATGCTCCACGCTCAGATCGGTGTACAGGGAAACCACCTGGGAGCCGGTGAGATTCTGCAGTGCGGCGCGCAGCACTTCCTGGTTGTTCTTGAGCAGGGTCTCCCGCAGGCGTTGGATCAGACCTACGCTTTCGGGGTTATCCCGCACCTTTTCTTCGGCGGGGGTGAGGATGCCCTTCTGCCTAATAATTACCATGTCCTTCACTATATAGGTGGAGATTTCCTTCGGGCCCCTGCCGAAGTATTCCTTTTCAAACTTGAGCACAGTATTGCCGAGAGCGGCTTCCATCTCACCTTTACTGCGAAAGTTCACCTAGATCCCTCCCGCGCGTTTATTCCAGGCTGCCCGAGCCCACAGAGACACCACGTTATCCGGAGGCGGCTCTGTCACTACGGTAAGCTGGGTCTCAATCAGACCCACCACGGCAAACCGGTAGAGATAGCGCTGCACCCGCTCCACTGTCCACTGCAGTTTGCGGGCCAATTCCTTTACGGTGGACTGCCCGTCGATGGCATCATAGAGCGCCCATTCCGGGGAAGTCAAATCGCTCTGCACCAAGGGCGCCCCCTCTAAGAGTTCCGTTTTCACGGCCACAAAGTTGTGGTCCGGAATGTACTGCTCGATCAGCTGCAGGGAGGTAACCCGCCGGGCTGCGTAGAGCAGCACAGAGTACCAAGAAGCAGCCAGAAGTTCATCCTCAAAGGGTTTCATCTTCGTATTGAACTTAAAGGACCCTTTAGGCAGCAAAAACAGGGCATAAAAGGCGGTAAAACCCCTCTGATCCTTGAAATAGGCGCCCCGCACCTCGCCGTCCTTGATGCAGATGCGACCCAGGTTGCTGCCGTCCATAACCACCAGCACACCAGTCTGTGACGTAAACCGCAGCATCATCAACAGCTGGGAGAGGGGAAACAGCTCCAGCTGTCCCTCCCAGATCATGGCCCGGGTGATGGCGCCGCTCACCACATGCCGGAAACGCAGGCGGATCTGTTCGAACACCCGCCCTAAATCCCGCACTTCCCGGGGCCCTTCCACTTCAAAGGGGTGTTCAAAGGAACCCTGGGTAAGCCGGTAGGCGTGCTGCAGCAGGTCCTGCAGGGGTGTGGTGTTCTTCCTTAGCGCCAGCACCACAGCTAAGGTGCCGCAGAGGACAAAGGCAGCAAAGCAGAGGGTAATCATGATTTCCAGGCGGCGCACTGCGGTGCTGTCCAGCTGGAAGCTGGCGTTGAGGGTCCCCATGGCGTATTTCACACCCAGGATGCCCGCCAACATACAGATCAAAAGGACCACAAAGACCACGGCCGCGGTTCTAGCAGTTATGGACTTCACAGCTGATCACACCATTCTGCATAGGATGACTAACTCATCCTGCTCAGGGGCCAAACTCACCGAGACCCCCAGGGCGCGCTGACACATGTGCTCTTGAATGCAGGCTTGGACCAGAGGTATCAAGCTGTTCCACTGCTGCTCCAAGAGCTCCTGCACCATGCGGGCTCCCTCTGGGTCCTCCTGCACCAGCTGCAGTTCGGCCTTATTCAAGACTCCCCAAGAACGGTAAATCAGCAGATCGTCAATTATATATACCTGACTTCTGCGGGGTCGTCTTTCTGTGTATTCTTCCTGAAGCCGGGACAGCTCCCGGGCCAGCGCATAATGCAAGGGATTCTCCGGGAACTGTTTGACATTACTGAGCATGCTAGTCACCTATCCTGCAGCAAGTTATGACCTATCCTTCTGCGTACCGAGCGAAACTCCTGCAAAGCACCTGCCCGGGAATGGCTGGTTTTGGGATGCAAAAAAAGGCACTTCGCAGCAGCGCAGAAGTGCCCTCATTCACCAGCCCCTCAGGGTAATCACCCCTGAATCCGGGGATCCATAATATCGCGGAAAGCATCACCAATCAGGTTCCAGGACAGCACAAAGAGGACAATGGCTAAACCGGGCCAGACCACAGTGTACCAGTAGGCCAAGGGATTTTGCGGAGTGCCCAGAATCCAGTTCCGGGCAAAGCTGATCATCTGCCCCCAGTCGGCATAGCCCTCAGGGGCGCCGAGACCCAGAAAACTCAAGGTGGAAGCGGTGACCACAATGGAGCCCATATTCATGGAAGCTTGAATCAAGACGGGAAAGATCGTATTGGGCAAAACATGCCGGAGCAGGATCTTCGGATGTGATACTCCCCCGGCCCTGGCGGCCATAATGTACTCCTCTTGTTTTGCTTGGAGTACATTGCCCCGAATCAGGCGGGCATAACCAGTCCAGCGGAAGATCACCAGGGCGATAATGACTTTATCCAAGCCCCGTCCCAAAATGGTGGTGANCACAATGGCCGCAATGAGAAAGGGGAAACTCATGAACACATCCACAAAACGCATGACCACATTTTCATCGAACTTCCCACCGATGTAGGCGCTTGTTGATCCGATTACAATGCCAATGAGGCACGAGAGGCCTGTGACGATGAGTCCCACTTGAAAGGCCGTTCTGGTTCCCCAGACAATCCCGTAGAAAATATCATATTTCCCCTGTGTCAAACCCATGGGGTGCTCCGGTGACGGCGGCTGTGGAGCGCTTCCCCAGCCGTAACGAGGTACTCGATACGGCTCGTTAATATAGTCCTCTGGCGTGGGCGCAATCCATGGAGCAAACACTGCCACGAGGATAAAGCCCAGCAGGATCAACAGTCCAATCATGGAGAGCGGATTGCGTAGAAGCTTCTTCATTACCACAGCATGATCACTCCAATCTCACCCTGGGGTCAATTACCGCATAGAGAACGTCCACAACCAAATTGACTAGCACCAGCAGCAATCCGTAAAACAGAGTGGTGCCCAACACCAGGGTATAGTCGAGCTGCTGAGCACCTGTGGCGGTGAGCAGGCCGATCCCCTTGTAGTCGAAAACGGTTTCCACAATGACCACGCCGCCCAAGAGGCCCAACACCATGGAGCCGGAAACGGTAGCCACGGGGATCGGGGCGTTGCGGCGCACGTGCCGGTTCATCACCACTTTCTCCGTCAGGTCCTTGGCCCGAGCAGTACGTACATAATCCTTATTCATCACTTCCAGCATACTCGACCTGGTAATGCGGAGCAGATACGCCCACCACAGGTAGGACAGGGTCAGAACTGGAGCGATCATATGGCGAACCGCATCCCAGAAGATGTCGAGCCGCCGGTTGAGCAGTGCATCCACAGTGTTCATGCCCGTGTAGCGAACAAAATCACCGGTCAGCACAANGGTATCGGCCCACATGGAGAGCCGCCCTGGAGGAAACCAACCCAGAACGCCATAGAAAATCATCAGCATTATGAGTCCAAAAACAAAGTCTGGTAAAGACCAGCCCACAATGGCAAACACCCGGCTCAAATGATCAAGGGGCTTGTTGTAGTGCTTGGCAGATATGGTGCCAAGCCAGATNCCGCCCAAGATCACGGGAATAATGGCAAAGAGGGCCAGTTCAACCGTGGCAGGAAAACGCTTGGCGATGGCTTCGGTCACGTGCATGTTGGCTGATACCGAGTAGCCCAAATCCCCTTTGAGCAGGTTCTTTATCCAGTTGAGATAACGCACGTGCACNGGTTGGTCCAGCCCGTACTTGCGGACCAAATCGTCAAGGCTCTGNTTCTTTAACTCTTCCGGACTTTTAATATAGGTACTGACCAGTTGGTAAGGCGACAAAAAAGACATGGCAACAAAGATCATGAGTGTGACCCCAATGAGGACAACTGGTAGAAACAGTAACCGCCTGGCAATGTAGGTTAACATACGCTTACCCCTTACCTAAAAGATAACGGGAGTAGGACTGCCCGAAGGCAATCCTACTCTTTTTCAGCGAACTGCTGGGACTACTGGACTTTGGAAATGTTGTAGAGATCATACTGGGCGCTGTAAGCCGGGCAGTACTGGAAGCCCTGCACCCAATCGCGCATGACCCTGTGTGTGGTTGCCTCCATGAACGGCATACCAATCGCCAGATCCACATACATTTTCTGCAGCTCAAAGTAGATCTTCTCGCGCTCCGCCGGGTCGGTGGCCTTGATACCAGCCGCGATCAAACCGTCGAACTTCTCCTTGGCAAGGTCAATCAAGCCCTGACCACAGTAGCCTGCGAATGTTCCAGCAGAGTGCATGAACGGAACAGCGAAGTTATGCGTGTCTGGGAAGTCCGCGAGCCAGCCCATGACAAAGATGGGAAGCGAAGCGGAGCGGAGCCTATCCAGCACCGTGGCCCATTCTAGGCCGATAACGTCAACCTGGAACTTGGGATTGATTCTCTCGATGTTGTACTCGAGAATCTCCAAGGCGGTCTTGCGAGCATCGTTACCCGTGTTGTAAACAATACCTACTTTGAAGCCCTTCTCCCAAACTTCCCCGTCAAAGGCCTTCTTGAAATACTCGGTGGCCTTTTCCAGATCGTTGTAGTAGTACTCTTGATCCTGGTTTACATACGGCAAGCTCTGCGGGAAGGGACCCTTTGGAATCTGACCGGCGCCGAGGGCTACTTCGTTCAAGTAAGCATCGAAGTCGAAGGAGTAGGCAAACGCTTTACGCACATTGACATCGGCGAAGAAATCACTGGGGATACCGTTTCCATCAAGTTTCCCGCTGCCCACCAGGTCTTCGTTGCCCTCGATGGGAATGGTGAAGCTGAAGAAGAGTACCGTGTTGGTTATCTGAGGCAGACCCTCAACAACGGTCACATTGGGAATGGCCTTCACTTGAGGCAGATCCTGCTGGCCTACATAAATGGCATCTGCATCGCCAGCACGGAGCATCAGCAAGCGGGTGGAAAACTCAGGGATGTTCTTGATCACAGCGCTCTTAAGAGCAGCTGGGCCCTGCCAGTAATCATCGAAGCGGCTGAGCAAAACCTGAGCACCACTCTTATCCCAGGCATCCAGCTTGAAGGGGCCGGTTCCGTTAGCCTTGTCATAGAGGGTCATCTCTTCAAGGGCCTGATCATACCATTTCGCCCAGGTGTCGGGATTACCATCCCAAGCACCGTTTGCGATCATCCAGTCCTTGTTCAGAATAGATGCCCAGGAGCCACCCTTGGCGAGGATGTTGAGGAACGGCGGATAGGGATCGACTAGCTTGAAGATGACGTCGTTGCCGTCCACTTCAATGGTTGCATCTACTAGGTCATAAGCCTTCCGCAAAATCTCAGGATCAACTTCGTTGATATCAGCGAAGTCGCTGGGGCCGCCGGCCATGGCGATCACATCAGCCATGGTCTGCACGCCGAGCAGTGGTTCGAAGAACATCCACATGGGGCCGCCTGCGGGATCCGCTAACATGCCCCGTATGAAGGTGTACTTCACGTCTTCGGCAGTGAGCACTGAACCATCGTGGAATTTGACACCCTGACGGATGGGCACCCTAATGGTACGTCCATCCTCCGACATGAGGCCGTTTTCTACCGTCGGTACCTCAGTGGCCAGCATGGGGCCCATCTTGTCCAGATCCCCATCGATGTAGGTGAAGAGGTTGTCATAGACATGGTGGATGATCTCACCACTTGCCGTGTCATAGGCCGCCGCCGGATCGAGGGTTTGGGGACCTCCCGCCCCGCCGACATAGACAAAGGTCTCCGGATCGAATGCAAAAGCAGAAACCGACAAACCGAGCGTCAACAACAGGACAATCAGACTACAGACCTTCGCTTTCAACTCTTTTCCTCCCTTTCTTTTTTTCTCGCCAGACGGCTATGGCTAAATTCAACCAGCCCACAGGGTTCCGCTCAGCGTTTTGCTTACGCAGTTTCTCCCTTGTAGACGCCGGTCAAACTTAGTTCTTGGGCGTAGTGGCAGGCCGCT
>JGI24713J26584_10002674_pt1 | contig 12129 bp, 7 predicted proteins | sample BioPla4DNA1_FD_26584 | JGI IMG/M metagenome (IMG submission 26584) | reverse complement strand
TAATTTTCCACTTTCTGTTCCAAAATCGAGGCGTTTGCTTGAATCTTATTAGCTTCCCAAAGTTCACTATCTCCCACAGCTATATGGACACAATATCAAAATATAAGGTACATCACTGTTGCTGACGAAAGGGAATTCTGTCAACTCTCGTTGTGTTCTTAGACTGCACAAGTATTCTCGCCATTTTCCTAGCTCTTGTAACGGCATTGTACAGTAACCTTCTCTGCACCTCTGCATTGCCACCCACCTGGTAAGGCCATAAAATGAAAACATAATCAAATTCACGGTTTTTTGCTTGATGAACATTCAGCCCCCGCAATCTACTTCTCTTTCTCATCGCAACCAATCTCTTGTCATGAATCACTCTCTCAAGCTGAATCAGAAGCTCGTTTTTTGAAAAGCATGTTTGTCCTTTCAAACGCCGCTTACGCTCCATCCAATCTAGCAGGCCATCCTTGCCAGGAAAATCTTCCCCGATCATCACTTGCCCAATTGTAAGAGAATCATCTCCACCCATATCCAACAAACACTTTTCAGATGATCGCAATAGAGCGTTTTCAGATGTCTCCCAATCAACAAACAAACCATTTTTTCTTAACCACTCGTCTATTCCTTTAACAAAGTGGGATCGGTCGATACCAACAGGAGTGATTAAGACAATATCTCCCTTCTTGCCAATGCGTTTCACACCATAATAGATATCTGCAGCAGCTTGTTGAGGGCTAGGCATGGCCAATATAAACTCACTCAGTTCACTAATGTCTTGCCCCTCTCGAATTCGACGCGATAATCTGACTAGCTCCTCATTATCAGTCCTCTTGTTTTCCTTCAAGATGTCTGACTGTCCAGCTTGCCGTAACCATTCAACATGGCCCACGTCATGAGCTGCCTGCAGGTCTTGAAATTCGTCAGCTGCCGCAATAAGTACGCTAGCTCGCGCGAGGTTCTTTAGAATCTCAAACCGAACCCCTTTACAATCCTGTGCCTCATCAACAACGACTATAGGATAAACACATGTAACCCACGACAAGACTATGTCTTGCTTTAGCAAATCTGCGGCAACTTCGCAGGTTCGATCATAGCATGAGTTCTGCCCGTTCCATCCATATTTCAACGCTAAGGTACGCCACCGGTTGGCCAAGTGCCAGGCAAAACTGTCTATGGTACACACGCGATGCTTATTCTTTAACTCTGGAAATAAGGATAGTCGCTCCAGAAGCCTCAATCGAGCGCCGTGCATATAACTAAGAGCCAAAACCTTCTGAAAATCATCCAACGGATTCTGAGCCAGCTGTCTCAGAAGCTCTTGAAGCATATTGGTGGTCTTGCCTGTACCCGCTGCACCTTCAAAATAGATTACCATCTGGGTTCCACCTATAAATCTTGGTATTGCAATCTGCACCATTAGGTACACTCCGTTCTACAAAATCAGCATCGGAGACGCCNTTGTATAGTAGCTTAGTCAAGCTATCCATCAGTTTCTTTGTACGTCTGCGACACGAATCTGTTCCACATATGAAGGAAACCAGAGATTCATAGAAGAGATAATTACCTTTTAGCCCGACTCTGCCTTTGCCTTGCTTGACCATCATATGATCGAGGAACTCCTCCTTCGTGGTAGCTGTTACTCCCTCAACACTATCCACAATTTCATTGATTGTCACTTCCTTTAATATCCAGTCCAGCACGTGCTCGATGGTCCAATCCTGTGGCCACTGAACCACAATCTCGGGAGGACATTCGAGCGACGTCAGCTCGTTTATATAACGTTCGCCATCGCTATCTCCATCCACGAGTACCGCGCAACTCCGATGTAAACGTCTTAGCTCACAATATGTCTTCAGAACACTACTATCATGGGTAGGAATCACACCGATCACCGAGCCAAATGTGAATCGCTCGTACTCATCAAACCCATCCCGAACGTGTGATTCATATTTGTACATATTCTCAGAAAGTAGCCTGAGAATTTCGTAATCTATTCTTCCTTCAGGGATTAGTACACGGGGATATAACACGGCCTCGACCACTTGCAATCTATTGTCAAAGAAAAGCTTCCTCACGGCATTCGGTGCCGTTTGGTCGAGGTTTTCACTAAATGTATTCGCAGTCAACTGACCTTTGCTATTATGCAGCACGAGAATCGAGCTTGGCTGGAAATAGGATGCCACTCGGGGTGAATGCGTCGTCCAGATAGTTTGGGAAGCCCTACTTATGGCGCTTTGCACCATCCGTAACTGCAATGAGGGCGGAATATGCAGTTCCGGCTCTTCCACAGCTATAATGAGGTTGCCGTAGTTTTCACGGCGTTTTTGACCCGGCTGCATTAGTATCGCAAACGACTGCATCGAAAGCAGACCCGATCCATGTCGGCCGGCAGGGAGCTCGAAGTCTGATTCGTATCTGTAGTGAGGCACGAGAGAGCGCAGTATGGCATCGCAGTCGGTTGAAGTCAGCTTCACACTTAATTCAAGATCACCCGGAAGCAAACTGGCCATTTCCTTTTTAATATCGAGAATCGCTGCCCTAAATTCCTCATTCTCGAAAAGTTTAGTTCCCGACATATGTAGATGGTCCCGTTCACGTAAGATCTGTTCAGATGGAATGGCACCTATGTGGGAGATTACTCTCCGAATTAAATCTGACCCGAAGGATGGGCTTCGGTCGTATGACCTATGTCCCGGCAATACTGTAAACCCAATTTCCCTGAGAAGTTGGTTTGGAATCGGCACTACCATATCATCATCAAATGGATCCTCAATACTATCATCATCATGAAAATATCTAATAGTCTCCACAGTCAGCTCATCATAATCAAATCTGGCCGCAAAGCCAATTTGCATGCAAAGCAGATCCGACTCGTGTTCCTGTTCCGGCATCAATTTCTTGTTGCTGCTATTCCACCACTTGGGCACAGCTCGGCCTTCTCTAAACCATTTCTCATTTCCGCTGACTCGATTGCCCGGAAAACCAGTTAAAGTAACAATAATCTGAATACGGTCAGGTGGCCCAGGCCTAGCACCATAGAAATCGTGATCTGTCAGCGGCCGAACCGCACGAACCGATCCTAAGGCTAGCGTTAGAGCATCTATAACTGTGCTCTTGCCACAGTTGTTTGCTCCAATCAGAACTGTATGCTCGTCAAATGTGATCACTCCATGCTTTACGCCCCGAAAACCGTATATTTCCAACTGAACAATGCGCATTGCCACTTTGGTCACTACCCTCCACATGAAAAGGAACGAATCGTACTGACTATGGAGTCAAAAAGGAATACACCTCGAAAGACCTGAGTTTCTGCTGGTTCACAGCAACTACGTGCCATAATCTAACCACCATATCACGCAAACTATATAAAAGTAATCCTTCATCCAACTTACACTAACTTTTCTGACAACCGACGGGATGGTATATCTCTTGTTCCCGAGGTTAAAGTGGGAACCATCAAGATAGGGTTATAACCAATTCTCTGATATATTCGGAACGGAACCCTAGATGTCGGGTTCTTCACAAATGCACGAAAACAGAGCCAGCCATCAATATTGTCCAACTATTGAAAAGTAGCCACAAGAACCTATATATGAGGTTTCGTAAGAAGCTTCTTGCCTTCTTGATATGGGTCCCTAACATATATAAATATCCCCCCGCCATCTCGTCCAACGCCGAAAAATATAGATGCTTGTGCTGAAGACAGTCAGCATACGTTTCGTCAATAGTCCAGGCGGCTTCAACCCCTCCTTAAGTGATACCAACTAAAGACAGCTCTTGGTACTGGTTCAGCCATTTTAACGGGCTAAGATAACCTAAGCGTTTTTGGACACGGCGGGTATTGTAAAAACCCTCTATGTACGCGAATATCGCTTGCCTAGCTTCTACCCGAGTCTGGAAGTGGCGCCAGTGGACGGCTTCTTTCTTCAGATTCGCGAAGAAACTCTCACTCCAGGGGTTGTCCCCAGGTTTGCCTACCCTGGAAAAGCTTTGCAGGATTCCGTGCTTCTGGAGCAGTTCGGCCACACACTCCGCTGTGAATTGGCTTCCACGGTCACTATGATGTATGCAACCGGCCGACAGTGGCCAGCGATGAATGGCCTTTGTGAGAGTTCGTTCAACTTGGTCTACCTTCATGTTTTCAGCCATTGTGTGGGCAAGAACAAGACCCGTTGCCACGTCTTTGACCGTGCAGAGATACTCGAAGCCATCAGCAGTCTGTATGTAGCTAATATCACTGCTGATAACCTTAAATGGCCTGGTGATATCCAGATTTCGAACCAGATTTGGGTATCTCGGCCCCCGAGCTTTCCGGCTATCGGTTAGAGAGCGCTGTCGACGCCGGCGATGTACTGATACAAGCCCGACCTCATCCATGATCTTCTTTACACGCGTGTAGGATGCGGTGTAGCCCTCTTTTCTTAGGCACCCACAGATGCGGTCTACACCGTAGGTCCTACCGCTTTTATCGCAAATCCTTTTGGCGTCTTTGACATACGGCTATCCCATTCATCCTTTTTGGCCAACCAATCATAATACGCACTGGTCGACACATCGAGACAGGCAGCCCACTTTGTAACGGGATACTCGGGATGAGCACAAATGAGCTCATACTTCACTTCAGATTTTTCGCAAAGTAGACCGCGGCTTTTTTTAGCATTTGTTCTCCATCATCAATTCAGCGAGTTCTAGCTGCAGCTTTCGAAGCTGGTCCTGCTGTTCAGCTACCTTGGTCTTTTTCACCACTATCGGTATAGATCTTGCGCCACGGTGAATACCAAGATCTGCGCAGAACTCCTTTATGGGCTTTGTAGTGGCGTAACTGAGTTTGACCGCGTTCTTGCGGAATTCATCATCATAGCGCTGTCTAATCTTGGACATGATCTGTCTCCTTTGCTGTCATAGTACTATCTTATCATCATGTCCGGGATTATAACATAGACCCCCTCTAACGCTTGATCTAACGCGAGCTTCGGGTACGAGGTTTGGTATGTGATCGTCGACAACATTCCAATTAAGAGCCGACAAGAGTGCGTTCACCTTGTATGCGCGAATATGGGCTTCTAGGCATTGGTCTAGTATGCCTTGCTCGGAAGAGTCTGTCAACATTTGACGGATTCTCTCAATCAATAGTCTATATTTGTTATTGTATTCATCATCTATGCAACGAAGCCTCAGCAGGAACTCATAAGCGTTTCTCGTTCGGTTCATCGATAGATCCGCTCCAGCTGGTATGTTAGTCTCGTAGCGCTGGGCCACCCGGCTTTTACAAACACATCAAGTATTTCTATTAATGTCTGTACACAATCTGATTGTTCTTTCAGCAGAGTTCGGTACTCAGCGAGGTAACGTTCAACAATCCTCACAAGCAGATCAACAGCAAGGGAGTCGTACTGATACCCGGTTCGGCTCGCTGTGCGCACTGTATGTCCTACAGTAACAAACACTTGTGCGGGATCAAATGGTATACAGAACTCAAGAGTCTCGAGCAAGTAGTGTGCAGCAGCTGGGAACCTGATATCTGCGAGCTCCTCAATGATTTGCTTCGCTTCCTGGTAGAACCTTTTTCCTATCTTCGTAATTTCATTTTTGTCAAGATCCCTGTTGTTACCTTTTTGAGCAACATACGCACCCGATGCGAAGAAGACTAGGCGTGCTATGCTTACCTCCAATTCAGCTAACGACTTGAATTTATTCTGTTCTACTGTAGGCAGGTCTTCGAACGATACTCTTTCCATACGGTGTTCTATGTTCTGCAGGCCACGTTGAACAGACTGTACAACACTCGAAAGTATGGAAAATGCTCTGTTTCGAATGGCGTCCGCTGTTGGATCAAGGCGATCGATCGGACCGAAGGTCAGGTAATCTTGAATCTGCGAGAGAAGGTGGATGGCTTCATCTTTGCGGTCCGCCGGATTCTTCACAATTCTTACAATGATATCGTCACAGGCTTGATGGTTCCTCTTGATGTACAATTCTGACACGAGTGATATGCACAGCATACGAACATTCTTAGCGCCTGGTACATCGTGTTGTCGCTTGTAAATGCATTTAACTAGAGCTGCCACCCGATCGGGGTCACGTGCCATAAGCTGCTGCAGTGTGCCAGCCAACAGACCTTGCAGCACACCACCAGACTGTTCATCTGCAATTCTCCACTCGATCAAACGCCACATCTGGTCATCGTTGTGTCGAGCCAATGCATACAAGCCCCTAGCGATCTGAAAACGCACGGCGGGTACAGGATCGTCTGCTAACTCGCGAATCAAATCAATAACTTCTGTGGAGACATGCGATGAATTGGCTACAAGGTTCACTAGTCCCTCGGCGGCGTAGACTCTGGGTGCCGGATTCCCCCAAAGCGGACGCTCATCAAATTGAGCATCCATTTGAGGATCTGGAGCAGGAACGTCGCAGTTGCTAGCCTTAACGAGTATTCTCTGCAACAAAGCTGTGTTAGATGGATCACAATCCTCCAGACCAGTTGCCGCAATTAGTGCACACGCTTCGGTAAGATAGCTCCATGCGTACATGCGCTGCTGACGATGTGCTCCTTGTGTTTCAATAATGGCAGAATAGATCGTCCGAAGTAACCCCATGATCTGACTGACTTCATCAGCTGGAGGCCTAGAGTTTCGATAGCGTTCCACGAACTTCCTGACAGGTTCTGCAAGGTCCCTGATAGAACGATTGGATGGATCATCAATGGGCACTCCTAAGTCTTTAAGATATTCATCTTCGTTGTATTTAGCCCATACTGTTGAAATCTGCGTAACCGGTTTATTAGGCGGAATTTCATTTCTATCTTTAAGCAGGTCGAGTAAGTTTCGAACCTCTTGAGAGATGATGTGGACATTGGTCAAACACCCGAGAAGCCGATTTCGTATCCGTTCAGCATCTATAAGGCTCAGGTTGGTTGCTCGTTCGGGAATAGACAGAATCGTTTGCTCAACCCGCTGGCGTTCCTGCTGTGTCAGCAGAGGAAAGAGAACGGACAGGAGATTTCCAACAAGTATGCTAGTATCATGACAGATCATGAACTCAACCGTCGATATTAATGGGAGTATGGCCCGTCCTAATATGTCAGGAACACGAACGGCTGCACTAATAACATGACGCCAAACTATGGCGTATCTGTTTCTTTTGATCAGCAGATTAATTACTTCGTATATCTCATCCACCCGGTTCGATGTCTTAGATGATTCCAGCAGATAATGTTCAAAAGCGGCGAGCATCTTGATAGGCTCGTCGTGTTCATAGGGTTCTGCTCCATCCCAGAGGGAGCTGTAGTCGTTAATAAGACTCATCTGCCGACCATCCTCGAGTTCTATCGCATACTCACGTTCTTTAGTGATATATCCGCGTTTTTTAGCATACGGNTCAACTGCTGCGATAAGTGCTTCCGTGGCATGAAGTGGTGCTTTGGAAAGAAATGCTTGAAAGCTTTCCGCTAGCAAGTAGAGAGCGCTCTCGTAGTCCTGTCGTCGATTCGACAACAGCGGGATCACTAAGTTACCACCAATAGTTGTCGACTCAGTCGATCTCTCCTCATATCGAAATGCTGCTCGGTAGATTGCTTCTACAAGGTCCGGATCATGGTCAATCAGTCTAGGCACCTCTCGGGCAAGCCATGGCATCTCCTCGTATCCGTATAGAGACAAGTGGTCGGACTCGATGCACCGCGAAATGATTTCTCTTGAGGCATGTGGGTCGCTCTCATATGTTCTGCACACGCCCTCAAGAGCACGTACTGCCAGCCATTTGTTTCGAGGATCGGTTGACCACGCAAGTGCGAGCATCCTACGTGCTGCGATACCAACTGAACGTTTCTGGTGTAAAGTCAGCTCTTCAGGTCGCTCGCAGACAATTACCAAGAGCGGCAGAATTAGGTGGGCTATGTCTACTGTCAGGTCTGCGCTCACGTGTTCCAGAAGATCACACCAGGGTCCAGCACCTTCCCCAACTAACTTTGCTTGCTTCTTTACTTCGCTTTGGCCAGCTGTCAATGCAGCGCCGCAGAGATGTTTCAGTGCCTGTGCTGCATACTTACGCACGCTATGATCAGCATCAAACAGCGCACTGCACAATACTTGGAGATCGGTCAGTTCTTTAGCAACTTCCGCTGCTACTGAGGGTCCTATGATCTTTACGATTTCNGGCACATCATCTTTTTGAAAGACTTCAAGCACCAACTTCCAAAATTCTGTGCGGGTGCTGTCGGACTCCCATACATGTCTGAAGTGCAGATCCAGGCTTGGCCTGGCTATCAGCACAAGCTCTGAGTGGTCATGGAAGAGACTTACAAGATGTTTGCGATCACCTCGCAGCAATAAACGTGCTACCGCGTAATCGAAGAGAGCATTATGTGAAAACGCTAGAGTATATCGATCTGCAGCGCTAGCCATATTTGGCTGCCACTCAACTAATACCTGGTTCTTCAAAAGATCATCGAGATCTTGACTGTTGCCAGGCGTGACAACCTTAAACCTATCAATGCGCAGGGTCTTGGCCTCAAGCATTTTTTCGCATGCAGCTTTGAGAATTACCTCGCGTGCATCACCTCTACCATCGCGCCGAATGACCCTGCTCATCCAGTAACGATCGATAAGTTCTAACCGCGTACGTATTGACTTTATTTCATCGACAGCCTCACCTGTATGAGCTATTTCAGCCAAGAGTCTGAGATTAAATGGTACTTTCAGTAGATCTCTATACTGCTGATCGACTCCGGTGTACAGAGACCACAGCTCGAGATCCTGAGCTTCTAATTGNTTGAGCTCATCTTCCGATAACTTAGGAGGTATGTTCAGGTGTCTAACGAGACGAAAGCCAGGATCACAGAACTCTTCGATGGGAGGTTCTCCTTTGAAAAGATACGGCAAATCATGGCTGTTTCTTAGATCATACCTGCGAATCGAAGCTACCACACGCCATCGACTCTTTCTTGATGTGATTACTCTGATCAAGTCCAGGATCATTTGTTGAGCTACGTCACCGCGTGCGGCATCAAGTGCATCTATAACGACAAACGCCGGCTGTGTTCCTGGCCAATTATCGAGTATATCGACTAACTCATGATCAATGCCAATCTCGCGGCGTAATGAGCTGAGACTACCGGCCTCAATCCGATCCACTGCCAGGAANACAAAGTCTCTTTTCTGCTCAGCAAAAAACTCAACCAGATCGGAAATAACCGCAGACTTTCCGGATCCAGGATCTCCGATCACTAGAATGGATCCCTGCTCTACCACTTGACGCAAAGCCTCTGATACAGGACGTTTAATCTTGACAGTGCTGTGCCTTGTACGGATGACTGCAAGGCTTTTCAGAGCATCAAGAACAGTTCTAGAATAGTTTCGCAGTCTATCTACATCTCTACTGAAACTGCTTGGGATCTTGAGAGTAAACCCAAATGAGAGAANCATTTTTTGAAGATCAGGTAGCTTAGCTCCCGATTGGTTGGCTGCAAGACTTGCACAGCAGCTTATTAGCGTTGCCCAGGCAGGAGCAACCTCATTTGGGTTCTGCAGAACAGTGCGAAGCAGGTGTACAGCCTCACGCTCGCCAACAGTATCTTGTTCCACATCAAGGACTTGTACATAGATTAGCCTAAGCAACTGCACGATCTCGTCTTCACATGGAGCTACACCTAGAAGTTTTTGCCAAGTTTGCGCTATGTGCTGGCGGATTATAGACAGGCACCGGTATTGTCCTTCGTTTGTAGCTACGCCGTCAATTGTCTGACCAGTCACCAAGTGGCGCAATCTATTCAGTACCTGAGGCAAGTCTTCCCTAATCNGACTAGAGCTTCTGGAAGAGGTTACCAGCACCAGACGATCTCTTTCGTGATCTAGAGGTCGATCCCAAGGACTGGTGCCCGAATCCCTCCCTTGACACGCTGTGTACTGACGTACGAATTGGTCAATGGCACTAGCTAAATCTGAATTACGGGATTTCGATAGGCGGAGATGCCGCTTTATCTGCATATACACGACTCCACCAGACGACGTGCCAATCATGAGATCATCTACTGGTTGCTCAGTCTCACACCAAAGCCAATTGAGCGTTGTGCCGACCGGCAGGCGCCATGGGGTATTGGATGAAGCCAATATGTTCACTGCNACCCATGCTGCAACACGATTTTGGTAGTCAATTCCACCTGATGTAGCTGCTCCTCCACCTGATTTCATCAGTGATAGCACCTCTATATCGTTTTGGTTAACNGGAACATTTAACATTGTGTCAATGGCCATTTGAGAATCCACTTTTGGGGGCGCGGACATTTTTTTGGACTTGGTTAGGCCACCAAACCCCTCTCGAAGGGTAGCCTAGAATTCTTACAGTACGTCTAATACACCGCCCATGTTCATGGTAGTAATCTACAGCCTTCTGTTTCTGTTCATTGGTAAACCTCGGCTCTCGGCTGTAAACAATGTGTAAGTCACCGTTCTCAACATATTCCTTGTACCATTTAGTGAGAGTCTTTCGGTCGGGATACCCCAGCTCTCTGATGGTATCTGCAATACTGCGATCGTACTTAATGTACAGCTGCACCGCTCTAATGCGGTCTTCATATGAGTACACGGACATCCTCCTGTCTTTTTATTTAAGTCCAGGATTTTGTCCGCACCCCCTTATGGCCACGAAATTTCCTCACGCATAAATGGATATATACTCCGACTCCGATCCTAGTAAACTTTTGATTTGCTTAATTAACCCATGCGAAAGCCGATGACTGCATATAGGTATAGTCTCGCGTTCCCAAACATTCCCAAACTATGAAAACTACCTCAACCCCATATTCCGTTTCCAAAAGCCATACCGCCAAGCTAATGCTTCTGGATGAGGTTTATTACTTAATTCTCTTAGACTGTTCACTGTAATTCCAAGTTCTTCTGCAGTGACTCCTGGCTTTAACACAATATCCAAAGATTCTGGATCAAAAGCGAACAAGTAAGCGTTGAAAGCCAACTGGTGGTTTGCACAAAGAACTAATCCGTTTCTTGGATCATCACTACCCTTTTCTGATACAGGCCGCAAATGTGCGGCTTGGAGCATCTCACTTCGACTTACTGAACAAACAGCACATTTCGCACCGTAACGTTTAAAAACACTGAACCTCTTTACGACGCCTAAGATATGGGGCACATCAAAAGAACGCATGAGTAGGGCGATCTTCAAACGACTAGCCTTTCGAACCGCCTGCAAAGCATCCCATGCATCATCCCTGGTAGCAAGACTGGATATGCCCAAAATTCTATAAGGGTTATCATTTATCCCCGCAATATACAGTTTTCCCTCAGCATGCACCGGCTAGGCCTCCATGAACAGATCTCCCAGACCAAAAACGCCGATGGCCTTATTGATAAACCCAGAACGTTCCAAGTTATCTTACGGGCCCACATTCCTCGACCTATCGTCCACCGCAAATGGGCTTTCCACCCGCCGGTATAAAGCTCAGACTAGCTCGACGATCAACCCGGAGTATAGGTGATGAGTCGCCCAAGCAGGTGCACGTCTTGTACTACGTAGCGACCAGATTAAGCCAGTTGAGTCAAGCACCCGCCGANAACTCTGCATCCAGCCAAGCCGCCAACATGTACCGAAACGCTCACGAAATAAGAGCTGTGGCTCACCCATCGCTTTTGCGTCAACAGCATGCCCGGCTCCACCACTGTTTAGAGAAGGGCCTCTTCAGCCTCATCACCCTGGTATGTGTGCACTGTGCCTACAGGAATGAGTTGACTTCTGCCGGCCATTATGCCGAAAGGTCATCCGACTCCGTTGAGGCCTCGCTTGAGTCAGGAAAGAAACTCCACTTTCATCCGTTGGCGCGCAACCTGTGTCACCCAAGCTAAGTCACTATCAACGTGACTCCTGTCCATGAAATGCCCAGCGTTCAGCGGCACTTCAGCATAACAACATCTTCATCCAGTCCCTGTCGTAAAACGTCCAGCCTTTGCGACACCGTCCGGATACTCCCAGCTGAAACGGTTTCTATACGGAAAGGGAACAAGCTTGGACTGTTCACCAAGTCCCAGAGCGGTACGGAATCATTGGCGCTAGCGCGGAGAAGAGCCTCAGTTAGCCAGACAGTCAACCTCAAATCTTGGACTGGTGTGATGATACCCGCTGAGTAGA